>Ga0209371_1001637_pt1 | contig 14419 bp, 12 predicted proteins | sample AgamicAtAmrz_FD_187165 | JGI IMG/M metagenome (GOLD analysis project Ga0209371, IMG submission 187165) | Agave microbial communities from Guanajuato, Mexico - At.Am.rz (SPAdes) (version 2) | ecosystem: Host-associated > Plants > Roots > Rhizosphere | place: Guanajato, Mexico | collected 2012-06-07
TGCCTGGCAGCAGTTTGCGCTCGCCGCCCCGCTGGTGTTGCGTACGCCTCAGCCAGCAGGCGATGCGCCAGAGCTTGCACGCAGCGACAGCGCCTGGACGGTGCGCAGCGGCTTACAGCAGTGGGTGATTGACCGTCAAAGCGGACTGTTGACGCACTGGCAGATGGATGGCGTGGAGCAGCTATTGACCCCGCTGCGTGACCAGTTCGTGCGCGCGCCGTTGGATAACGATATTGGCGTAAGCGAAGTGGAGCGTATCGATCCCAACGCCTGGGTTGAACGCTGGAAGAGCGCTGGCCTGTACGACCTCACCGCTCGCTGCGTACAGTGTGACGCGCAGCGTCTGGCCCATGAGGTGGTGATCGACAGCTGCTGGCACTACCTGAGCGGGGACGAGGTGGTGATTATCAGCCATTGGCGGATGACTTTTGATGCGCAGGGCAAGCTGCATCTGGCCATTGACGGCGAACGTGCCGCCACCCTGCCGCCGCTGCCGCGCGTCGGGCTGACTTTTCAGGTGCCGGATCAGAATAAACCGGTTTCATGGCTGGGATTCGGCCCGCATGAGAACTACCCGGATCGGCGTACCAGCGCCTGCTTCTCTCGCTGGGAACTGCCGCTGGAGGAGATGAGCACGCCGTACATTTTCCCGACCGAAAACGGACTGCGCTGCGACACCCAAGCCCTGGACTGGGGGCGCTGGCATGTGGCGGGCGATTTTCACTTCTCCGTACAGCCCTACAGCACCGCGCAATTAATGAAGACCGATCACTGGCACCGGATGCAGCCGGAAAACGGCGTCTGGATAACCCTTGACGGCCGGCATATGGGCGTTGGCGGCGATGACTCCTGGACGCCCAGCGTATTGCAGCAGTGGCTGTTGCTTGAAACGAAATGGCACTACCAGTTAACGATGCATTTCCAATAATAATCGGGGGCGCAGGCCCCCGGCTTATCGGTATAACCAGATGGAAAAGTCGCCATGAAACTCTCTGCACTCGCTCCAAGAGAACGCCATAATTTTATTTACTTTATGCTGTTCTTTTTCTTTTACTATTTCATTATGTCCGCGTATTTCCCGTTTTTCCCGGTCTGGCTGGCGGAAGTTAACCATCTGACCAAAACAGAAACGGGGATTGTTTTTTCCTCTATTTCACTGTTTTCGATTGTCTTCCAACCGGTATTTGGGCTGATTTCCGATAAGCTGGGGTTACGTAAACACCTGTTGTGGACAATCACGGTCTTACTGGTGTTGTTTGCGCCCTTCTTTATTTTTGTTTTGTCGCCTCTGCTGCAAATGAATATTTTCGTTGGCGCGCTGGCTGGCGGTATCTATTTGGGGGCCGTTTTCTCCAGTGGCTCCGGAGCGGTAGAAGCCTATATTGAACGCGTCAGCCGCGCTAACCGTTTCGAGTATGGCAAAGTTCGCGTTTCCGGCTGTATCGGCTGGGCGCTGTGTGCCTCCATCACCGGCATTCTTTTTGGCATAGATCCTAATATTACTTTCTGGATCGCCTCCGGTTTTGCCCTGGTGCTTGGCGTACTGCTCTGGGTGTCACGCCCGGAAGGCAGTAACAGCGAGCGGGTTATCGAGGCACTGGGCGCCAACCGCCAGGCCTTCTCGCTGCGCACCGCCGCCGAGCTGCTGCGGATGCCGCGCTTCTGGGGTTTTATTGTTTACGTGGTTGGCGTCGCCAGCGTCTATGACGTTTTCGACCAGCAGTTCGCCAATTTTTTCAAAGGCTTTTTCTCCAGCCCACAACGCGGCACCGAAGTGTTTGGCTTCGTGACTACCGGTGGAGAATTGCTCAACGCCTTGATTATGTTCTTCGCCCCCGCCATTGTGAACCGCATTGGCGCGAAGAATGCCCTGCTGATCGCAGGCGTTATTATGTCGGCACGTATTCTGGGGTCGTCTTTTGCTTCATCGGCCGTGGAAGTTGTTATCTTAAAAATGCTGCATATGTTTGAACTGCCGTTCCTGCTGGTGGGCACTTTTAAATATATTTCCTCCGCATTTAACCCAAAGCTTTCGGCAACGTTGTTCCTGATAGGCTTTAATTTATCGAAACAGCTCTCGGGCGTGGTGCTGTCGGCATGGGTAGGCCGGATGTATGACACCGTTGGTTTCCATCAGGCTTACCTTGTGCTGGGCTGTCTCACCTTAAGCTTTACCGTCCTTTCCCTGTTTACGCTAAAAGGAAGTAAAACCCTGCTCCCCTCCACCAGCTATAACAGCGCCGCCTGATAATAAACGCCCGTGTTGTTTAACGGGCTTTTATTGGTTTGGCGCTGGCTCGGGCGATCCATTTTCCGACAAAGCGCGTATGCTGAGAAAACCCTGGCGTGCGTAGCGATGGTAATCGGCGCGCCGATCGTTGACGAACAAGGGAGAAGATAAAATGGCTGACCGTCCTGGCATTGCCCTGCTTGGCCCTGGCGCTATCGGTACGACCCTCGCAGCGGTACTACATGAGGCAAACCGCACGCCAGTACTTTGCGGGCGCAGCGCGCATGCGCAATTAATTCTTCGTGATGATGAAAGAGAAACTGTCGTACCGGGGCCGGTATTAACTGATAGCGCCTCCGTCCATCAGCCGTTCGATTTGGTGTTCGTGGCGGTAAAAACTACCCAGGTAGCCGACTGTGCGGACTGGCTGGCCGCACTCTGTGATGAAAACACGGTGGTGTGCGCATTGCAAAACGGCGTGGAACAGAAAACCCTTCTGGAGCCCTGGGTCAACGGTGCCACCGTAGTGCCTGCGGTAGTATGGTTCCCGGCCCAGCGAGAACCGGATTTCTCCGTCTGGCTGCGAGCCAAACCGCGCCTGACGCTGCCGGATAGCCCGCAGGCAAAAAAAGTAGCGGCCAGCCTGAGCGCAACCCGCTGCGTCGTTGATCTGTCGAGCGATTTTATTTCCATCGCCTGGCGTAAGCTGCTACAGAACGCGGTAGCCGGTCTGATGGTGCTTGCTAATCGTCGTGCCGGGATGTTCTCGCGCAAAGATATCACCGAGCTGGCGCTCGCTTATCTGCGTGAATGTCTGAAGGTAGCTCGTGCGGAAGGAGCTATTCTGAACGACAGCGTTCCCCAGGAAATTGTGGACGGTTTTCATCATGCTCCTGCGGATTTAGGCACCTCAATCCTTGCGGACCGACAGGCTAACCGCCCGCTGGAATGGGAAATCCGCAACGGCGTGATAATGCGCTATGGCCGCACCCATGGTATTCCTACGCCCATCAGCGACGTGCTGGTGCCGCTATTGGCAGCGGGAAGTGAGGGGCCGGGTTGATTCAGGAACAAGCGCAAGTTTCACGCCTGTTGATATCAGGTAGTCTTTGACGTGAGCTAAAGTGCTTCCTGCACGAGGTGGAGCCCGGAACCAGTATTATGACAAGCTGAAATTATGCTTTCGAAAAGCAGGCTATCGTTGGTTTCCATACGGGGAGGCCTGGAGCATGCCTGAGGGCATTCACTTCACGCAGAACAACCTCCTTTTGAACCATCCGCGTTTAACAGAGTTATTAGCCGGATAAAGGCTCTGAATGCTCATCTCTTTACTCATTGATCGGTTCAGGGGATTATTAACAAATGAATAAAAGACAAGTCCCCTGCCTTTAATAATAAAAATCACCAGATAATTATTTTACGTAAAAATATCGAGGTGTTTTTAAAAGCGCAGCACACTATGAAATATGCATCACTGTAAGTTGAGGTAAGGTTCCTTTATTATTTTATCGGAGCCAGTTATGGACATCATCGGAATCATCATGTCAGCGGGAAGAACTTCCGTTGACGTCGCTTTATATACGTTAATACCTGTCATGGTGGTGATGCTTATCATCATGAAGTATCTGGAGCAGAAGGGAGTACTGGACGCAATTGTTCGCCTGATGACTCCCATACTTAAGCCATTTGGTGTAACAGGGCTGGCAATCTTTGCGCTTATTCAGCTTAACTTTGTGAGTTTCGCTGCCCCTCTGGCCGCCCTGGCTATCATGGAAAAACGCGGTACTTCCGACAGGCATCTTGCTGCCACGCTGGCTATGCTTTTTGCTATGGGACAGGGCAACGTATTTTATCCTCTTATCCCGGCAGGATTACACTGGGGTCAAGCACTGATTATTTCGGTAGTCGGGGGCCTTGCTGCTGCTGCCTTTACCTGGCATCTGACTGCCCGCAGGCTATCAGATAAGGAGGTGAAAGGTGAAGATGCTGAAACTCAGCATAGAAAATCATCTCAGGGTTTGATTGGCGTGATTAACAGCGCAGGATCAGATGCTATCAGGTTGGCACTGGGCTCTGTACCTATGCTTATTCTTTCTTTGACTGTCGTCGGCATACTGAAAGCAAGTGGTGCTATTGAAGGGTTAACTACGCTGGTAGCGCCGGTACTGGCACTTTTCAACATATCTGACATTTATGTTATGCCTGTGCTAACGAAATTCCTTGCTGGCGGAACGGCGTATTACGGTGTAATGACTGACATTATCCATAAGGGGCTGATGACCACACAGCAAATTAATGCTTCTGCCGGATTTCTTATCCAGACGTTTGATTTACCGGGTATCGGTATTTTCCTGGGGATTGCCAGCCGGTTTGTGCGGTTATTCCGCTACGCCTTGCCAAGCGCACTGATTGGCATCATGATCCGTGGTGTGATCCATGTAAGCATCAGTTAAAGTCTGTTGCCGGGGCGGAAAACCTGTACGCCTGCCCTGGCGTTTATTGGTACCAGAATGATAATAAAGTGGTTCCTTTAAAGGCATATTTCTGTCCCGCCTGAATCAATAGAATAAAAATCAAACTGCCCGTTGCTCAGAAAGGCACAGTGGCAGGTAAACCTGATTTACTGCTAATTTCAGACGGTGATTAAATGTCCTTACATACTGCAGCTCATTCTGTTAACTACTCATCCTGCATAGGTTCTGACCTTCTGTATTGTGACCCTGACGCATTTTGTACCACGGGTGGTAGAGAGGGCTTAAAGCCCACCGCCAATTCTCACTCCCTTCGTTCCTCTGCCATAATGCGCGGTGTTGTCTGCGATACGCTGAACTGGATTGAAGCCAATCTTGATAATGACCTTCATATAGTTCAGCTGGCCGATCGCTCGGGCTACACCCGCTGGCATTTTCAGCGTCAGTTTAAAGAGATAACAGGACGCTCTATATCAGAGCATGTCAGGATCCGTCGTTTGGTCCGGGCCGCTGAGGCTATTATGTATACCGCTGGGCGCTTAATGGATATTGCCTGTGACTATGGATATACCAGTCAGCAGGCTATGTCTCGTGTTATACGTTCGGCATTTGGTATGACGCCAACAGAGCTGAGGAACCGCGCTAATGCACATCACTGTACTGAAGAAATCAAAAGCGACCTGGATGCACTGAAGCTCCGGGGCTTACAATAAATTTTAACAGGGAGTCGCAAAGACTCCCTCTGTACTACTCAGTCCTGATCCCTCTGCGCGCGACTTTATATCCATTACTCGTCCCTTTGCCTGTTAATTTTTACCTGGCAATGTCAGTTTCTTTTGATTGACAACTGAGGGTATTCCCTTACCAGCCTTTTATCCTGCGGATAAATCATCAGATATTCAGAAAGTCCGTGCCAGGGGAAACCAGCCCTGCCAAAAAGTCATTGCGGTGGTTTACTGAGGGATTAATAAAATAAAACTTTAATAAAATACCCGTACTCTGCTAAGAGCAGGTTAAGGAGCATTAACTTTCGCCCAGCTAAATATAGCGGAATTATGTTAAGCGCTTACATTATTAAAAAGCCCGGCAGTTGTGCCGGGCCGGAGATGCTATTTGTAAATTATCGCCGTTCCATAATAACGATTTCCGCCGTATGCAGAAGTGACTTTAAGATCCTTAGCGCCTGCTTTCGTCGCTGCCGTTTCAAGGGCGCCAGTCATTTCATCAAGGGTGGTACCCCACGCAGATACATGACCAGCAGGTGAAGTTTTAATGTTTTCTGCTGCATTAGCAGTAGCAAATGCAGATGAGACCAGCAGTGATACAAGTACTGAATTACGGAGTTTCATGGTATTACCTCAATTATTTTTGTTGTTATAATTTTATGAGGTAATGCATATGAGATAAAAAAGTAAAAAAGAAATTCATAGTTATGGGTTTCAGAAACAATGAATGAAGATAACGGTATTTATAGGCTTTTAAAATTCTTACGGATTGTGTTATTTATATCCTGGTGTTGATTTGAATGATTTCGGGCGCGAATTTTGATCGATTTTAATATTAAAAAAAAGCCCGTGAGACCTTCTGTCTCCGGGCAATTTATCGCTTGCTTTACTTGTTATAATACGCTTCTTTTTTATGCAGGGTGGAGGAAATTAATTAACAGTTACTACAATTTTGCCTACCTGACCATTTGCTTCCATATAACGCTGTGCATCGGCAATATCTTCAAGAGTAAAAGTTTTATCGATGACAGGTTTAAGTTTGCCTGAGCGCAAACCTTCAGTGACAAATGCTTTAGCACGAGCCATTTTTTCAGGGTTTGTGGTGATCTCAAAGAGTTCGTAACCACGGAGGGTGAGATGTTTGCCCAGAATATCGAAAACAGGTACAAGCATGTCACGGCTATCAAGTGCGCCATACTGGAAGAACATCCCCAATGGTGCCATCACCTGGGTCAGCTTAGCGACGTCCGGGCCACCAACGGGGTCGAAGACGATGTGAGCACCAACGTTATTTGTCTCACGATTAATCTCAGCGACCATATCCTGTTCAGCCGTCGCAATGACGGCTGCAGCGCCCGCCTTAAGAAGCAGATCGCGTTTTTCGCTGGTGCGGGTCAGTGCAATGGGTTTAGCGCCCAACATATTGGCAATCTGAATGGCTGCAAGGCCAACGCTGCTGGAAGCAGCACGAATGATCACGTTTTGACCAGCCTGAAGGTTGCCATATTCTACCAGCGCGCCAAACGCTGTGACATACATCATCCAGCTTGCAGCGGCTTGTTCAAATGACAAATTTTCTGGGTGCTTAACAACCGCATGAACAGGCGCATTCACGATCTCGCCATACATACCGTATTCGTTAAACATAAAGGATGGGATCACGCTGACAGGATCGCCTTTGGCAAAGTCTTTCACATTTTCACCTACGGCCTCAACGGTACCAGCTGCTTCATAACCGAGTCGTGCTGGAAACACGGGTTCGATAACATACTGACCATTGCGATACATGATCTCAGCCCGGTTCAGGCCAATAGCCTTAACGCGGATCTGGACTTCATTGGCTGACGGAGCCGGAACCTGAACATCGACAACTTCCAGAACTTCCGGTCCACCTGTACGGTTAAACGTTACTACTTTTGACATAATCAGGCCTCGTGAGTGGGGGGCGGCTTCAGGAATGTGTGGTAAAGCACGCCCGTTTCATCTGCCGATAATTTACGCGCTTATAAAACGTATAAAAATAGGTATTCAGGAACTTCAGTATTATCCAATCAGTAACAATCAACCATTGACCTGGCCTGTTGAGAAAACAGTTCGCTGAACCAATCGATGAAGACCCTGACCTTCGGAGAGAGATATTCCCTGTCCGGATACATGACTGAGACAGGCTTGGAGACGGGTGGATACTGAGTCAGTATTTCGACCAACTCACCCGCATCGATATGAGGTTTAAGCGCAGGATAAGTCGCCTGAATGATACCCAGGCCGGACAGGCCACAGCTCAGTAATATGTCTGAGTTGTCTACAAGCATACTGCTGGCAGAACGTTGCGAAACGACGATATTTTTATCGATGAATTTCCACTCCATAACCTCACGGCTATGGTCACTGAAGAAATTTACTGCCTTATGGTTTTGCAGATCGTCTAATGACTCAGGGTTGCCATGGGCCTCAAGGTAAGCCGGAGAAGCACAGGTCACCATGCGGATCTCTCCGAGTCGTTTCGAGATAAAGCTCGAATCCTGTAACTCGCCCAGCCGTACCACACAATCCACCCCTTCGGTAATGAGGTCCGTTTTCTTGTCGGAGGAAAGCAAAACGACTTCAATATCCGGGTATTTTTCTTTGAACTTTATAAGATGCGGAATCAGGATGGCATGCGCTAATGAAAGTGGCACGTCCAGCCTCAGACGCCCACGAGGAGGCAGCGTCGTTGAAAAACTGGCCATCATGTCATTCACTTCAGAAAGGATAGTTTTTGAACGATGGTAGAATTCTTCGCCTTCTGCGGTAACGCTGAGTTTTCGAGTGGTGCGGTGGATTAACTTAACACCAAGATCGTCTTCAAGATGTTGAATGGCTTTGCTCACCGCAGGGCGATGTAATTGTAGAAATTCAGCCGCTTTGGTGAAGCTCCCTTGCTCAACGACTTGCATAAAAATATTAATATATTCAATCATCTTTGAACGCATATTACCGCCTGAAATTGTTGTTCTTGCGTCAGTCATATTCACTGATCCACGGAATTTTAAACCTGATTATTCCATGAGCGTAGTGTAAGGCATGCGTCAGAGACGGCATGATCTCCTGTGCTTTAATACGACAAGCTGTCAGGCCTTAACATAGTCAGCATTGTTATTTTTAAGGAAAAAGTGAAGTACTCTTTGAGTAATTTTTCCTCTTCATTTGCTGAATTAAAATGCCATTCCTGCCGCTATGCTGCGGTACTCAAAAACCTGAAACAGGTGCTGGCCTCCGGAAACCTTCCGTTTAAAGCCTGTCAGATAAGGAAATGAAAATGCATTACGTCTCCGGTCTTAAATTGAAACCTGAGCTCCAGACACATCCCGGGTTTAGCCGGGTCTTTCAGCCAGGCAAGCTCACGTTTGGTTTTATCATGCCTCTTGTGGGATATCCTGACTCACCCTTTCCGCTGCTGGAAGATCATCAGAAAATGGCTCAACTGGCAGATAAACTGGGATTTTCAGCGCTATGGATACGAGATATTCCTTTCTATGATCCGTCTTTCGGCGATACCGGGCAGGTTTTTGACCCGATGGTATACCTTGGATTTCTTGCCGCTGTCACACGTAATATTGCGTTAGGAACTGCTGGCATAGTCCTTCCGTTGCGCGAGCCTCTGATTGTAGCGAAGCAGGCAGTGTCAGTAGACCAATTGAGCCATGGCAGGCTAATCCTGGGGCTATCCAGCGGCGATCGTCCCGCTGAATATCCGGCGTTCGGCGCTGATTTTGACAACAGAGCTGAAAGGTTCAGAGAGGCTGTTAATCTCATACATCGGGTCACGACTGAAAGCTTCCCTCATATCGATACGAAGCATTACGGCAAATTAAAGGGCATGCTTAATCTTGTTCCCTCCCCACGGGCAGGAAGAATTCCTACACTGATTGTTGGTCGTGCACAGCAGGATATAGACTGGCTGGCGGCGAATAGCGATGGATGGATATGGCATCGCGGAAGCTTTAACCAGTTACCTGAAATCGTAAATACATGGCATCAGAACCGTCCGGATGAATATTTCCGGCCCTATGGATATGGTACTTTTTTTGATCTGTCCGAAGATGCAAATGAGCCGGTTCGCCAGAACTGGGGTGGGATCCGTGCGGGCAGAAATGCGTTAATTGCCATGTGGAAAAAGCATGAGTCAGCGGGTGTTAACCACGTTGCACTTAACCTAAAAACATTACAGCGGCCAGCAGAAGAAGTGCTTCAGGAACTGGCTGAATATGTGCTGCCTCACTTTAAAAATGACTAATAACAGCATGCTGATTAACTCTCTTTTCGGGCTGACGCCGCATACTCTCAGATGACAGAGATCCTGCAAATTCCTGACTGTAAAATTATGACTGATTGCAGCCCCAAAGCAACGCTTGAAAAGCCATTATTTAACAGGAGAACCTCAGAGTATGAAAACATAACGATTCTACAGGTTTTTAACTTCTTTCAGCACTTGTGGGAAAAATCGCTTCAAAAATCATACAAGAGGAAAATGAAAAATTCACGCCAGTTAATAAACGACATGACATGTGGTAAGGGATATGAAAGTAATATCACCACTTAAACATTATTATTTATCGGCCCTTCCCTTTATTTGACAAATATTCGTAGAGCACTAATGCTTTTTAAGCTTTACCTCAGGCAGGAACCAACCAACCTCTCCTGAAAAAAACCAATTAAATCAAAAAGATATGCACAACCCCATTCAGAGGTTGATTGGTATTAAATTTAATAACTTAGTATAATCAAAATCCTGTCTTCTGACATTCAGGACAAGCGGATATATTTCTCAGCACGGAAATCATTCCGACCCTAAATAAGAGAGACATTATGAGTATCATTAAAAAACCTGCGCGTGATTTTTCTTCCCTTGAGCAGTCGGCTGGATTTCAGCGTCGTATTCTGGGTGATTACACTATTACCGCAGTTTATGACGGCATTGTAGCAATTAATCCTGAAGCATTCGCAGGCGTTACTGATGATAAACGCCAGGCCGCCCTGCAGCGTCAGTTGCACCCTGTAACCGGTGAAATTGATACTTCGGTTAATGCATTTATCGTTGATACCGGTTCAAAAATCGTTCTGATTGACGCGGGCTCAGGTAATAAATTCGGGCCGACCATGGGCCGTCTTGAAAGTAGCATCAGAGCCTCTGGTTATTCTCCTGAAGACATTGATGCGGTTCTGATTACCCATCTGCATCCGGATCACGTTGGCGGCATTTCTGATGATAATGGTAATGCAACCTATCCGAACGCAACTGTCTGGGTGCCTGAAGCTGATGCTGAATTTTGGCTGGATTCAGCAACGACTGCAAAAATTCCGGAAATGCAGCACTGGTTCATCGATGTTGCACAAAACGCTACCGCGCCCTATATCAAAGCTGGCCGTTTCCAGACTTTTGAAAATGGGGACGACCTGCTAAATGGACTGGTGAAAGTGATTGGCCTGCCGGGTCACACGCCAGGGCATTCCGGCTTCCGTATTGAATCTGCTGGTGAAACTATTTTGTTCTGGGGTGACATCACTCACTTACCAGCAGTGCAGTTGTCTCATGCTGAAGCGACTATTAATCTGGACATTATTCCGGAAAAAGCAGTGAGTTCACGAGAGTGGGCTCTGAAAGAAACGTCGTCAACGGGTATCTGGATCGGCGCGGCGCACCAGGCATTTCCGGGAATCGGTCGTCTGCGCCAGGACGCAGAGGGTTACACCTGGATTGGCAGTGAATATGCCTGGCTGACCGCACGCGGCTAAGTAATTATCAGCCCCAATGATGATTAAGCAAAGGGCCCGTCTGTGTGGAGATGAGGCCCTTTTTGCATAGGGTAATTTTCATTGTTAATACAGTAGCAGCAGTAAAATTCCTGCTGTAAATGGCGATTTACATTCTCTCTGTTTCCTTCAGCTATCCGGCTGGTGCAACACTGTTTTACTCTTCCTGAAGATCAAAGACGCCAACATCCTGAAGGCGCCCTCCGGTTCCCTTGCGCGGCCGGGTTGCCAGCCCTCACCTGATGTGCTGGCGTGGAAGGTGAAGCGGAGGGTCATGTGCTGCAAATCAAGGTTCAGTGTTGTAATGAACTGAAGGACGAGGACGGGCTCACTCTGCTTCGGTGGTGGTAGCTAATCACCACATAATGTCAGATACAAGCAAGAGAGTTTACCCGTAAATCAATTATCTCACTTCGGCAGCGTTGATTTTATCATCGGCTTTCCAGATACGATATTTAACCTCAATATTCTCTGGCGTATAAACCACGACGGGAAGTTTACTGTTATACCTCAACATGCCATCCGCCCCGAGGTTGGCGGGCACAAATTTCTTTTCCTTTTTACCTGCCGGGCAGGCCATTCTGGTCGAGATGTGCATTGCGCCGGAGTCTGGCGATTTCGCTGCCTCATAGACATAATAATCATAGCCCCAACCATCAACTGTCTTGCTCTGCAGCTGACCGAGCAGAAGATGCTGGTTACAGTCAACTTCCAGTGTCTGACCAATCATCAGTTCCACTTTATATAACTCTTCATGTTTACGTTCTGGCAGCTGTATTATTTGTCGGCTGATGCCTTTTTCCGCTTTGGGATAAGGGGCAAGATTATCTGAAGACTGTTGCTGAGCGAAAGCGCTGGCTGAAAGGCAACCGGCGGTTATCAGCAAACATACAGCCAGCGTAGGGGTTCTGATCATTCTATAAGTCCTTAGTAGTATTTAATCCAGATTAATTCATTACCATAAATTAATTTAATAGCATTAACTACTGCCATTCTATTAAAGACCAGTCTTTACTGTCACCTCCTGACGAATGATAGACGCTTAACCCCCGTAAAAAATAATTTACACGGCGTGATCCCAGGCGCGAGCGATGGGTGATTGCGCTCAAAACATCCCTGCCCTCAGAGCAAAAGAAGAAAGGGTGCTATATTCCGATAAGCGCTTAATTAACCTATTTCATTTATCCAAATAAGAAACAGCGTTTTTATCCTTCACGCATTTTGTTAACACGGAGTAAGCATGACTGAACCACTGGATACCCTGCTCAAACTGGATCTGACTACCCCTTTGAAAAAGCCCGGCGCCAGTACTGCCCGGACTTTCAAGTCCGCTGAGCTTGTCGAATCGGTGCTGGCCGATCTGGAAGCCAAAGGTCTGATCCGACGCGGTGCGGATTACTTCGACGTGATCGCGCCCACGACTGGCGCCACTACCGGTTCCGTGAAGCGCACTCGCACCGAGTTCAAATTCCCGGCGCCGATCTTCCTGAAGGACTACACCGAACTGCTCATCCGCCTGAAGGGCGAGCTGCTGGCCGTAAACTACGACGGTGACGTGGTAGTGCTGCAACTGCACTGTGACGACGGCAATGACCCTACCATTAAGGGCTTCTACGACAATGGCGAGATCAAGGTAGGCGTGCGGGACTATGACGAAACCAAAGACCCCGACAAAGTCAAACTCGTCAACGTCGGCACAACCCCGGCGCTTCTGGAGCTGGAATACCGCATCAGAGGGAACAAGCTCACCGTGGTTTGTGGACATGGCGAATCTGCCAGCCGTAAAGAGTTTACGCTCACTGCCGGACGATTAGCTCGCCCGCACGTTCCGCATGTTGGCGTGTACAATCAGATCGACCAGGGCGCTGACACAGAACCTGCCGGCGACCGCTCCGCACTGCGCATCTATGAGTTCTATGTAGGCGAAGCGCCTGATGCGGCGCAGCCTGACCTGGCTCAACAGCTTGACGTCGAGCTGGACAAGCTGTTGCAGGACTACCGGAGCGGCGCGATCGCTCTGAGTGCTGCCAGGATCGTGCTGAACGATATCTCTACCCGCATCAAAGCGGTAGAAGACGCCGACGCCCGCTATGCCTTAAACGTCAAGACGGCCGCCGTTAAAGCCCAACTTAAGTAGAAAGCCGCCTGCGGCCGCGCGCTGCTTCTGTTTTGCGCCAGAAGCAGACGCCCGCGTCAGGGCGTAGCAGGCTTGCGTGGCGATCAGCCCTGAAAAAGCGCGTTATGCCCTGTGCCTGCCGGTTATGCAGCTCCTCGTACGTTATGACTGCGCCCTGCTCAAAAAGCAGGCGTCATAACTGGCTTGATACATTCCCGCTTTTATAAAGGAAAATGATGCCGAGGCTATAAAGAAACAGGGTCGCCGGCTCTGTTGCGCCGTTCAGGGTTTTTCGATCCGGGTCACTTTCATAAAGGCGTTATCCGCTCTGCCATAAACGCGACCGCTGACGCGAACCTTGTCATCAGCCTGATAGGTTTTGCCGAGAAAAGCATCGGCAGAAGCCTGTAGCCGAACCTCGTCGCTGGCATCACGAAAAAGATAGCTGCCCGGTCTTTGCTCCTTGACAATATATCCCTCAAGCGTTGTATAGCCGCCCTGTCTGAAATCACGGATCAGGTTTGCTTTTGTGGCGCGCGTGTCCTCTGTGCCTTTCTGTGCCGCATCTTCCTTTTCAGGCGGCGGAGCCTTTTCTCCCGCCTTAAATCCGCCTTCAGCGGCCGCGACGCCGCTGCTTAGTGCGGCAAGCAAAGCCGTGAGCATCAATTTTTTCTTCATCTGTTCTCTCCATTCAGGTGGATGGTTTCATCTTAAACGTGAGTTCATCTGGCTTATCAGCACCGCTCAGCGTGCGATAAGGGCAAAACCGGGAAAGATCAACTGTAGCGCGGATATTTTATTCTGCAACTGATTGACTTATATACGCATTATGCGCAAACCCATTTTTAATGGTTAAAACGGCGTCTTCTGTTAACGGCAAACTGCGGGCGTTGCCGGTGTCCGCGTACCCTGCGCTCTCTTCTGCCGGGGCTTACGCCTGCGCCAGCACCAGGCGGCCGCGGCGCGCCAGATGACAATATGGTCATCTTTCTGACAGGTAATGACGACAGCCACGCGGGTATAACAGCAGGGTGATTAATACAGGAGAATTAACATGAAAAGGTCTGTCGCTGCCCTGCCTCTC
>Ga0209371_1001639_pt1 | contig 14414 bp, 12 predicted proteins | sample AgamicAtAmrz_FD_187165 | JGI IMG/M metagenome (GOLD analysis project Ga0209371, IMG submission 187165) | Agave microbial communities from Guanajuato, Mexico - At.Am.rz (SPAdes) (version 2) | ecosystem: Host-associated > Plants > Roots > Rhizosphere | place: Guanajato, Mexico | collected 2012-06-07
CGCGATCGCCAGAAGTGCGGCCGGCAGGATGAGATGCCAAAGCAGGTCGCCGATGGAAAAGTCCTCGCCGGGCGTCAGCATGCCGCCCGAGGGCAGACAGCCGAGACGCACGGCAAAGATATAAAGACCAAGAAGCGCGCTTAGAAAGGCCGGGCTCGATATGCCGGCGAGCGCCAGCACGGAGAGCGAGATATCCGTGACCGAATTGCGCCTGACGGCGCCGATGACGCCAGCGGCAATGCCGGCGACGATCGCCATGATCAGGGCCGAGCCCATCAGCAGCACCGTCGGACCGATGCGGGACAGCACGAGCGTCAAGACAGGCTGATCCAGCCGCTTGACGGAATAACCGAGATTGCCCTGCAGAGCCTGCTGCAGCCAGCCGACATATTGCAGCGGCAGCGGCCGATCCAGCCCGAGCCGCTCACGCAGATCGGCCATGGCTGCGGGAGACAGGGGCGTGCTCGGATCGATATAGGCATCGATCGGATCGCCAGGCGTCAGCCGCAGCAACACAAAGACCAGCACGCTCAAGGCTATGAGCATGCCGATGCCGATTACCAGACGCTTGAGACCATAGTGAAGCATATCGAACCTATGTTTCGAGGAAGGCGCCGGCCACAGAGCCTGCGGCCGGCTCAAAACCTAGTTTGAGAGCTTCCACGCTTCCGGATGCGCGATGTACGGCCCTCCGCCCGGCGCCGGTGTCCATATGAAATCCTTCACCTTGGACGAAACCACGCCATAGCGGTTCGCCACCCACATGGTCGCCCAGGGCAGATCCTTATTCATGACCTTGCAGACATCCTGGTAGCGCTGATCACGCTTGCCGGCGTCCGTTTCGGCAATCGCCGCATCGAGCGCCTTGGTCAGATCGGGCATGCGCGCGCGCACCACATTGGCACCCGCCGGCGGGATCTGCTTTTCGTTGAGGCCGGTATTGATATTGCTTGGATCAGGCCCGTTCTGCAGGCCGGCATAGACGAGCTGGAATTGCGATACGTCGGCATTGGGGTTCAGCACGATGCCATTATAGGTCGGGGCATCGACGGCGCGCGGCACGACATTGATGCCGACCTGCGCCAACATCGCCTGCACGGCCGCCAATACGTTCGTCGCAAGCGGCGTGTTGTAATAGGTCAGCAAGGTGATCGGCTTGCCGCCGTTGACCTTGTCCCAACCAGCCTCGTCGAGCAATTGCTTGGCTTTGGCCGGATCATAGGGATAGGCTTCGATGCCGTCCGGAGCCAGCTGTTTGGCGACATAAGCGCAATTGGCCGGCTTCGCCGCCCCGCCATAGAGGCTCTTGATGATCGCATCGCGATTGATGGCGTACATGACGGCCTGCCGGACGCGAAGATCCTTCCACAGCGGCGAATCCTGGTTGAAACCAAGATAATTGACGACGAAGGAATCGCCCTCGATGATCTTGAAGGACTTGTCGTCCTTGAAGGTCGGCACATCGTTGGAATCGACATAGGTGAACTGGATCTCGCCTGCCCGCAGCGCCGAGATCGCCCCAGCCGGATTGGCGAAATAGCGGTTGATCAGCCGATCGAGAACGGGTTTGCCGCCGCGATAGTCGGGATTGGCGGCGAGTTCGACATATTGATCCTGCACATATTTGGCGAATTTGAATGGCCCCGTCCCGATCGGCGAGGTCGACCACCAAGTGCTCTTCGCAAGCTGATCGAGGGGCACGGCGGCAAGCGCATGCTCAGGCAGTACCATGATCTTGGCCAGCGTATCGAGCAGGCTCGCGGAGGGTGCGGAAAGTTTGATAACGAGGGTATGATCGTCCGGCATCTCGACGGATGACAGGAGTTTAAAACGGGCGGCAAAGATCGAGCCGGTCTTGGCATTGGCCGCAAGATCGATGGTGAACTTGGCGTCCTTGGCCGTGAAAGCCTTGCCATCGTGCCACTTGGCATCGGCAAGCTTGAACGTATAGGTCAGCTGATCCGGGCTCACCTCATAGGAGGATGCAAGCACGCCGACGATCTTCTGCAGCTTTTCATCGTAGCTGACCAGCGGCTCAAAGTAGGTGCTGAGCCAGGTGAGACCGGCGGTTGCCGCTAGCGGATTGAAGTTGCCCTGGAAGCCGCCCGGGCCGACATCGAAGCCCCCAGACATGGTTGTGGCGGTGGCAGGTGCGGCTAAGCCACCCAAGACGGGCATCGCAGTGGCCGACAGCAACGCTGCCAACGCGATTGCCGGCAGATGAAAAGCTTTCCTCATGATGATCCTCCTCCCGTGTTTGCGATCGCTATTTCTTCTTATTGTTGGCGATCACCTGCGAAATTCCCTCGTAATGGCGGTCGAGGCGCATGCGCACCTCCTTGAGATTTTTGGATTCCAGCGCATCGACGATCGCCTCATGATCACGCCAGGTGGCCATTGGATCGACATCGTCCAGATCGAAGAAGCGGGACGCCTTGTAGAAGGCGAGCCAGAAGACATCGATCAGGCGAACGAAGGTCTCGTTGCCCTGGCAGCGAAACAGCAGGCGATGAAAGAGCTGATCGTCTTCAGCAAAAGGTTCGCCGCGTTCGGCGTGAGCGCGCATGCGGTCGGCTGTGGCACGCAGTTCCGCCAGATCCTCTGGCCCGATCATGTCGAGCGTCTTGCCGATCAGGCCCACTTCGAGCGTGCGGCGGATTTCCAGCACTTCCTCCATGTGTCGCAGCGCATCGCCGAGCCCGTAGGCGAGATTGTCCAGCAGCGGCGCGAAGGAGAATGCCTTGACGAATATGCCGATGCCGCGGCGCGTCTCCAGTACACCGAGAGATTCCAGCGCCTTTATGCCTTCGCGCAGAGAGTTGCGGCTGACACCTAATTGCGCCGCGAGCTCCCCCTCCGCCGGCAGCATCGTGCCCGCCTCAAGCCCGTTATCGGCAATATAGCTGCGCAAGCTCTCCTGCACGGAGACATGTAGCAACGGTGCGCGCGTCAAAGGCTGAATGACTTTTCCCACCATGAAACCCAAGCTCCTCGGGACATGGCGCGCAACTTATGGACTTGTAGGATATCCGTCAAGAGGATAAGGCAGATGTCGCATGATCCTTCATAGCCACGGGATTGGCCAGTCTTTGCTCCGCCCCTCGGGAGCAGATCTCAATTTGTGACACGAGGCGCATCCGTCGCTGGCAGGCGCGCGAGCTTGCCTTCCTCGGCCTTGTAGAAGTACTGACTCGCCACCAGCCACCCCTTCAACGGTCGCAATGGTGGAACGCAAGTCGCCAGCATGAAGGGGCCAGTCACTAGAAACTGCACCCACACCGGCGCCGAGAACGCCACCTCCAGCCAGACGCCGAGAAGGACGCTCGGGATGCAGGCAAAGCAGATGACAAAGAAAGCCGGCCCATCGGCGGGATCCGCGAAGGAATAATCGAGACCACACCCTTCGCATTGCTTGCGAAGGGTCAAGAACCCATCGAACAAACGCCCCTGCCCGCAACGCGGGCAACGACAACGAAGGCCAGTCTGCAGTGGGCTCAGCGGGGGATATTCGGTATCCATGACAGCATCACTCCTGAATCAATCTTCCAAGGGAAGGCAATCAATAATCAGATTGCATGCATTCAATATAAATATAATGAATGCATTCGATACGTCCATTTGGCAGAATGACGCAGTGGCAATCTTGGCGAATGAAGAGAATAGGCGCGGTAAGGGGTTTGTGCCCCATCGATCAATAGCGATGTTGCGCGAGAAGACTAGAAGAAGGAGGCGGCCAATTCCGGCGGCCCCTGCAGCGCATGCGCCATGAAATTCAAGGCACCCTTCAAGGCCTCGCGGCCTATTGGGCCACCGAGACAAACGCGCACGGCCTCAGCTGCCACGCCGTCTACCGTGAAGGCGTCGCTTGCGACAACCCCGATACCTGCATTGCGCATATGGCTGCCGAAGGTGGCACGCGTCCAGCCGCTACCGAGCGGCAGCCAGATGTTGAAACTGATGGGGTCAGCCCGATAGCTGCCTGATGGCAATATGTCAGCGACCATCTCCTGGCGGGCGGCGGCCTCCGTGCGAATGAAACGCAGAATGCCATCAGCAGTGCCGTCTTCGATCCAGCGCGTTGCAAGCGCCATGTTGAGCGGCGACGCCATGACATTGTTGCTCCGCATCGCACTCAGGAAAGGCCATATCGACCGGGTATCCGGCGCCACGACGAAGGCCAGACGCAATCCCGCACCAATGCACTTCGCCAACCCACCGATATGCCAGGTCAGATCCGGTGCGATGGCAGCCATTGGCGCTGGCGCATCCAGCGGAATGAAGCCGTAGGCATCATCCTCGATGATCGGCACATGATATTTGCGGGCAATCGCAGCAATCGCTTCGCGCCGCGCCTGCGGAATCGTCAGCGTCATCGGATTTTGCAGTGTCGGGTTGAGGTAAAGCGCCTTCGGTCGCAGGCGCGAGCAGCTTTCTTCAAAAGCTCCCGGCAAGACACCTTCGTCATCCATCGCCAGGCCCGAGAGATTGAGCCGGAGCTGCGCCGCAATCGAACGCATGCCGGGATAGGTGATATTTTCCGAAAGAACGGTTTCGCCCGGCTTGGCCAAGAGGCCAAAGATCGCCAGCAAGGCCGGGTGCGCGCCGGGTGTTATGAAGATGCGCTCCTGTGCCGGGGTGAGGCCTCGGCGGCTGAGCCAGGTTGCGGCAGCCTCCTTGTCCACAGCCAGCCCGCCAAATCCCTGATAACGGAGCAAGGGAATAAGATCGACCGCTACGGCCGACATGCCCTCCTGCATGCGAGCAAGGAGGTCAGGATCGTTCGGTTCCGGCGGCAGATTCATCGAGAAATCGATCGCGGACGCACGACGCGGATCGGAAGCGGTGTCCAGAGCGAAATTTCGGCGCTCCCTCTCCTGCCTGCCGGTCACGAACGTCCCGCGTCCGACATGGGAATCCACCAGCCCGCGCTTCTGCGCCTCGACGTAGCCGCGCGCAACCGTCGTAAAATCGATGTTGAGACGCTTGGCAAGCGCACGCTGCGGCGGCAACCTGTCGCCAGCGGCAAGAACGCCGCTGCGCAAATCCATCTCGATCAGGTCGGCTATGGCAATGTAGCGGGGGCTGGAGGAGCGGCTGAGATCAGGATGCCAGTCTTTCATTTCATGCTCCGAACGAGACCGGACGTGAACCGAAACTCCGGCCGGCATTGATTGCATATCATTGCATACAATTCCCGCTATGTGGAGCTATCGGCCCCCACTTTTCATCGGCGCGAAGACCAAATTCCGCAATATTTTTCGATCCGTGAATACCTTGAACCAACCGATGCACCCGTAATTGACGGCATGACAAAGCTGTTTGATCAACTCGGCAGTCATAAACCCAGGAACCTATATTCCGGTTATCGCCATTCGCTCTTGCAGGCGCGGCACGCCGGTTTTGCTACGGCGTGCCGATCGTATGGCAAAGTTCCATCAAGGATGGACACTCGCTCATTTTTCTTGAGCGAGCGCGGCTTTCGTTTTCGCTTGATCATCCACCAGTTCGTACCACATGGCGTTGAGGACAGCGAATGCTGCGGCGAGAGGGAAGCCAAGAAGCCAGGCAAAATACCACATGCGAAATCTCCTTGCAGATCAATAGGCGTGGCCGCCCTTATCGTTCACCGTCGCTTCGTCAACCTTGCCCCACAGCACGCGATAAACCCATGCGGTGTAGGCAAGCACGATCGGCAGAAAGATGACGGCGACGACGAGCATGATGAAGAGCGTCAAGTGACTGGACGAAGCGTCCCAGACCGTGAGGCTGGAGCGCGGATCAAGTGAGGACGGCAAGATGAAGGGAAACATCGACAGCCCGACCGTCGAGATGATGCCGAAGATGGCAAGCTTGCTGAACAGCAGCACAGTCACTTCACGCCGCCCGAGCATGCCAAGCAAGGCCGCTGCTGCACCCAGGAAACCGAGAGCCGGTGCGATCATCATCCATGGATGGTTGCCATAATTGGCAAGCCATGCCCCCGCGCTGTGTTCCACCGTCTTTAGAAGCGGATTGGACGGGCCTACGACATCGATTGCACTGGCGATGCGATAGCCGTCTATGCCGATCCAAAGGAACAGGCCGCCGAGCGCGAAGAGCACGATCACGACCAGAGCCGCCACCATGCCGAACCGACGCGCGCGTTCGGCGACAACCCCATTTGTCTTCACGAGAAGCCAGGCGGCACCGTGCATGACGAGCATGGCAACCGACAGCAGACCACAGAGGAGTGCATATGGATTCAGAAGCGCGAAGAAGGAACCTTCGTAGAAGATGCGCATATCATCGTCGAACCGGAACGGCACGCCCTGCAGCACGTTACCGACCGCTACGCCGAAGATCAGCGATGGAACGAAACCGCCAACGAACAAAGCCCAGTCCCAGCCCGCCTTCCAGCCGGCGCTATCGCGCTTGGAACGGTATTTGAACGCAACCGGCCGCAGGATCAGCGCGAAGAGAATTGCGAACATGGCGAGGTAGAAGCCGGAGAAGGACACGGCGTAAAGCGGTGGCCAGGCGGCGAAGATGGCGCCGCCGCCGAGGATCAGCCAGACCTGATTTCCCTCCCAAGTCGCGCCGATCGAATTGATGGCGATACGCCGCTCCGTATCGGTCTTGGCGACGAACGGAAGGAGCGTGCCGACGCCGAGGTCGAAACCGTCGGTGACAGCAAAGCCGATCAAAAGCACGCCGAGAAGCAGCCACCAGATGATGCGCAGGGTCTCATAATCGATCAATTCATGCAGGATCATGGCAGGTCACTCCGCAGCCGGAACGAGGTTTTCGGAAATCAGCTTGGCCTCCGGCTCGTCATCCGCTTCGGGACCATTGCGGATCGCCTTGATCATCAGCGTCATCTCGATGACGATGAGAGCCGTGTAGAGCGCGGCAAAGCCGAGGATGGTGAGAAGCACAGTGCTGGCGCCAAGATTGGAGACGGCCGCAGCCGTTGGCAACACGCCTTCGATGATCCATGGCTGACGGCCGAATTCCGCAACGACCCAGCCAAGTTCGATGGCGACCCAGGGCAGCGGAATGGCGAAGACCGCAATCCTCAACAAGAGCGGGTAGCGATCCAGTTTCCGGCGAGCCGAGAGCCAGAAGAAGACCGTCATCAGCAGGATGAAGAACATCCCAAGGCCGACCATGATGCGGAATGACCAGAAGAGCGTCGGCACATTCGGAATGGTGTCGCGAGCCGCTTGCGCAATCTGCTCCTCCGTCGCCTGGCGAGGATCGTCGACATAGCGCTTGAGCAGCAGTGCATAACCGAGCTCGTGGCCGATATCCTCGAAGGAGGAGCGGGCAGTGGCTACATCCTGCGAGACTTCGCCGGGCGTTGCCGGCTTGGCAGCGCGGATCTTCATCAGCGCGTCATAAGCCTTGATACCTTCCCGAATACGGTCCTTGGCCTGTTCCTCGAGCTTGTCGATGCCAGGGATTTCCGTCGTCAGCGATCGCGTCCCGATCAGGCCCATGGCCCATGGAATGTGAATGGCATAGTGGGTCTCGCGGGCCTCCTGATCTGGGAAGCCGAAGGCGGTGAAGGCGGCCGGCGCCGGTTCGGTCTTCCACATGGCTTCGATTGCCGCGAGCTTCATCTTCTGATGTTCGGTCGTCAGATAGCCGCTTTCATCGCCAAGCACGACGACCGAAAGCGCCGAAGCCAGGCCGAAGGATGCGGCAACCGTCATCGAACGCTTCGCGAGCTCGACGCTGCGGCCCTTCAGGAGATACCAGGCCGAGACACCAAGCACGAAGACCGAGGCGCAGACATAGCCGGCCGAGACGGTATGAACGAACTTCGCCTGCGCCACCGGATTGAAGACGACATCGAAGAAACTGACGATCTCCATGCGCATGGTCTGTGGGTTGAGCGCCGAGCCTGCCGGGTTCTGCATCCAGCCATTGGCGATCAGGATCCACAGCGCCGAGAAGTTCGATCCCAGCGCCACCGCCCAGGTGGCGACCAGATGGCCGACTTTCGACAGCTTGTCCCAGCCGAAGAAGAACAGACCGACAAAGGTCGCCTCGAGGAAGAAGGCCATCAATCCTTCGATCGCCAGCGGCGCGCCAAAAATATCGCCGACATAATAGCTGTAGTAGCTCCAGTTCATGCCGAACTGGAATTCCATCACGATGCCGGTGGCGACGCCGAGTACGAAGTTGATGCCGAAGAGCGTCCCCCAGAACTTCGTCATCTGCCGCCAGATTTGGCGGCCAGTCATCACATAGGTCGTCTCCATGATGGCAAGCAGCACGGAAAGGCCCAGCGTTAGCGGCACGAATAAGAAATGATACAGCGCCGTCATGGCGAACTGCAGGCGCGACAGCGCCACGATATCGAGTTCCATAGTCTTTCTCCCACCCCCTACGGTGTATCTGACAGGAATGCGGCGCCATTCGACGCGTCGCGGGCATGTTGATTGCCCCTCAATCCGGCCGCAGCCGATCGAGAAGCATTTCGAATTCAGGCGTTCCGCGTTGCGCCATGGCGACGATGCAGCCGTCGTCCAGAGCGACGATCCAATCGGCGAAAGCTGCCTCGCGACGAATGTGTGTTGCAATGACGAGACTGCGTCCATCGGCCAGCGGGGCCAGTCGAGCAAGCACGGCACGGGCCGTAGCGGCATCGAGGCCTTCCGTCGGCTCATCGAGAAGCCAGAGCGGCGTATCGCGCAGCAGGAGCCTTGCAAGCGCCAGCCGGCGAAGCTGACCGCCGGAGAGGCCGCTGCCGCCTTCGCCGAGGCGCGTGGAAAGGCCATGAGGGAGTGCGTCGATGTCGTCGAGCAAGCCGGCCGTTGCGAGAGCATCGCGCAGCCGGTCGTCATCCGCATGAGGCGCTGCCAGCTTCAGATTGCCTCGCACCGTGTCTCGAAACACGTCGCTCCGTTGCGTCAGCGTCGCGGCAGCTTGACGAGCCACCGCGCCGCTCGTCGCGGCGATCTCGCCCGCCAGCAGAGCCAGCAACGTCGATTTGCCGACGCCGCTTTCACCCACGACCGCCAGCCGTTCGCCGACCGGCAGCGACAGAGACAGATCGTTCAGGACCGGGCGGGAAGCTCCCTCGTGTCCGGCGACGACAGCGCTGAGCTGAAAGGCGTAGCCGGCGACCGGTTCAACCCGTGGCATAGGAGCGGCGGGCGGGCTCAACCGAGGCGCAATGCGCCTTGCGGCAAGCAAGGTTCGCCCGAGTTCGAGCGCCCCTCGTCTAAGAGCGGCAAAAGGTTCCGTGGCAGCGAAGGCGATGAGCAGCGCGAAGGCGGCGGCAGGCGCGCCAATCGTTCCCTGCTTGGCAAGCAGGGCAACCACAAGCAGCGTTATCGTCAACAGGAATGTCGAGCCAAATGAAAAGCCGGCTGCGACGCCACTGTCGATCCTATTCAAGACGCTGTCAGCCTCCGCCAATCGCTGATCCGCTTCGACGATCGCCGCCCGTTGTGCCTGCAGCTGTCCAGCCATCGCCAGATCGGTCTGGCCGGCAACAAGATCGACAACCCGGGCACGCAACGCTTCCATCGCATGGGCTCGGCGACGCCCTGGCTTCAGCGCCAGACGCGCGGCGACCAGGGACAGACCAAGACAGAGTGCGACAAGCCACAGCCCTGCCATAACGCCGAACGATGGATCGATGAAACAGAGCGCTATCGTCACTGCAATAGCGGCAAGAATGGCGACAACGGCCGGCACCAGCACACGCAGATAGAGGGAATCGAGCGCGTCGACATCATTCGTCAGGCGAAACAGCAGCTTTGCCGGCCGGCGGATCATGGCCGCGGCCGCGGAGGGCTCCGCCCAGCCGCGAAACAACCTCTCGCGCAAGGCGGCAAGAACCCTGAGGGTTGCGTCATGCGTCACAAGCCGCTCGCCGTATCGGGCAGCCGTCCGGCCGATGGCGAGCAGGCGTATGCCGGCCGAGGGCATAAACACGTCGAAAACCGCAGCAGTCGCGACCGTCAGGCCGGCAAAGGCCGAGGCGGTGATGAACCAGCCGGACAACCCCAGCAAGCCGCTGCCGGCAAGCATGGCCAGCGCGGACAAGCCGGCGCCGAGAGCAAGGCTCGCGCCACGCTCGCCCCAGAATAGCCTGACCAACGGGAGGAGAGACTTGAAGGAGGTCTTCATGCCGCCACCCTTCGCGCCCGCTCATCGAGCCGGACGATGCGATTCATTCGCGCGGCCAGCACGGGATCGTGCGTGGCGACGATCAGGATGCGGCTCTTGGCGAGCGCGAGCAAGGTATCCGTGACTGCGGCCGCAGTCCGCGCGTCAAGATGGGCGGTCGGCTCGTCCGCCAGGATGATATCGGCTCGCTCATCAACCATCATCCGTGCAAGCATCAGCCTCAGCGCCTCGCCGCCGGAAAGACCGAGCCCTCCCTCGCCGACCGCAGCTACCCGCTCCGGCGTAAACACCTTATCGAGAGCAACGCCTTCGAGCGCTGAAGCAACGGCAGGAGCATCGATGCCGTCGCGTCTTAGAGCAATATTGCGCATGACGCTGCCGGCAAAGATATGCGGTGACTGACCTATCCAAGCCATGCGACGGCGCAATGCATCCGCTGTGTCGTCACGCAGCGGGACGCCGCCGATCCTGATGACACCGGCCTCGTATCGCGCAAGACCCGCAATCAGCGACAGAAGCGTGGTCTTGCCCGAGCCACTGGCACCCCAGAGCGCTACATGTTCCCCGGCCGTGATCGAGAGATCGAAATGATCGATTGCGGCGTCTCGTTCCGGCGTATGGCGGAAGGCCAGCGCTTCGATCTCAACACCGGCCTCGCCTGCCGGCATGGGTGACGGCATGTCTGTGCCGCCGAGAATGGTCTGGCGCGATGATGCGAGTTCCTTCAGTGCCGAAAGTGCCGCCTCCCCGCTGGCACGGTCATGCCAAACTGCGGACAGCTCCCGAAGCGGCTCGAAAAAGGCGGGCGCAAGCAGCAGAATGAAGAGCCCTTGCGTCAATGTGAGGCGACCGTCCCAGGTGCCGACTTCGATCGAGCCCAAGAGGCTGAAGCCGACATAAACGGCTGTCGCGGCAACGCCGAGCGCGGCGAAGAATTCGAGCACCGCCGAAGACAGAAATGCGATCCTCAACACAGCCATGGTACGCAGCCGCAGCGAGGCCGCATCGGCGCGCAGGCGCCGGGCCGTGAGATCGACGGCATCGAGCGCGCGAATGGTCGCGAGGCCGCGAAGACGATCGAGCAGGAAGGCATTGATGCCGCCGGTTTCGGCAAGCTGCTTCTCGCTGGCGGCTTTTGCGCGCCAGCCGATCAATGCCATGAAAATCGGGATGAGCGGCGCGCAAAGCGCGAGAATCAGTGCCGCCAGCCAGGAAATCGGCAGGATGCAGATGAGCATTACCAGCGGCACTAGGCTTGCTCTCATACGGGTCGGCCGGAAGCGCGCGAGATAAGGAACGACCGCTTCGGCCTGCTCGCCCAGCACACTTGCCGCCAAACCGGATGCCGGCCTCGCACCATCGAGGGGGGAACGTGCAGCAAGCGCTGCAGCCGCCGCCGCACGCTGCGTGCTCAGCTCCCGGCGCGCAGCGACAAATGCGAGCCGCCCGCCCGCCGAATCCAGACAGGCCCGCAGGACGCCGATACCCGCAACCACGGCGGCGGGAACCGCGACCTCGCCGACACCGCCACCTTCGCTGATCGCGCCGACACCGACCGCAAGCATTGCCGCCTGACCGATCCATCCGAAAGAAGACAGGCAGAGCAGCGCCGATGCAAGACGGAGGCCGCGACACTTTGTGGCCATCGGCTCCTTCGCCGCCTTGCCGATAGTCAAACTCTCCGATGCAGGGTTCGCAACCTTGCGTCTTTCCAACATTCCATCGGTGGCGGAGGAGGCTGTCACGTGAGCCCGTCCTTTCAAGTCAGTGTCATCAAGGAGGGTCCGCCGACCAATCAAGATCGAATGAACTGCATTGCAGATCATCAATCTTTCGTCGAACCCAGAACGCACTTGCCGCAATCGACGATATCGGAGCCCCAATATGACCGGCTTTCTGCCTCTTGTCAGCGACAAGAATAGCAGTACCCGTCTCGCCGAAGGGTTGATCCCATGGCAAGCTGTTCGCGACATGGTTCTAAGACAGTTTGTGCACTGCGCAAAAGCGTGCAGGATGTCGCAGGGCTTCGCCACAGCCATGTCAGATTGACGCAGAAGCCTATGATATTTCTAGGTTGTTGCGATAGGGGCGCCCGGCGTTCGGCGCCTAAACTGTTTGCGCTGCAGCAATTTTCCCAATTCTGACGTCTCTTTCGGAAAGCGTCGATCCGCAGCCGCTCGCTATGCGACCGGACATGAAAACCGCGACCATTTGACCTCTATTGCGCTAAACTTCACGGCAGGCTGGCGAATCACCCAATCGAATGGACCGCGCCGACTGCCAGACGAGCAGTCATCGGCCGAGGGCCTACAGATATGTATGGTTTGCATCATGCCGGCAACGAGACTTGACGGATGCTGTCATTATCGATGTGCTGGATACGCGTTTGCTTGTCCGGGCAAGTTTAACCGGAGAGATTGCAAGCGAGGCCGAAGAACTGCTTCGGGCCGGGACGTTTTGGGAGAATGCAATGTATGACAAGATCATTTGCGCAATTGGGCTGGGCTCGCGCGAGCGCGCCGAACGTCTGTTGCGAACGTCTCAGGCACTTTTATCTCCAGGCGGCGAATTGACGGTCGCGCATGTTATCGAGCGTTTTCCCTCCGGGCGCGAAAGCCCGGACGATTGGGCTGTTTCGGTGATCACGGAGGCTGAGGAAAAGCTCGATGCTCTGTGCAGGCGTCTCGGCATTACCGCCTCCGTCGACGTACGCATGGGCACGGCATCGAAGACGCTGCTGACCGTCGCCAAGGAGAAGAAGGCTGACCTGATCATTCTTGCGACGCATACCTCCGATATTATCGACCGCATATTCGGCTCGACGGTCGAATATGTCATCCGCCACGCAGAATGTTCCGTCCTCGTCGAGCGAGCCGATAAATCGCATGACGATACAGCAAGGAAGGCATAGCGCTCCCTTAGGTGAGCGGTCTGTCATGCCGGATTCTATCGAAACATGGCGTGGTTACGGTTTGCGCGGCCCGGCAGGGATGCTACATAGCCGCTCCGACCTCAAATCCAAGACGAGCTGAATGACCGAATCCGCCATCACCTGGAGCATCGCCGGCCTGACCGCCCTCGGTGTCGTAACACGCCCATTCCGATGGCCGGAAGCGATCTGGGCGGTGCTCGGCGCAGCACTTCTCGTTACGCTGCGGCTCATCGGCCCAAGCGATGTATGGACAGGCATATCCAAAGGGTTCGATGTCTATCTCTTCCTGATCGGCATGATGCTGCTGTCGGAACTCGCACGACGCGAAGGGCTCTTCGACTGGGTGGCGGCGATCGCCACTTCGCATGCCAAGGGCTCTCCTCGCCGGCTGTTCGTGCTCGTCTATGTCGTCGGCGTGGTCGTGACGGTATTCCTGTCGAACGACGCAACCGCGGTCGTACTCACGCCGGCCGTCTACGCAGCCTGCCGCGCGGCGCGGGTGAAAGACCCCATGCCATATCTTCTGGTCTGCGCCTTCATCGCCAATGCAGCGAGCTTCGTGCTGCCGATCTCGAATCCTGCCAATCTGGTCATCTTCGCCGGCGGCGAGATGCCACCCCTGGGGCGCTGGATGCAGACCTTCCTGCTGCCATCAATCGTCTCGATCATCGCCACCTTCGCGTGCCTGTATTGGACGCAGCGACATGCATTGGCGGAAGACACGATCGCCCGCGAGGTTGGCCAACCCGCCCTTTCCCATAGCGCCAAGCTCGCAGGATGGGGGCTCGTGGTCACTGCCCTCGTTCTGATCGTGGCATCGGCCATGAATGTTGATCTCGGCATCCCGACATTTGTCGCAGGCTTCCTCACGACCATCATCGTTCTCGCCCTTACCCGGCAAAATCCGCTGGAGACGCTTCGTGGCATAAGTTGGAGCGTGATACCCCTGGTTGCGGGCCTTTTCGTGATCGTCGAGGCAGTCAATCATACCGGCCTCACCGCTCTCCTGTCCGAAAAGCTGGCATCGCTGGCGGCTCAGTCGCAGACACAGGCGGTCGGCGCGGCCGGGCTTTCCGTTGCTATCGTCTCCAACCTCGTCAACAATTTGCCGGCCGGTCTTTTCGCCGGCAGCGCCGTGCAGGCCGCCCATGTTTCTGATTCCATTGCCGGCGCGGTTCTGATCGGCGTCGATCTCGGGCCTAACCTCTCCGTCACCGGGTCGCTCGCCACCATCCTCTGGCTTGCCGCTCTTCGCCGCGAAGGGCTCCACATGGGAGCGCTGGCTTTCCTGAGGATCGGCGCTCTCGTGATGTTTCCGGCTTTGATCCTCTCGCTTGCAGCCCTTGCACTGATCTGA
>Ga0209371_1001646_pt1 | contig 14387 bp, 12 predicted proteins | sample AgamicAtAmrz_FD_187165 | JGI IMG/M metagenome (GOLD analysis project Ga0209371, IMG submission 187165) | Agave microbial communities from Guanajuato, Mexico - At.Am.rz (SPAdes) (version 2) | ecosystem: Host-associated > Plants > Roots > Rhizosphere | place: Guanajato, Mexico | collected 2012-06-07
CTTTTCCATATTCACGGTGCTTCGCTTTTTCAACTTTACCGCCGAAATGCTTTGTCATCAGCTGCATGCCGTAGCAAATACCGAAGATTGGCAGCCCTAAATCAAAGATTCGCTCGTCACAGCCGAATGCATTCTCATCATAAACACTGTTAGGTCCGCCAGAGAAGATAATCCCCGCTGGATTTAGCGCTTTGATTTCTTCTGCTGTAATTGTATGTGGGTGAAGCTCACTATAAACGCCAAATTCCCTAATTCTTCTTGTGATTAATTGATTGTACTGACTGCCGAAATCAAGAACGACAATCATTTGTTGGTCTTGAATGCTTGTTTTCCCCATGTTATTCACCTCATTAATCTATTAAAAAGCTCATTGTTACTATTTTTTCACATTTTTGCTTATTCATGCTATAAAACGAAAAGCCATGGCAAAAAATATTGAAAAAGACTATTTTATAGCAGCAAAAAAGGTATTTCTTCATATAAAAAAGACTAGAATTCGGCCTCAAATAAAAACGAAGGCAGAATTCTAGTCTTTTACTATTACAATGGTTTACACACACCATATAAAAATAAGACCCATCTGCCTTCATAGTCGGATCCTTTAAGGTGACCCGGTAGAGACTCTCGAACCATATCATCGAGGATATATGAAGGAAATTTATTAGTTTAGAACATTGTAACAACATGTCGAATTGCTGGTCAAGGTGTTGTTGTTTTGATTAAATTTTCGCACAATTCACCAAGTCATTCTATTCATACTTTTGTAGCTTGCTTTCATTTAATAACTTCCTCTATTTGGCAGATCCTTTTATCATTCTAATCTGATAAATGCTATAAAAAAAGGAATCCAACACCCCAATAAAAATGTGTTGAATTCCTTTCATCAGGTCAAGCTGCTGTCTTTCTAATCAGCCTTTCCCACATTTCCTTCCATTCCGTCCAATTATTGTCCTGACTATTCCCTTTATACAAGAGCTCCTCATATTTGGCAGTCAAAACAGCCATTTCATTCGTTTTTAAAACATGGTCAATGTATTTGGCATATTCCCGCAATGTCATGTTGTCTTGTTTGCCCCAACCTGAGAGCTTGAGCATTTTGAGCAAGGTTAAATAGGCTTTTTCAAAGTCATTGCCTTTTTTCCCGCGCTTGTATTTCCATATATAAAATATAGGCAGCCACTTATGTCTCTTCCAGAACAGTATCCAGCTCATGGCTATGATTAGAACAGCTCCGCCAACCAGCCACTGCCATCTTTCAGCAGCAAAGTTTGCAATTGTATTCCACCACTTTCCGAATGATTTCTCTTCAGACTGATCTGATGCTACTGTCTCTTCTTCTGGTACTTGTTGCTCTTCCCGCTGCTGTTGTGCTTCCTGCTCGGTTTGTTCATTTTCTTCTGTGTTTGTGTCCGCTTCGTTTCGAACATCATTTACATACGTATTTTCATTGGAGAATCCTTGTGTCGGTTCAAAGGTTACCCAGCCAGCTCCAGGAAAATATGCTTCTACCCAGGAATGAGCATTGTTATTGGTTACTTCATATTGGCTTCTATTGTTTTCCTGTTTGATGAGATCACCTTCAGTAAATCCTTTAACCCATCTTGCAGGAATGCCGAGAGATCGCAGCATCACAACCATTGAAGTTGAATAATTATCACAATAACCTATTTTTGTTTCAAAAAGAAACTGATCGACATAATCTTCATCATCTGCTGGTATGGCCACATCGCTTTGGCTGTATACAAAACCATTTCCGGAAAAGTAGTTTTCAATTGCTCTTGCCTTTGCAAAAACATTATCCTCATCCTTCGTGATTTCAGCTGCTAAATCAAAGACTCTCTGCGGCAAATTTTGCGGTAGCTGCGTATATCTTGCTGCTATCTCCGGATTTTCTCTTAAATAGCCGCTCATGTCAGCACTCGTCAATGTACTTAAACTGTATTCAGGCTTTTCATAACTCACACTATAGGAATCTGTTGGAAAATCGAAGGAAATCCGTTCACTTCCTGTTTCTACAATCATCGTCGTATCCATACTTGAAGCTGCTTCTGTCACTCCTAAAGGATATAAGAGATAATCAAAAGGCTGTGCAAAGTTAACCGTACTTTCCTGTGCTTCTGTCTTTACACTGTCGCCTTCCTCAAAAGATACGAACGGGATATCACCAGCTCCTTCTAATCTCTGAAAGTCTTGTCCATTCATTGTGACTGCTTCTTCCGATTGAACCCAGCCCTTACCTGTATACGTATCCTTCGTCTCTACCTTCCAATAATGAGAGGATTCAACTTCAGTCTGAAACATTAATGTATCATCCGGCTCAAAGTCTCCGCCAAGCCTCGAATCATCAACACTGTAGCCTACTCGATGGGGTCCGTTGCCATTACCTTCGCCTTCACCACCATTGTCACCAATTGTCTGGATAAACGGCACAGGATCTGGCCAGATTGGATTTGCTTTCGGCGCTGCATATGCTATTGCCGCACTAGCAAAAACAAAGAAAAGCAATGGAGCCATCCACTTTAATGCTAAGAATCTTCGGTCAGTTATATTTTCCTTATCCTTCATCCGATAGAAGGTCAGCATGCCCATTGCTGTAAAGCCTATGATAGTTGTCCTTATGATTGCTATTGATGCATCATATGGAGTAAATGTATCAAGAACCGTTATATAAACCATCGTTAATAGAAAGAAGGTAAATATTCTTCTGCGTTTAATCAGCCAGTAATCAATAAGATATGACATTAACCAAAGCAAAATAAAGAAAAGCAGACTTTTGAACATATTGGTTAACTCAGGCCAATTCGTATCAAATAAAATCGCAAAATTATCCATTACTTCTGTTGTAAAGGCACCAATCCAGTTGAATGTAAAAAAGGAATTTCCATAGTACAAATATTGTAAAACAAATAGAATATAGCCAATTTTAATAATACCGCTTAAAGTAGGATGAAAACGCAGATAGGCCATAACAAGTGAGAGAAGCAAAAACAGGATAAACACGACAACATTCCCTGTATTAGTTAGTTGCTCCATCGGCCGCAGCCATTCCCATATAAGAAAAAAACCTAGCACATACAGCAAAAAATTAGAAATAGCCGTATGAATTCCTATAAATCTCAACTAGTTGCCACCTCCAAAAATGCATCCTTGAATCTTCCCTTAGACACAGGTATAACCATAATTCCCCTCGAAGAAGCCGCAGCTTTTAAACTTCTTTCTTCCTGAGTCAAGCTCTCATTTGCCTCCTTCACAAGAAAAACAGCTACCTGATAGCGTTTATTAGCGAGATAGCTTGTCTTTTCAACAAGCTGCTTCGTCAAGTTTGTTGTAGTGATTAACAAGGTGGCTTGCTGCTGCAATAAGGACATTTCATTATCAAGCACATTTGCCAAGGAAAGCGGAGATGCATCCTCACACTTAGCTAGGTGATGGAATAGAAGACTGCGCTGGCCTTCCCCGCCTCTTATCGGAAAGGTTGTCCGCTCCTTTTCGACCGTAAGCAAACCTGCTTGTGCGCCTTTACGAATAATCCCTCTAATTAAAGAAGCAGTAAACGAAACAAGCGTCTCGAATTTTTCGCTTTTTTCACAGTCAAGTACAACTAAAATGTCATGTGACTGTTTCTGTTCGAATTCCTTTGTCATAAAGGAATCCCTTTTAGCACTCGCCTTCCAGTTAATCCACGAAAATCTGTCACCAGTCTGATATTCTCGAATACCGACTGCCATCGTTGTATCACGTTGGACCCGTTCCTTCGATACTGTCGCCCCTTGATCATAATGTGTCATAAACGGTTTGTAGGAAAGCTCCTCATATACTGGATAAACAATAATCTGGTCTGACAAAGCAAGCTTTAATTCCTTTTCCATTAAGCCAAGCGGATCACCTGTTTTAACAGCTACCTCTGTAAACAGATGCTCTCCTCTTGGTACGGCATCTATATGATAAGAAAGAACAATTCGCCTTTTAAAACCAGGAAAGACTAATACTTTTCCTGAAGCCTGCTCTTTCAAGCTGGTGCTGAACACATCCTCTACCACCAAGTAAAAAAGGGGAAACACGGACGATCTTGTCAGCTCCAACTCCACTGTCATTTTCTCCATCGCAGTGTATTCATGCTTCGTAATTTTCCTTACTGCTTTCCAAGCCTTTAACGGATACATAGCAAGCAAAGCTCCGTATATGGCAAATGGCAAAAAGCTGTAAAACAAAAACCAGCTGACAAACCCACCTTGAAACATTGCATACGCAAAAGCTGCACCTGCCAACAGAAACAAAACAAGTAACTTCCAGATGCGAAGCAATCTTCTAAGTATCCTGTTCATCACGTACCTAGCCTTCTGACAGGAACTTGAACAGCTGCCAGAATCTCGCCCATTATATCCTCTGCAGAGATACCGTCAAACTTAGCCTCTGACTTTAAGATAATTCTATGGGAAAATACAGCCTTGGCAAGATATTGAACATCATCAGGAATAACATAATCTCTGCCTTGAACAAATGCATAACTTTGAACAGCTCTCATCAAGGCAATTGATCCACGGGGACTGACACCTAAATAAACATTGCGATGTGCTCTCGATTCTGTTGCAAGATCGACAATGTACTTCTTAATCGTAGCATCAACATAAACCTTCTTCACTTCTGCCTGCAGCATAAGCAGCTCTTCTAATGAAACAACACTTTCCAATTCTTCAATAGGAGCTGACGTTTGGACTCTTGTCAGTACCTCCATCTCCTCTTCATGTGTTGGATAACCCATTTTCATCTTCAAAAGAAATCTGTCCAGCTGAGCCTCTGGCAAAGGATATGTCCCTTCATATTCAATCGGGTTTTGAGTGGCCATAACAAAAAAGGGCTTATTCAGCTTATGTGTCACACCATCTATGGTGACACTGCTTTCTTCCATTGCCTCTAATAATGCGGATTGGGTTTTAGGGGAAGTTCTGTTAATCTCATCTGCGAGAATTATATTGCCAAGTATTGGTCCAGGAAGAAACTGAAACTCCATTTCCTTTGGATTATAGATAGACACACCAGTTACGTCAGATGGAAGCAAGTCTGGAGTAAATTGAATTCTGCGGAAATTTGCGCCGACCGATTTAGCCAATGAACGAACCATCATTGTCTTTCCTACGCCTGGAACATCTTCGAGGAGCACATGACCTTGTGCCAACAGAGCAATCAAACTTAGCTCTGCCACTTCCCGCTTGCCAATCATTACCTTCTCTATATTTTCAATTATTCTGTTCACTTTGCCATTAGCTTCTTGTGTGATTGTCATGCTTCTCCTCCTATATAAAAGTACCTGTAAAAATTGCCGCGGAAGGAAAGCTTAAAACAAGCCATCCTTCTGCCTTTATCTATTTTTGTTAAGAAAGAAATTCATTCGGATTAAGCCCAAGCTCCTGACAGATTTCTGCAACTGTTTGCTTTTCTCTTTGGTCGAAGTTTCCGTCTGCATAACCGATAGATATACAATACCGTGCCACAAGCCGCGCAACCTCCGGCTTGGAACGAACTTTCCCAATAGCTCTAAAAGCTTCAGCCCGTCCAATTATTTGGTCATATTCCATTCTTCTTACAAAATGATTAAATTGCTGCTGCACTTTGTTTGTATCAAATACTCGCAGTTCTTCACTCTGATGGATAAACTCTATCATCTTCCGTTCTTCGGCAGGGTCCAGCCTGCCATCTGCCATGCTGACAAGGGCACAGGAGGCAACAACAGCATCAAGAACATCCGGACTTTTAAAGCGCATGAACAGCTCCTTTGCTCTCTGCTTTTGCTGTCTTCCCCACTCCGCATAATCTGTACTAGAAGGTGACCAGGTGTTTCTGCAGCTGTTGCATGTAAATTTCAATTGATTTTTGCCAATAAATCCGCCTAATAGGCCGATTGGGCCAAGAATTAAGCCGCCGATAGCTGCTTTCCCCAATCCGAAGCCCTTCTCTCCTGTTCTTACATTTGTGCTGTTACACCTCGGGCAAGCAATATGGTCACCGCCATACCCTGTTTGGCTTTGGCCAAAGCCTTGCTGCTGATTGCCGCCATGAAAAGGTGCTTGTCCATAGGATGGCTGATTGACAGGAGGATATGTTCCAGCACTGCTAGATGGGTATGTATTTGCATAGGTGTTCGAGTTCTCGTAGTATGGCTGGTTTTGCACAGGTGGAGCAAAGCTATGCGGCTGGGCATTAAAGCTATTTTGCGGTGCTGGTTCGTCATCGACCGTTACACCAAAGTTCCTGCATAAAGCACCAAGTCCTCCTTGGAAGCCGCTTCCGATTGCATTGAACTTCCACTCTCCGTTATGGCGATAAAGCTCCGCAGCCACAATTGCTGTTTCCACGGTGTAATCTCTGCCAAGATTAAAGCGAATTAACTCTGTTTGGTTTCCTTCATTAAACACACGAACATATGCATTAGATATATGGCCAAAATTCTGCCCTTTTTCATATGCATTATGTATGGTAATAGAAAAGGCAATTCGCTGAATGGACGGAGGTACCCTGTTTAAGTCAATTCTTATTTGTTCGTCGTCAAGATGCCCTGCTCCTGTCCTGTTATCTCCGCTGTACATAACAGAGCCGCCCGCTCCGCTCGGATTATTGTAAAAAATAAAATCTTGGTCGCTGAGAACCTTGCTGTTGCCCCCAAGTAAAAATGCGGAAGCATCAAGATCATAATCAGCACCTGTATGATTGATATCCCATCCTAACCCTACTATTACAGTGCTCAAACCTGGATAGGTTTTCGTTAAGTCCACCTTCTGTCCTTTGCTAAGCATTACGCCCATTACTATTCCTCCTTAGCAACTAATTCACCCTTGTGTCCAGTGCCATTGTATTATTTTTATTGTACATGAGTTCGTTATTATTTGGAATTTTCTAACCTGCCTATATACGTACAAAAATAACAAAAAGTTCCCTTTTTCCGTATCCATTCGCGAGAAAAGCAACTGATTCCTTCTTTCCAAAAACAAAAGGCTCCAACTTTGTCAGAGCCTTTCTTGTATGGAAGCAGCAATCGGCCGCCTCTTTAAGTATTCTTCCATTTCTACTGCTGTAATTGGTTTACTGAATAAGTAGCCTTGCATCTCTCTGCAATTTAAATCTCGGAGAAGCCTGCATTGCTCCACCGTCTCCACACCTTCTGCCGTTACATGCATGGAAAGCTTATGCGCCATCGATATAATCAACGCAACAATATCCTGTTCCTTCTGCAGATCTCTAATAAAGGATTGATCAATTTTCAATCGGTCAATCGGCATTTTTCTTAGTACACTCAAGGAGGAATATCCTGTGCCAAAATCATCAATAGCAATTGTAAGTCCATTCCTCTTCAGCAATTTCAGTTTGTCTATCGCCTCATCAAGATAATTAGTGAGCACACTTTCGGTAATCTCTAACTGGATATGGCTTGGTTTTACTCCTGCTTGGGAAATTGGCTCAAGAATGTTGTCTACAAAATCAGCCTGCTGAAATAATAAAGGTGATATATTGATGCAAATGGTCAGGCTGATTCCTTGTTCATTCCAGTATTTTAATTGTCTGCAAGCTTTATTAATGACCCAATTGCTTATAGCACCTATTGTCCCCATTTCCTCTGCAACAGGAATAAAGCGACTAGGAGATATTAGACCAGACACAGGATGATTCCAGCGCAGCAATGCTTCCACTCCAATTACCTTATTTAAGAACACATCAATTTTCGGCTGATACACAAGAAAGAAATGATTATCCATATCTTCTGTTGCTTTTCTAAGTTCATGCTGGAGGTGAAGCCGCTCAACCATAAACACCTTCATGCTTTTTGTAAACAACTGTGAATTATTACGCCCCTTTTCTTTCGCAAAATACATCGCAATATCCGCATTCTTTTCGAGAGTTTCTAACTCTTTTCCATGATCGGGAAAAATAGATATACCAATGCTTAATGTAATATAGAACTTCTGATTTTCAATATGAAGCGGCTCGTTAAAAAGGGAAATTAAATCTTTGGCAATCCTTTCCGCTTCCTTAGCAGACTGAAGTCCCGGAAGCATAACAGTAAACTCATCTCCTCCATATCGGGAAACAAGTCCGCTTTTCGGGATACAACCAACAATTCTATCTGCGAGCTCCTTTAACACCTTGTCCCCCATATCGTGCCCAATGCTGTCATTGATACCTTTAAAATGATCTAAATCTATAAATAAAAGCGCAAGCTTCTCATTTGTTGTTCTTGCTTTATTCATTGCCTCATTCATTGAATTGCTAAGCATGCGGCGGTTGGCTAGGTTTGTTAATGGATCGTAGAATGCCAGTCTCTCCAATTTCCGCTGGTATTTACGCTTCTCCGTATTATCTAGAATAGAACCCATAATGGCAGGTGCATCATTATGTATCACACTTAATTTGTGAGAAAGAACCACTACATCCAACAGCGTGCCATCCTTTTTCTGAAGCTGAAGTTCAGCTCTATTGTTGTAAAGACCGACTTCTTCCCCTTCATGAAGTGGCAAAATCAAGTCTGAAAAATGCATGCAAAGCAGCTCTTTACTGTGATAGCCGCTTAATGCAAGCAAAGTAGAATTGACATACGCAAATCTTCCTTCACGAAGGATATAAATTCCTAACAAAGACTCCTCTACTAATGTTCGAAATTTAAATTCAGCTTCTGAAATTCTTTTATTCGATTGTTCATCCTTCAGTCTTTCCCTTCTTATTAGAAGGAAAAGAATAGTACTTGTAACACAGATGAAAATCCAGCCTTTCAGCATTTCATAGGATGCCAAATTTCGCAAATCGCCAGTGAAATAAGGGAGTAGATAAGATGAAAACATAACCCAGCATGCAGAAATGAGTAAATAGATAAACGGTATCTTTAAATCTGATTTATGCAGATTTTTTAGTCTTTTCATCTTCCCCCTCCTAAGGCGTCTTTTTAACAGGATTATTAGTATTAACCAAGAAGGGAAAAGAAATTTATGAAGGATGCAAAGAGTAGATATTACATCGTTATTTCTTTTATAACAAACCTTTAATGTTCATCGTCATAATGTTTTCATTCGGTAATCAAAGACGGTTTTTGTCACCTATCTGACTTGTTGTGTCACTTTTATTTAATCTTCGCTTCATTCTCTTTATTGTACAATTTATATGTAAAGGAGTTGTGTTACATATGCTTTTTGGATCGATAATTTGTTCAATCCGCAAGTACCATAAATACAGCTATTATTATAGCGGCGAGTGTATAACATGCGGAAAAATCCGTAAGGAATATGAAAAAGATAAGAACGAAAAACAAGTTATGGAAGAAACTCACAAAACAAATAACCAGGAAGAATCCATTAATAAATGATGAGCCTTGAAGGCTCATTTTTTTTGGCAATTTTTAGCACTGTGTTTATCTCTAATTTAGCAGGGGTACTTCATAAGCGTAACTGCAAAACCAAAAGGAGGAGATATATGTGTTTCGTCATCAGAAAGAATTACAATTTGAAGTAAAAGTGGACAAGCCAGATCCAATGCTGGCCCGCCAAATTCAAGAGGTTCTTGGTGGACAATTCGGAGAAATGACTGTTATGATGCAATATCTTTTTCAAGGTTTTAACTGCCGCGGGGAAGAAAAATACAAGGACATGCTGATGGACATTGGTACAGAGGAAATCGGGCATGTAGAAATGTTATGTTCCCTTATAAGCCAACTTCTAGATGGTGCATCACCAGATGATCAGGCAGAAGCAGCTAAAGATCCGACGATTGCTGCCATCATGGGTGGAGTCAATCCGCAGCATTTGCTTGTGAGCGGATTAGGAGGTCTTCCAACTAACTCTAATGGAGTGCCGTGGAATGGTTCTTATATCGTAGCAAGCGGAAACTTACTTGCAGATATGCGCTCTAACCTGCATGCAGAAAGTCAAGGCCGCCTGCAAGTTGCAAGACTGTACCATATGACAAAGGATGAGGGTGTCCGCGCTACATTTAGAAAAATGCTTGCTCGCGACAGATATCACCAATATCAATGGCTTGCAGCAATTGAGGAATTGGAAAGCAAAAACGGTGTCGTTGTACCAGCAAGCTTCCCGCCAGAAGCAGAGAAGGAATCACAGCCTGAAGCTTATGAATTCTGGAACCTCTCTGAAGGATCCGAGTCATCTGACGGCTTATGGGCAACTGGAAGCGCCCCTGATGGCACAGGAGACTTCGTCTATGTGAAAGAGCCTGTCGCAAAAGGGAATGTGCCAATAACTAAAGTACCGTCAGAATCATTGCACCATGATTTAAATACATTAAATACATTGAAATAAAAACAACAAAGAGCTGGCCATATTCGCCAGCTCTTTTCCTATTTAAATCACATTTTCTCTTTCAAGGAGAGCAAGTGCTTGTCTTAAGCTTGCCTTCGTCACTAAATTCTTAATGTCGAGACCAAGACTTACCATCGTCTGGGCTATCTCCGGCCTCACTCCAGAGAAAATTGTGCCAATCCCGAGCAGTCTTAATGCATCCATAAGTTTAAACAATTCATTAGCAACCATCGTATCTATAATGATAACCCCAGAAATATCAATGATTAAGTGACTGATTCCCATATCTCTAGTTTTAACCAATGTTTCTTCCATAAGCAGCTGTGCTCTTTCTGTATCTAAATCCCCAATTAAAGGCAGAATAGCGATATTTTCTGTAATCGGCACAACTGGAACAGACAGCTCCAAAAACGCTTTTCTTGAATTATTGAGTGTATTCGCATAGGAATCCACATAAGACAGGCTGAAATTGTACAACGCATAATCCAGTAAAGGATCAATAATATCCTTCACCTCAAAAGCCTCATCGATGGAATAATCCTTTTCTTTCATCTCTGTCTTTAAAACTTCCCAAATTGCTGTTCTGTAGAATGACACATCCTTTAATGCCTCATCTAACGGTACTCCTTCGGAGGATAAATTCGCACCAGTGCTGATTCCCCAATCGGTAAATAAAGAACGAGCTCCTTTTAAATCTGGATAGTTTAACAGGCTTTTACCGAATAAGGAAACAAAATGAGCGCGCAGCTGAAGAATTTCTCCTTCAACAGAGCTGATTTGCGCTAATTTTTCAGAGCTTTCTCCCTCTATTCTCCGCTTATGCACAGTCAGCGCAATTTCTTGTGAATTTTGCAACAGCAAATTCCCTAAATGCTTTATATTTTCACTCATTAACCTGCTCCTCCAATTGATATTCAATAGCTTGTACTACCTATTATAGCAATTTCAGTTGCTACTTTCATAGAATCCTATTGTCTAGAATCTATTGAATTGTAAGGGTGCATAACTAGAGCTTAAAGGAAAAGCTGTCTTAAGCTGTTGCTAAGATAATCTCATCATTAAAGTAAATAACCTCTGTGAGAATCTTGCAGCCTTGCAATTGCTCAAATGCTTCCCGAGCTTCTTGTTCTGTAGTGAATTCAAATTGCGCAATATCATTTTCTGGTGAATAGACGGTTATAACCCACATCCGTTTTTTGCATCTCCTTTTTTATCTTTATTTCCTAATTTACGCTGTTTCATCAACTTTCAATGATAGGCCGGCCTTTAGTTTTTCTAATTGCAGTTCTTGCCTTAAATAAAGCTGTTCGGCCTCTGCTAACGATATTTCTTTAAAGCGGACAATTTCCCCCGGCTTCTTTTGAGCTAGCAGCGGTAGGTCCACCGTTGCGACTTGTGCGATTTTCGGGTAGCCTCCCGTCGTCTGCCGATCTGCCAGCAAGATAATGGGGTTTCCATCCTTCGGCACTTGAATCGTCCCATTTGTTACAGGTTCAGATAGGAGTTCAAATGAATCGGTCATTTCCAAGGGAGTGCCTTCCATTCTGTATCCCATCCGATCTGAATTCGGTGTAATACGAAAATCCTCCTTAAAGAAACGGTCTCTGCTTGATTCAGTAAAATAATCGAATTCTCCGCCTCTTATTACACGTATCACTGTTTCCTTCAGATTAATAAACGGTTCTGGATTAACATGCCAAGCAGTGGCAGCAAAGGATATTGCCCCAGCGCTGCTTTTTAAGTGCTGAAAACGGTGGGCAGCCCCGCCGCAAGTCAGTTTGTCACCTGCTGAAAGAGCCCGCCCTTTCAGCCCGCCGAGTTCTCCTCGCAAATAAGTGCTTTTGCTTCCAAGCACCTCCTGCACATCAAAACCGCCAGCAACAGCCATATACGTTCTGCAGCCTGAACGGGAAGCTCGGAACCGAAGCAGACTTCCCTTTTTTATCCACACTGGCCTCCATAGCGGGATTGACTCTTCTTCTATAACCGGAGCCAAATCTCCGCCTGTAACAGCAATAAGCAAGTCTTCTTCAACAAGGAATGACCCGCCCATTAACGTCATCTCCAGCCCTGCCTCATTCTCCTTATTGCCGACGAGCAAATTAGCAATACGCAAAGCGACGGAATCCATTGCTCCGCTGACAACTACTCCATATTTTTGATAACCGTATCTGCCCAGATCCTGCAAACTTGTCAGCATACCAGGGCGCTCCACTCTTAAGCTCATAGCACTGTCTCCTTATATTCCTTATACTCTTCTATTGAAATCGGCTTAAATCGGACAATATCACCAGATGTTAATAGAGTTGGCGGATTCTTGTCTGGATAAAAGAGGTTAATTGGTGTTCGTCCAATGATCTGCCAGCCCCCTGGGGTGGAAATCGGATAAACACCAGTTTGCATGCCAGCAATACCGACAGAACCTGCTGGTATTGATAATCTTGGAGAAGAATGGCGCGGTGTGGCAATCTGTTCAGACATTCCTCCTAAATAGGGAAAGCCAGGAGCAAAGCCAATCATATAAACGAGATATTCTGCTTGTGAATGGATATCTATTACTTCTGCCGGTGTTAATTGATGATATTTTGCCACTGCCTCTAAATCAGGGCCAAGCTCTCCCCCATAGCACACAGGAATATCAACCACTCTTTTTTCCCTTCTTTTTGACGTATGAAGACTCTTTAATCTTTCCTGCAGAATAGATTGGACAATACTATATGGTGACAAATCCTCTGGCTTGCCTTGCCCTTTATACATTTGAAAGACGAGTAAAGGACTATAAAAGATGGTCACACTAGTAAAAGCTGGCACACATTCTATAAAGCCGGGAAAAGAATTTGCTTCTATACAGTCTGTAAATGCCTTTATCTCTTCATGTACATCGGGACTTATTTCTGTGCCGAATTGGACAAGTATCCCTGAGTCTCCGAGTGGTTTCATTTGAGTTTCTGGTTTGTCACCGACAATATTTTCTCCCATATTATCCCCCCTTCTCAAATTCCGATTTTCGGAATTACAGTTCCGTATATTAGATTATAAAACTATTATAATTATCAGAAATTTAAAACGCAACTTCTCTGAATAGAAAAGTGACATGAGCAACCATTACTCATGTCACTTTTATCTATTCTTTAGACAGCACTATATTTCCTGTTTAATGAGTCTGTCCGCCTATTTCCTGAATGTCCTTTTCATTAACAACCGCTGCTTCAACTGCTGTCTTCAGCCCTTTAACTATCGTATCAAGTGCCATGCTTGGCTGACCTGGATGTGCTGTCGCCTGCTCAGGAAGGAATGGAATATGAATAAAGCCTCCTTTTATCTTGTTACCCATTTGCTCTAATACATTCATTAGACCATAGAAAATATGGTTGCAGACAAATGTGCCTGCAGTCTGGGAAACAGAGGCTGGCACTCCCTCCTTTCGCATTGCTTTCACGATGGCCTTGATGGGAAGTGTAGACCAATAGGCTGCTGGACCTCCTTCTACAACGGCTGTATCAATCGGCTGCTGTCCTTGATTGTCTGCAATCCGTGCGTCATTGACATTAATCGCAATCCGCTCAATCGTAACATCAGGACGGCCGCCTGCTTGACCAACACAAATAACCAGCGCTGGCTTTATTTCCTTTATATATTCTTTTAATCTCGCTATTGATTCATCAAAAACAGTTGGAACTTCTCGTGCTTCTATTAAATAATCTCCAATTTCAACACCATCAAGCTTTTTAACAGATTCTAAAGCTGGGTTAGTTGCTTCTCCTCCAAATGGATCAAATCCTGTCAGCAAAATCTTCTGCATTTCATATCCCTCCTAATTGTTTGGTTAATACGAAATCAAAAATGGTATACAAGGAAATACATCAGCAGCATATTAATAATAAACACTGGTATAGCCACAGGTATTTGTGCTTTAATGACTGCATTTTTATCCTTTAAATTCAAAAGCATTGCTGGAACAATATTAAAATTAGCAGCCATCGGCGTCATCAATGTTCCACAATAGCCTGCAAACATACCAAGTGCTGCCATGATAGCAGGATTGCCGCCATGGAGCTGAACAATCAAAGGAAGCCCGATTCCTCCTGTTAT
>Ga0209371_1001647_pt1 | contig 14382 bp, 11 predicted proteins | sample AgamicAtAmrz_FD_187165 | JGI IMG/M metagenome (GOLD analysis project Ga0209371, IMG submission 187165) | Agave microbial communities from Guanajuato, Mexico - At.Am.rz (SPAdes) (version 2) | ecosystem: Host-associated > Plants > Roots > Rhizosphere | place: Guanajato, Mexico | collected 2012-06-07
GTGCCCTGACGCACGCGGTAATCCAGCTCCACGCCCTGCGCCTGCAGGTAGCGGGCGAGACAGGCGTTGGCGCTGCCGGTCACGGGATCTTCGCACAGCGAGCCGTGCTCCATCAGCAGGCCGCGCACCTCATACTGTTCCGCTGCGCCCTGCAAAGGGCCAAACGGCATCACGCCGGTCACGCGGGCTTTTTTCAGCAGCCGTTCAAATTCCGTAACGTTGGGTTTGATCGCCAGCACCGCTTCGGCGGAAACCATTGGTACCAGTAGAAAACGGATGCCCATATCCGCAATCATTACCGGCAGACGGGTTTCTATCGCATCGGTGTTTAACGCGCTGCCCAGCGGCGCCTCGTTAAATTCCGTCAGCGTCGCCTCCGGGGCGGCAAAAGCCAGCGCGCCGTCGTCGGCAATCTTAACCTTTACCAGCCCCAGCTCGCACTGCTGCACAATCTGGCCCGGCTTCTTCAGGCTAATACCGGATTCCAGCAGCGCATGGGCCGTACCGAGCGTTGGGTGGCCAGCGAACGGCAGTTCGCCGTCCGGCGTAAAGATACGCACCCGGTAATCGGCGGCCTCGTTGGTTGCCGGCAGAACAAAGGTGGTTTCCGATAAATGCGTCCAGCGGGCCACGGCCTGCATCTGCTCTGTGCTGAGATCCTCGGCCGCCATGATCACCGCCAGCGGGTTGCCGTTTAAAGGCGAAGAGGTAAAAACATCAACCTGTTTAAAAGCGCGTAGCTGCGTCATCTGTCTCTCCTTTCCATTAATTTTCTTTGACAATATCAGGAATTTTCCCGGTCGGGGTGCTGAAGAGGTGCTATTTTCAGGTTAAGGAGCGCCGTTATCAGTTCACGCTGTAACAGGTAGCCTAAACCCGAACAAAAAAGTGACGGAAATATGCTGAAAATACTGGGGCGTGCATCGTCTATCAACGTCCGTAAAGTCCTGTGGGCCTGTGAGGAACTGGGTATCGCCTCTGCACGCGAAGAGTGGGGTGAAGGTGCCAGATCGCCTCAGGAGGCCGAATTCAGGGCGCTTAATCCCAACGCATTAATGCCGGTTATTCAGGAAGGCGATTTTATATTATGGGAGTCCAACGCCATCATTCGCTATCTGGCGAACGCTTATGAAGGCGGCTGGCTCTACCCACAGGAACCGCGCGCGCGTGGACGGGTCGATCAGTGGATTGACTGGCAGGCCACCGAACTGAATACTTCCTGGCGCTATGCGTTTATGTCGCTGGTGCGGCATTCCCCCGCCCATCAGGATCCGCGCCTGCTGGCCGCCGCCTGTAAAGGCTGGAACTACACGATGGCTATTCTTAATCAGCAGCTGGAAAAAACCGGCGCTTTTGTCGCGGGCGACGCGTTCTCGCTGGCCGATATCCCGATTGGGCTGTCGGTGAACCGCTGGTATGAAACGCCGATGGAGCATCCCGAGCTGGCGGCGGTGCGCGCCTACTACGAGCGCCTGACGAAGCGTAAGGGCTACGCACACTGGGGACGCAACGGGATGCCGTAACGGCTCAGGCTATGCCGGGCGGGATGCCGCTCATCTCGCAGGCCAGCTCGCCGGTGCGCTTCAGTGCCCAGGTATAGCGTTCGTCAAAGTGGTAGCAGCAGGTCAGCCGGATCGCGCTGTTGCAGCGGTCGCTCAGCGTATAGAGCGCGCCCGGCGTCAGGCAGATTTTCTCCTGCAGCAGGCGGTGGAACAGATCGATGCAGTCGATCTGGCCCGGCAGCTCGACCCAAAAGATAAAGCCGCCGCTGGGCAGCGTCGCTCTGGTGCCCTGCGGGAAATGCCGGGCGATCAGGCCGCGCGCCTCATCCATTAACGTGGCATAGCGGCGACGCATGGTGCGAAGATGACGATCGTAGCCGCCGGATTCCAGAAACAGCCCAAGCGTTTCGCTCAGCAATTTTGATTCCGTCAGGGAAGAAACCGACTTAAGCCGCGCCAGCGCCTGGGAAAAACGTCCCGCTGCTATCCAGCCAACGTGAAAATCGGGCGCCACCGTTTTAGTGAAGCTGGCGCAGTGCAGCACCCAGCCATCCGTATCGAAAGCCTTTACCGCTGGCGACAGCGGCCAGCAGAATTGCAGCTCGTCATAAAGCCCATCCTCGATCAGCGGCACCTGATAATGGTTAACCAGCTTCGCCAGCCGCTTTTTATCCTCCAGCCGCATGGTGCAGCCCAGCGGATTTTGTACCGTCGGCATGGCTACCAGCGCCTGAATGCGCTGCTCACGCAGCACCAGCTCCAGCGCGTCCAGCGACAGACCGTGCTGCGGATCGGTAGGCAGCTCCAGCACCTTCAGGCCCAGGCTCGCCACCAGAGGGAAGAGGTAGAAATAGGTGGGCGTTTCCAGCCCGATGCAGTCGCCGGGCTTGGTGACGGCGCGCAGAGCCAGCTGTAGCGCCTCCATACAGCCGTGCGTCAGCGTAATATCTTCGGCGGTGAGCATCATGCCCAAATCCGCTACGCGCCGGGCGATTTCACGACGCAGACGCTGGCTTCCCGGCGGCAGCGCGTAGCGGCCGATCAGCCCAGGTTCGCGCCGCAGCAGCGAAGCCATAATGCGGCTGATTTTCGCCGTCGGAAAGAAATCGCTGTTTTGCGGGCAGGCCAGCGAAAGGTTGATATAGTCCGGATGGTTTTGCGCCGCAAAGACGGTATCGATCAAATCGAGCTTCTCGCTGCCGGGCGTGCGCACCTGTGACTGGTGGCCGTTGCGCGCCCTTAACGAAGGCAGCACGCCCCGGACATAGTAGCCGGACTGGGGACGCGCTTCGATCAGTCCGCGATCTTCCAGTAGCCGATAGGCCGTCAGCACGGTGTTAACGCTGACCTGATGGATAGCGGCGCAGCGGCGCACGGCGGGAAGGCGGCTACCCGGCAGCCAGGTGCCGTTGTGAATGGCTTCCGCCAGCGTTTCGGCCAGCTGGTGATACAGCGTCTGCTCTTGCGGATCGATAATGGACACAGTCACGTCTCCGGCTAATGGGTACAGTTAATCGATAACAGGGATTGTGCTCATAACAATAGTGGATTTCTGAATCTGTTACCATCATCGCAGACGCCTTACCATGTTCTTCTCATTCACTTGCAGGAGAGCGGCCATGCTCGATCCCTCTTTTTTCAGCTACGTTACCGTTATGTCGATCACGCCTGGGCCGAACAATCTGATGCTTGCCACTTCCGGCGTTAATTTCGGGATGCGCCGCACCGTGCCGATGATGTTCGGCATCACGCTGGGCTGCGCCTTGCAGATAGCGATCGCCGCGCTGCTGCTGGACAGCCTGCTGCTGTGGATGAGCGCCATTCGCCTGCCTTTAACACTGCTGGGCTGTGCCTATCTGCTGTGGCTGTCATGGAAGATTTTCCGCGCGGGCGCGCCGGAACTGCGGGAAAAAGCGAGGCCGCTGACGCTGCTGGGCAGCGCGCTGTTTCAGGTGGTCAATCCAAAGGCCTGGCTGATGGCCACCAACGTAGCGTTGATCTATTCCGCCAGCAGCGGCATCCTGCCGATCATGAGCGGTTTCGCCGCGCTGAATCTGCCCTGCATTTTGGTCTGGGCGATGATGGGCGACAGGTTGGGCAGACATTTGCAGGTGGCGTGGAAGCTGCGGGCCTTTAACAGCGTGATGGCGCTGTCGCTGGTGGCCACCATCGGCTGGATGCTGGCAGAGGTGTTAAAGCCATAAAAAAGGGCGGCCCGAAAGCCGCCTTCTGTTTTAGTCGCCGACTTCGCCGCCGCCTTGCTGCGACGGCCACTTCCAGTCCCGGACTTCCGGGATATCCTCGCCGTATTCACGCACCCAGGCGTGATGAGCCGCCAGCTTCTCCTGAAGCTTATCGAGCACGTCGGCGGCTTTCTCCTGTAATCCCGGCACGCGCAGGATCGCTTCCTGCGCCAGATGGTAACGATCCAGCTCGTTCAGCACCGTCATATCGAAAGGCGTGGTGGTGGTGCCTTCTTCGTTAAAGCCTCTGACGTGGAAATTCGGATGATTATTGCGCTGGTAGGCCAGGCGATGGACCAGCGCCGGATAGCCGTGGAAAGCGAACACCACCGGCCTGTCGCGCGTAAAGATCGCATCGAAATCCTGCTCTTCCAGCCCGTGCGGATGCTGGTCGCGGGTTTGCAAAGCCATTAAATCCACCACGTTAACGACGCGAACCGACAGATCGGGCAGATATTGCCGCAACAGATCGACGGCCGCCAGCGTTTCCATCGTCGGCACGTCGCCCGCGCAGGCCATTACCACGTCCGGCTGTTTGCCTGGCTTCTCGTTGCCTGCCCAAGGCCAGATGCCCATGCCTTTCTCACAGTGCGCGATAGCCTCATCCATGCTCAGCCACTGCGGCTCCGGCTGCTTGCCGGCGATGATCACGTTAATGCGGTCCCAGGTTTTCAGGCAGTGATCGCCGACCCACAGCAGAGTATTGGCATCCGGCGGCAGATAAACGCGGACAATATCGGCTTTCTTGTTGATAACGTGATCGATAAAACCGGGATCCTGATGGCTGTAGCCGTTGTGATCCTGTCGCCAGACGTGCGAGGAAAGCAGGTAGTTAAGCGAGGCGATCGGCTCGCGCCACGGCAGCTTGCGGGAAACCTTCAGCCACTTGGCGTGCTGGTTGAACATCGAATCGATAATATGAATAAAGGCTTCGTAGCAGTTGAACAGACCGTGGCGACCGGTTAACAGATAGCCTTCCAGCCAGCCCTGACACTGATGCTCGCTGAGGATTTCCATTACCCGCCCATCCGGCGCCAGCTGCTCGTCGTAATCGCGGATCTCCTCCATCCAGGTACGATTAGTGACGTCAAAAACCTTGCTCAGCCGGTTAGAGGCGGTTTCGTCCGGGCCGAACAGACGGAAGTTATCAGGGTTATCGCGGAAGATAGCGCTCAGATAGCTCGCCAGCACGGCGGTAGACTGCTCCTGCGTGTCGCCAGGCTTATCGATTTTTACCGCAAATTCCCGAATATCCCGCGTTTTTAACGGCTTGCGCAGCCGGCCGCCGTTGGCGTAAGGCGTCGCGCCCATGCGCTTTTCGCCCTGTGGCGCCAGCGCCTGCAATTCGGGTTTAAGCCTGCCTTGTTCATCAAACAGATCGTCAGGCCGGTAGCTTTGCAGCCAGTTTTGTAACAGCTGGCGATGCTCGTCGTTTTCCCGACATTCGGAAACCGGCACCTGATGCGCGCGCCAGAATCCTTCCACCTTTTTGCCATCCACCGTTTTTGGGCCGGTCCAGCCTTTCGGGCTGCGCAGAATAATCATCGGCCATGCCGGTACGCTGTCGCCGGTGTGGCCCTGACGCGCCTGCTGCTGGAAGTCACGGATGCGATCGAAAGCACGATCCAGCGTGTCGGCCATCAGACGGTGCATTTTTTGCGGGTCGTCGCCGCTGACAAACAGCGGTTCATAGCCGTAACCAGCGAACAGCTGCCGCAGATCTTCATCGCTGCTGCGGCCAAGCAGCGTAGGATTGGCAATTTTGTAGCCGTTCAGATGCAGGATCGGCAGCACGGCACCGTCCCGCGCGGCGTTTAAAAACTTAGTGCCGTGCCAGCTGGCCGCCAGCGGGCCGGTTTCCGCTTCGCCATCGCCGATCACGCAGGGCACGATAAGATCCGGATGATCGAAAGCCGCGCCAAAGGCGTGCACCAGCGAATAGCCCAGCTCGCCGCCTTCATGGATGGAGCCGGGCGTTTCCGGCGCCGCGTGGCTGGGAATGCCGCCGGGAAACGAAAACTGGCGGAAAAGATGCTGCATGCCCTGCGCGTCCGCGCTGACTTTTGGGTAGATTTCGCTGTAGGTGCCTTCCAGCCAGGTATTGGCGACCATGCCTGGCCCGCCGTGGCCGGGGCCGCAGATATAAAGCAGGTTGAGATCGCGCTGGCGAATAATGCGGTTCAGGTGCGCATAGATAAAGTTCAGGCCCGGCGTGGTTCCCCAGTGCCCCAGCAGACGAGGCTTGATATGTTCAGGCTGCAGCGGCTCGCGCAGCAGAGGATTAGCCATCAGGTAAATCTGCCCGACCGAAAGATAGTTAGCAGCGCGCCAGTAACGGTCAAGCAGCGCTAATTCAGTCTCGGTAGCGGAATGGGGTGAAGAGGTGTCCATCAGCTGCTCCTTTTAAATGAGTCAGCTAAAAGCATAGACGCCTGGGGGAGTTGTGCAGGAAGCGGCAAAATGCGCGCGTAAAAAAGGCGGGAGATCCCGCCTTCAGGCTTTACTATTTACCGATTACGGCTGCGGCCACCGCCGCTTCGTCATTGGCCGCGGTAAACGGCGTGTAGTCGAGCTGCAAAACGCGGCTGGTTTCCGCCAGCTGGTGCTCGGTTGCCGCCACGTTGCCGTTCAGCTTCTGGCCGTAAGAGGGCACAATCGCTTTCAGCTTCGCCTGCCATGCCGACGTCGCCATCTGCTCAGCGAACACTTTGCTCATCAGATCGATCATGATAGGCGCGGCCGTGGAAGCACCCGGCGAGGCGCCCAGCAGCGCGGAGATGGTGCCGTCCTGCGACGTGACGACCTCCGTGCCCAGCTTCAGCACGCCGCCTTTCTGCGCGTCTTTCTTGATAATCTGTACGCGCTGGCCCGCCTTAACGCGACGCCAGTCCTCTTTTCTCGCCTCCGGGAAATAATCCCGCAGCGCCTGGCAGCGATCGTCATCGGTCAGCATGACCTGGCCAATCAGGTATTTCACCAGGTTAAAGTTATCCAGCCCGACGTGCACCATTGGCTTAAAGTTCGACGAGGTCATGGAGCCGAACATATCCCACAGCGAGCCTTGCTTCAGGAACTTCGTCGAGAAGGTGGCAAACGGCCCGAACAGCAGCACCTGCTTGCCATCCAGCATCCGCGTATCCAGATGCGGCACGGACATCGGCGGCGCGCCAACGGAAGCTTTGCCGTACACTTTGGCCAGATGGCGCTTCACGATCTCCGGGTTTTCGCTTACCAGGAACTCGCCGCCGACCGGGAAGCCCGCATATTCTCTAGCTTCTGGAATACCGGTCTGCTGGAGCAGCGTCAGCGCCGCGCCGCCCGCGCCGATAAAGATATATTTCGCGCGAATGGTTTTCCGGCGGCCGTTGTTTTTCAAATCGGCCACGGTCACGTTCCAGCTGCCGTCGCCGTTGCGCTTAAAGCCGCGAACCTCATGGCCGGTTTCCAGCGAAAAATGCTGGTTTTTCTGTAGCGATGCCACCATCTGGCGCGTGATTTCGCCGAAGTTCACGTCGGTGCCGGTGGTGATGCGCGTGGCGGCAACGCGATCTTTGTCGTCACGTCCTTCCATCAGCAGCGGTGCCCACGCCCTGATTTGCTCCGGGTCTTCTGAATACTCCATACCGCGAAACAGCGAGCTTTTCTGCAGCGCCGTAAAGCGTTTCTTCAGGAACGCCACGTTGTCGTCGCCCCAGACAAAGCTCATATGGGGAACGGTGTTGATAAAGCTGCGTGGATTGCGCAGGACGCCTTTCTGGACCAGATGGGACCAGAACTGGCGCGAGATCTGAAACGCTTCGTTGATCTCGACGGCTTTTTTGATATCGACCGAGCCGTCTTCTTTCTGCGGCGTATAGTTCATTTCGGCCAGCGCGGCATGCCCGGTACCGGCGTTGTTCCAGCCGTTGGAGCTTTCTTCAGCCACGCTGTCCAGGCGTTCGATCATACTGATGCGCCACTCGGGTTCCAGAGCCTGCAACCAGGTGCCAAGCGTAGCGCTCATCGCGCCTCCGCCGATCAGTAATACGTCTTTTTCTTCATCTGCCGTAGCGGCTTTCGCAGAGCCCATAGCGGCCAGAAGTCCTGCTAATTTTGGCATGAGGCGACTTCTCCGTATGTTGATAAATCAACATGGTGAGCAGGTGAAACGGCGCGATCTCTTTCGGACCGTGGTAGCCGCTTCGCTGAGTACAGTGCGCTTCCATCACAAAAACGGATGATTAACGCGCGTTAAGCGTTGTGGAAATATACCATTGTTACGTAGCAATTAAAAAATTGTTTAAAGATTAAAAATGAGAATGAATAATCAAACAAAATTAGAGGAAGTAATACCAGAGGCTGCTTCAGCGAAACGGCAAAGAGAGTTAGCGGTTATTTATTATTAATTTTCATAAGGATAATTTGGTTTTCTTCGGATGGGGTTGTGCAAAAAGCAGACAGGTAAAGCCTGAAAAGCAGGCGTGAGCAGGGAAGATCGCAGAGAATTTAGTTGTTATTAAATGTTAATTGTTTGTTAAGTGGGAAAGGCCAGCGGATGATCCAGCCGCGTGGCGGGTAAAATGAGGGCGGATATCTCCGTGCGGACAGGCCGATTAAAAAAACCTCCGCGCAGGCCGGGCAAAAAAATGCCTGCTCCGCACGGGCGGAACAGGCGTCACAGATTGATACGTCCGGCATGCTGCCGGACGGAACAGGCACTGTGCTTTATCGGCAGCGTCAGGCTTTTTTAGCCGCTGCGGCAGCCTTAACGATTACCGCGAAAGCATCCGCTTTCAGCGATGCGCCGCCAACCAGCGCGCCGTCGATATCCGGCTGGGCAAACAGCTCGGCCGCATTCTTATCGTTAACGGAACCGCCGTACTGGATAATGACCTGTTCTGCGACAGCGGCATCTTTTTTGGCGATATGGTCACGGATAAATTTATGCACGGCCTGGGCCTGTGCAGGGGTAGCGGATTTGCCGGTGCCGATAGCCCAGACTGGCTCATAGGCAATGACCACGCCGTTGAACGCGTCAGCGCCCTGGGTTTCCAGCACGGCGTCAATCTGGCGTGCGCAAACTTCTTCGGTTTTACCCGCTTCGTTTTCCGCTTCGGTTTCGCCAATGCACAGTACCGGGATCAGACCGGCCGTTTTCAGCACCGCGAATTTTTTGGCAATCAGCTCGTCGCTCTCTTTATGATAAGTGCGACGCTCGGAGTGGCCGATAATGATGTATTTCGCGCCTACGTCTTTCAGCATCTCGGCGGATACTTCGCCGGTGAACGCGCCAGACAGGTTAACGTCCACGTTCTGCGCGCCAAGCACGATATGGCTACCCGAGCTGGCGTGCTTCGCCAGATCCAGATAAATCGTTGGAGGGGCAATGGCTACGCCGCAGCCATCGACGGCGCTCAGCTCATTACGCAGACCGGCAATCAGCTCGTTGACCATGTGTTTGCTGCCGTTCAGTTTCCAGTTACCCATTACTAACGGATGTCGCATTCTATCCTCCACGCTTAGCGCGATACGGTTTAATTACCCTGCCTCAGCAGCGTTGTCTGCCGGACAGTATAGAGATCAAAGCCCTTCAGAGCTTTGCTTTTCGTCATTTTTAAACCCGGTTAGCTGCCGTTCAGGGCGAGTTTTACCGGCTCGATGGCGAAGGTCAGCCCTTTTTCGCCGTTGTCGGCCACCACGTAGCGCAGCGCGCCTTCCGCCTGGGCATAGTAGCGCGAGCCTTTCCCTTTACTCAGCAGATCGTCCAGCCGCTTCTGACTCTGTTCCTGAGTCAGCGTCGGTTCAAAAAACCGCGTCAGCGCAATCATATAGGCCAGCGCTTTATCCCGTGCGGCTTTCTCTTCCGGGCCGGGCACCGGCAGCCAGGTAATCTGTAACGTTTTGATCTTTCCGGTTCCCTGTTCCAGCGCGGTAGAAGAGTAGAGATTTTCATTGATCTTGCTGGCGGCACGGGTCAAATTACTTTTATCACCGCGGCTGTCCGTCGCCCGGTATTCAGCAATCTGTAACTTTGGATTGATAGCATTATACTTTTCGCGAAACTGGCCGATAGTCATATCAAAGGTCGGCGCACCCGCCAGAAGATAGGGCGCTGTAGGCATATGTTCAGCACGCTCCTGAGGATCGGCTTCGGCCCGAATGGGCGCGGTACTCAGCCAGACCAGTAACGTAAAACCCGTGAACAACGCTTTATTCATTATCTGTCGCTCTAACTAATGCAGTTAACGCAAGATTAAAACGGACAATGACCGGCAAAGTCAAAGCCTGACGCTGTTCTGAGGAAGAAAAAATGACCTTACAAGCGTGGTGTTTTTCCTGGCGTGGCAGGCTGGGGCGGCGCGATCTGTGGATTTGGCTGACGCTGTGGCTGGTGCTGCTGACCGTGCTGTTTACCCTGGCCGCGCGAGGCTGGATCAGCACGCAGACCGCCGCCTTCTGCGTGGTCAGCCTGCTGTGGCCGTCCAGCGCCGTGGTGGTGAAACGTCTGCACGACCGTAACAAATCGGCCGCCTGGGCTTTGCTGCTGATCGTGGCGTGGATGCTGCTGGCAGGAAACTGGTCGGCGCTGCCCGCCAGCTGGCAGTGGACGCTGGGGCGCTTTATTCCCACGCTGATCCTGGTGACCATGAGCCTGGAACTGGGCGTCTTCAGCGGCAGCAAAGGCGCCAACCGCTTCGGCAAAACGACGTTGCAGGTGAACTATTTTGGTCGTCGGACGCCCGATTACCAGTAGTGTTCGCTGGTGATATGGCCAGGCTTACGTTTCAGGTGCTTGCGCATGTCGCGCGTCTCTTTCAGCAGCTGCTGGGTGTCTCTGACCATCTGCGGGTTGCCGCACAGCATGATATGGCTCTCTTCTGCCGTCATGGGCAGCCCGACGGCGGCTTCCAGCTCGCCACGCTCTATCAGCGCGGGCACGCGGCCGGTCAGCGAGCCTTCAGCTGCTTCACGGCTGACCACCGTCTGAATACGTAGCTGTCCCTGATAGCGCTGCTCCAGCGCCTGCATCAGCGGCAGATAGCTCAGGTCCTGCGCGTAGCGGACGGCATGGACGAGAACGATATGCTCAAAACGCGCCAGCCCTTTGCCTTCCTGCAGGATAGAAAGATAGGGGCCGATAGCCGTCCCGGTCGCCAGCATCCACAGCGTTTTGCACTCGGGGATTTCATCTATCACAAAAAAACCGGCGGATTCTTTGGTGATCATCAGCTTCTGGCCCGGCTGCAATGCATGAAGTCGCGGGCTTAATTTGCCTTCCGGCACCGTCACCAGGTAGAACTCCAGGTTGGCGTTGCTGGGGGCGTTCACAAAAGAGTAGGCGCGCTGCACGCGTTCGCCGTCGACTTCCAGCGCCAGCTTGGCGAACTGTCCGGCAATAAAGGGATCGATGGGCGCGGTGACGGTAATGCTGAACAGGCTCTCCGTCCAGTCCTGCACCTGCTGTACTGTGGCGTTGACCCACTCGGCCATAGTGCGCTCCTTAGTCAAAACGGTTGAATAGCCTATCTTCGCTACGGAACGGCTTTTTTGCCAGCCTCCGTGATGCGCAAAGCTCATATCGACAAATCCGGCATCCGACGTACAGTTTCATTTACGCCGCTGAACGCTTTTGCTGACACTTAATTAAAGACCATTTTTCCTTGCCCTCTCGCTTTGTCATGCGTTCCTGATATTTTCCTCGCTATCGAAAACCCTTCCTGGCCAATCGTCCTGTTTAATGGCGATTTTGCCGATAAATTGTGCTGATAAAATGAAGAAAATTGCAAACGGGCATTTGCTGGTGATGCTGATTGCGCTGGTGGCCGTCGGTCAGATGGCGCAAACCATTTATGTTCCGGCGATGGCGACCATCGCACAGGATTTTGGCGTGCGCGACGGCGTGGTGCAGCGCGTGATGGCCGCGTATCTGATGACCTACGGCGGCTCGCAGCTGCTGTATGGCCCGCTGTCGGATAATATCGGGCGGCGTCCGGTTATCCTGGGCGGATTAACTATTTTTATGATCGGTTCACTGGTCGCGCTCGGCGCGCCGACCTTCGATCTGCTGGTGCTGGGCAGCGCCATTCAGGGACTGGGAACGGGCGTGGCGGGCGTGATGGCTCGCACCATGCCGCGCGATCTGTATGCGGGCGGCGCGCTGCGGCAGGCCAACAGCCTGCTGAATATGGGCATTCTGGTCAGTCCGCTGGTTGCGCCGGTGATTGGCGCGCTGCTGACTCATCTGTTTGGCTGGCACGCCTGCTTTATTTTTCTGCTGTTGCTCTGCCTGGGTGTGGGCACGGCAATGCTGCGTTGGCTGCCGGAAACGCGTCCCGCGCCGTTGGAAAAACGCGCGCTTTTTTCACGCTATAAGCCGCTGCTGGCTGACAGCACCTTTGTGCGCTATCTGATTATGCTGATGGGCGCGCTGGGCGGCATCGCCGTGTTTGAAGCCAGCTGCGGCGTGCTGATGGGCGGCGTGCTGGGACTCAACAGCCTCACGGTCAGCCTGCTGTTTATTCTGCCGATCCCGGCGGCGTTTTTCGGCGCGTGGTTTGCCGGTCGCGACAATAAGCCTTTTCAGCAGCTGATGTGGTGGTCGGTCAATAGCTGCCTGCTGGCTGGCGCGCTGATGTGGATCCCGGCCTGGTTCGGCGTGATGACCATCTGGACGCTGGTGGCGCCTGCCGCGCTGTTTTTCTTCGGCGCGGGCATGCTGTTTCCCCTGGCGACCACGGGCGCCATGGAGCCGTGGCCCTATATGGCCGGTACGGCGGGCGCGCTGCTGGGCGGCCTGCAAAACCTGGGATCGGGCCTGGCGGCCTGGCTGTCGGCGCTGCTGCCGCAGAACGGCCAGTTCAGCCTGGGAATGCTGATGTTCGCCATGGCGCTGCTGATCCTGCTGTGCTGGCTACCCTTGTCGAAAAGGCCGGAGATGCACGCGGTATGAAGTAACGGGCCAAACGGCCCGTAAACATCCTACAGAATATATTGATGCAGGCTCGCGTCCTTACGATCCAGATAGTGAATGGACTGGATGCGGCGGATAGTGCGCGATTTGCCGCGCACCAGCAGCGTTTCGGTGGTGGCGACGTTGCCCTGGCGCGTAATGCCTTTCAGCAGATCGCCGCTGGTGATGCCGGTTGCGGAGAAAATAACGTTATCGTTGCGCGCCATGTCGGCCAGCGCCAGCACCTTTCCGGCTTCAATACCCATTGCCCGACAGCGTTGCAGCTCCTGTTCACCCAGCGCGCGGTTTTCCGGCGTATCGCCTTTGACCGCGTGACGCGGCAGCAGGCGTCCCTGCATATCACCATCCAGCGCGCGGATCACCGCCGCCGAAACCACGCCTTCCGGTGCGCCGCCGATGCCATACAGCACGTCCACTTCGCTGTCCGGCATACAGGTCAGGATAGAGGCGGCCACGTCGCCGTCGGGAAAGGCAAAAATTCGCACGCCCAGCTGCTGCATCTCGGCAATCACGCCGTCATGGCGCGGCTTGGCAAGAACGGTGACGGTCAGCTCCGTCAGCGGTTTTTGCAGCGCCCGCGCGATATTTCGCAGGTTTTCCGCCAGCGGCAACGCCAGATCGATAGCGCCTTTCGCGCCAGGGCCAACCGCCAGCTTTTCCATATACATATCGGGCGCGTTCAGAAAGGTGCCTTTATCGCCAACGGCCAGCACGGCCAGCGCGTTGGCCTGGCCCATGGCGGTCATGCGCGTGCCTTCAATAGGATCGACCGCGATATCCACCGCATCGCCCTGGCCGCTACCCACTTTTTCGCCAATGTACAGCATCGGTGCTTCGTCGATCTCGCCTTCGCCGATGACGATTTGCCCATCGATATCGACTTTATTCAGCATGATACGCATGGCGTGCACCGCAGCGCCGTCGGCCGCGTTCTTGTCGCCGCGCCCCAGCCATTTATAGCCAGCCAGCGCTGCCGCTTCCGTTACGCGTGAAAATTCAATAGCGAGTTCTCGTTTCATAATGGGCCTTACGCAAAGTAATGAAGCAGGAAGTCTGGCATGGCGGGGAGGAAAAACGCCAGCATTCTTATCGCCGGGTTCTGAACATCAGGGAGGAGGGGCGGAACAGATGCCCGCAGCCGTGGCGACTGCGGGCGAGAAGACGTTACTCTTCGTGGTCTTCCCATGCCTGAGCGCGGGAAACGGCTTTCTTCCAGCCTGCATAACGATAGTTACGCTCGGTGGTTTCGATGCTCGGACGGAATTCGCGTTCAATGACGGCCTTGGCACGGACTTCATCCAAATCTTTCCAGAAGCCGACCGCCAGCCCCGCCAGATAGGCGGAACCCAGCGCGGTTACTTCCAATACTTCCGGGCGTTCGACGCGGGTGCCCAGGATATCGGACTGGAACTGCATCAGGAAGTTGTTGGCTACCGCGCCGCCATCGACACGCAGAGACTGCAGGCGGGTGTTGGAGTCATTCTGCATGGCTTCCAGCACGTCGCGGGTCTGGAAGGCGATAGATTCCAGCGTGGCGCGAATAATATGGTTCGCGTTCGCGCCGCGCGTCAGGCCGAAGATAGCGCCGCGCGCATACGGGTCCCAGTAAGGCGCGCCCAGGCCGGTAAAGGCCGGCACCATATACACGCCGTTGCTGTCTTTCACCTTGGTGGCGAAGTATTCGGAA
>Ga0209371_1001648_pt1 | contig 14381 bp, 10 predicted proteins | sample AgamicAtAmrz_FD_187165 | JGI IMG/M metagenome (GOLD analysis project Ga0209371, IMG submission 187165) | Agave microbial communities from Guanajuato, Mexico - At.Am.rz (SPAdes) (version 2) | ecosystem: Host-associated > Plants > Roots > Rhizosphere | place: Guanajato, Mexico | collected 2012-06-07
GTCCCGTGGGAGAAGAACAGCGTGGCGAGGAAGTTACGCTTCTGGCGCTCGCGCACCGCATTGATACCTTCATCCTCCGTCGGGCCTTCGGCACCATAGTTGTACGAGCGGTTATCGTTGTGGCCGTCGTTGTTATCTTCCCCGTTCTCCTCGTTGTGCTTCTCGTTGTACGACACCAGATCGTTGAGCGTGAAGCCGTCGTGGGCGGTGATGAAGTTCACGCTGGCCCAGGGGCGGCGGCCGCGCTGATCGTAGAGATCGCCGGACCCCAGCAGCCGGGCGGCGAAATCGGTCGGCACGTTATCGCCCTTCCAGTATTCGCGTACCGTATCGCGGTATTTGTCGTTCCACTCCGCCCAGCCCGGCGGGAAGCCGCCCACCTGATAGCCGCCGGGGCCGATATCCCACGGCTCGCCGATGAGTTTCAGCTTCGACAGCACCGGGTCCTGAGTGACGGCATCGAAGAAGCCGCCGCGCTGGTCAAAGCCTTCCGGCTCGCGCCCCAGGATGGTGCCGAGGTCGAAGCGGAAGCCGTCGATGTGCATCGATTCCGCCCAGTAGCGCAGGGAGTCCATCACCATCTGCAGCACGCGCGGATGCGAGGTGTTCACCGTGTTGCCGGTCCCGGTATCGTTGATGTAATAGCGATGCTGGCCCGGCAGCGTGCGGTAGTAGGAGAAGTTATCGATGCCCTTAAAGGAGAGCGTCGGCCCCAGTTCGTTGCCTTCGGCAGTGTGGTTGTAGACCACGTCGAGGATCACCTCGATACCGGCATCGTGGAAGGCGCGCACCATATCGCGGAAGCCCTGGATACCGTTCGGCCCGTAGTAGCGCGAGGCCGGCGCAAAGAAGCCGAGGCTGTTATAGCCCCAGAAGTTCTTCAGCCCTTTATCGAGCAGGTGCTGATCGTCCGGGAACCAGTGCACCGGCAGCAGCTCTACCGAGGTGATGCCGAGGCTTTTAATGTAGTCCACCGAGGCCTTGTGCCCCATTCCCTCAAAGGTGCCGCGCAGCTCCGGCGGCAGCGCCGGGTTGAGCTGGGTGAAGCCTTTGACGTGGGTTTCGTACACCACGGTTTGCGGCCAGGTGATGATGGGTCGGTTATTGTCCTGCCAGTTGAACTGATGCGGATCGATAACCTTACATTTCGGCGTGAACGGGGCGCTGTCGCGCTCGTCAAAGGTGAGGTCTTTGTCTTCGTGCAGCAGCTCGTAAGCAAAGTGCGCCTCGTTCCACTCGATATCGCCCACCAGCTCCCGGGCATAAGGATCGATCAGCAGCTTGTTAGGGTTGAAGCGGTGACCGTTCTCCGGATCGTAGGGGCCGTGAACGCGATAGCCGTACAGCGCGCCGGGCTGCAGGCCGGGCACGTAGCCGTGCCACACTTCGTGGGTATATTCCGGCAGGTCGAAGCGTGCGATTTCTGTTTTGCCGCTCGGATCGTAGAGGCAAAGCTCTACGCGCTGGGCGTGTGCCGAAAATATCGCGAAGTTAACCCCTTCGCCATCGTAGTTGGCGCCCAGCTGATGGCTGTTCCCCGCCGTAATTTCATAAGCCTTACCGTTTGACATGCATTCCTCTCCATCGAAAGTACAATTTAACGTGCAACAGCGATTTATGACTTTTTATATGATTTAGATCATACACTTACTAACAACACACAACCATTGAGCGCCACGGCGCCGGGATCGAGGCTGGCCTCCAGCGTCAGCACGTCTCCGCTCAGCAGATCGCGGTAGCGGCGATGCGCCAGTCCGGCGGGCAGCGCGATGTGCGTGGCTTCCCAGCGTTCGGCGTGCGGGCCTGCCAGGGTGCCGTCGAGGGCGTTAAATACCAGCCGCGGCGCGATAACAATCACCGCGTCATCGGCGTGGGTGCGGGCAAAGGCAATCACGTCCTCAGCGTGTTCCCCCTGCGCCGTCAGCGGCAGGTACTCTCCACGGCGGAACAGCGGCGGCTTCTGCTGGCGCAGGCGCAGCAGCTTCGCGGTAACGTGCTGCTTGAGCTGACCGCTCAGCCAGCTCTGCTCGCTGTACAGCGGGGCGCTGGTGTCGTCGTTCAGCATCTGCGCCAGCGCGACGAAATCCGGCTCGCGGCGGTTATCCGGGTCAACCAGGCTGAAGTTCAGCCCCTCGCTGCCCTGATAGATATCGGGCACGCCCGGCGCGGTGAGCTTGATCACCGTCTGGGTCAGGCTGTTCACCAGTCCGGCCCGGATAAACGGTTGAAGCGATGCTGCGAAGTCCTGCAGGAAGTCCTGATTGTCCGGGGAGAGCAGATGCCGGGCGTAATCCAGCACCGCTTTCTCATAGGCATCGTTGCTGTCCACCCAGTCGGTGCGCAGCTTGGCCTCGCGCAGCGCTTTTTCAACGAACTCGACAAAACGCGTTTCCAGCGCCTGCAGGCCCGCCGCATCACGCGGGTCGAGGGTGGGCGGCCAGACCCCGGCCAGCGCCTGGTAGAGCATCCAGGTATCCACGCCACGGGGGGCGGTGCCGTCGTTCAGGAACACCACTTTGGTCTGGTTCACCTGCCGCCAGCGTGCCACGCATTCAGCCCACAGCTCCGGCGCTTCGGTCAGGGTGTAGAGCCGCGCCCGGGCATCTTCCCCGCGTTTGGTGTCATGGGTCGAGGTGCCGGACAGCGCATCCGGCTGGCGTTCCAGCCGGGTTTTCATCTCAGCGTGGAAGCGCGCAACCGAGAAGCCGCGCGGGATCGGCTCGGCTCCCACTTCGTTGAGCGCCAGATCCAGGTGCTGGCGGAAGAACAGCGTGTCCTCCACCGATTTCGCCATCAGCGGCCCGGTGAGCTGCTGGAAGCGGGTGCGGAAGGTCGCGGCCTCCTGCTGCGCCGTTACCGCGCCGCGGAGAATGCGCGTCAGGACATCAAGCGCGTCAGCGTCCGGGGCGCTGGCGCTGGCTTTCACCCGCGCCACCACCTTATCCAGCAGCGCCTGGTCGGCGGCGCTCAGCCCCTGAGCCCGTCCGTAGGTGCGGTATACCGGGAAGGCGATCAGCAGCTCGCGCAGCGCCTGACGCAGCAGATCCGGCGCCAGCGCCACGCCCTCACGCTCGGCGATCTCACCCGCCAGCTGCAGCAGCCGGGTGAATTCCCCTTCAAAGTTGCGATCCACCATCAGCAGCCGGGCATCGCGCAGCTCAGCGCGCATATCCACCGGCTGGCCCGCCACCTCGTGCCAGGCATCACGCAGCCGGTCGAGGTTGTCATCGTCCACCAGCACTTCGGCCAGCGCGGCGATAAATTCGTAGCCGGTGGTGCCGGAGATCGGCCACTCAGCAGGCAGGTGCTCGCCTTTGCCAAGAATTTTCTCCACCGTGATGTAGCACTCTGGCCCCGCCTGCTGACGCAGACGCTCCAGATAGCCCTGGGGATCGGCGAGGCCATCCACGTGATCGACCCGCAGCCCGTCCACCACCCCGCTGTGCACCAGCTCAAGGATCAGGCGGTGGCAGTCATCAAACACCGCATCGTCTTCGACCCGCACTCCTGCCAGGCCGGTGATTTCAAAGAAGCGGCGATAAGAGAGATCGCGCGGTGCGTCGCGCCAGGACATCAGCCGGTACGGCTGCTTATCGTGCAGTGCAATGAGCGCGGCGGGGTCGCTCAGGCCCAGCACTTCGCTTTCGCGCCCCTGCCAGCTCCCCGGGGTCAGCGGATAGAAATTGTCATAGTAGGCCAGCGCCGGTTTACCGCTCTGCGGGTCCGGCTTCACGCTGATTTCGCCGTTCTCCACCACCGCCTCGAAGCTATCGCCGAGGAACGGCAGCGTCAGGCGACGCGACCAGTCGATGTCGAAATAGCGGGCATAGCGGCTGTGCTCCCCGTGCTCGATAACATCGCGCCACCAGGGGTTTTCCAGCGAGGCCGCCATGTGGTTAGGCACGATATCGAGGATCAACCCCAGCCCGGCCTGCTTCAGGGCCTGCGCCATACGGTCAAAGCCTTCGCGCCCGCCGATTGACGGCTCGATCTCGTTGGCATCCGTGACGTCATAGCCGTGGGTCGAGCCTGAGGTGGCGGTAAAAATCGGGGAAGCATACAGGTGGCTGATGCCCAGCTGCTTCATGTACGGCACCAGCGCTACCGCGCGGTCAAAGGTCATGCCGTTGCGAAACTGAATACGATAGGTTGCGGTGGGGATCATTGCGCGGCATCTCCCTGATCGAGGCGAACCAGAATGGCGTTCTGCGGCAGTTTTTCCGCCGCCTGTGGCCAGGCAAACAGCGTCTCGCCCGGCATCTCCGGCAGCGTCTGCGGCTGCTCACCGATATTGAGCGCCAGCGACAGCGTGCCTTTCGGGAAGCGCCAGCTGACGGCGAGGAAACCCGGTGCCGTGGCCAGGACGTGACCGCTCTGTCCGCCAGCAGTTGCCAGCAGCGGCACCAGATAGCGCTGGCGCAGCGCCAGCAGTTTGCGCGTCAGCGCCAGCCAGGCCTCGCCCTCCTCCTCGTCCGGCTTGTGCCAGTCGAGTTTCGAGCGGGTAAAGGTGCTCTCCTCATTAGGATCGGGCACGCTTTCCCCCTCATGCCCGGCATGGCCGTCGAACTCCTTCGCCCGCCCCTCGCGCACCGCTTTCGCCAGATCGCCGTGGAAGTCGGTGAAGAACAGGAACGGATTGGTCTCGCCGTACTCCTCACCCATAAACAGCAGCGGAATATGCGGGGAGAGCAGCAGCGTGGCGAGCAGCACCCGGGTGCGCGCGGCACCCGCAAGGGCGATCAGACGCTCGCCCTGGGCGCGGTTGCCCACCTGGTCATGGTTCTGGATGAAATCCACAAACGCCACCGGCGGCTGGTTTTTGCTGTCCACCCCACGCGCGTCGCCGCTCTGGGGTGAAACTTCCCCCTGATAAGCAAACCCTTCGGCCAGCACGCGGGCGACCCGTTTTTCCGGCTCGTCGGCAAAATCCTGGTAATAGGCGTGCGTCTCGCCGGTGGCCAGGACGTGAATGGCGTTATGGAAATCGTCGTTCCACTCCCCGGTAAACAGCGGTACCGAGCCATCCTCGTTGCGCGGATGCAGAAAGGTGACGTTGCGGCAGTCTTCGGTGGTGAGGTGAATCGGCCAATCGGTAATGTCGGCGCGAATGCGCTCGGCAATCTCAATCAGCACGTGTTTTTCCGAACTGTCTTCAATCTGATCGATGGCGTCGAAGCGCAGCCCGTCGAGATGGTACTCCTGCAGCCAGTAGAGCGGCGCTTCCGCGATATAGCGGCGGGCAGCATCCACATCGTAAGCAATCCCGGCGCCCCAGGGGGTATGGCGCTCTTTGTGGAAGAAGTCGGGGGCCAGCAGCGGGAGGTAGTTACCTTCCGGCCCGAAGTGGTTAAGCACGATATCCAGCACTACTGACAGGCCATGCCCGTGCGCAGCGTCGATAAAGGCTTTGAAATCGTCCGGGGTACCGTAGGCCGAATGCGGAGCATACAGCAGCACACCGTCATAGCCCCAGCCGCGGTTGCCGCCGAACTGCGAGACCGGCAGCACTTCCAGCATGGTGATGCCGAGCTCAGCCAGATAAGGCAGCTTCTCAATCGCGGCACGGAACGTTCCCTGCGGGGTAAAGGTGCCGATGTGCATTTCGTAGACCACCGCTTCTTCCCACGGCCGACCACGCCACTGGGTGTTCTGCCAGCGGTACTGTTCAGGGTCAATCACCAGCGACGGGCCATTGACGTCGGCTTTCTGGGCGCGGGACGCCGGGTCCGGCACCACCATGCCGTCGGCCAGCACAAAGTTATATTCCGTACCGGGGGCCACGCCGCTGACCTCACGCTCGAACCAGCCGTCGCCCGACGGGGTCATCTCAAGATCGTTGCCGTTAAGCCGCAGCGTGACGCGTTGCTGGCCGGTCGCCCACAGGCGAAAGCGCGCCACGTTTTCGGCCACCAGCTCGGCCCCCCAACTCTTCGCAAATGATGTGGATTCCATTCTGATGCCTCGTTTGTTCCGGAAGTGAGCAATGCACGACATCGCGCGGGCGGCCCCGGCGATGCGAGCTCAGATAGCTAAACGTATAAGCGTGAACCGGATGCCGTGCAGGGTCGACGCTCCCCGCCGCGCCAGAAGGTAGCGCGGCGAAAAACGTGCTATGAGCGGTGTCAGCGTGTCGCGACCCCAGGCAGCACTTGAAAATCAATCATAGACCATTGCGGAAGAAGTGAAGGACGGCGGGAGGTGAAAGCGCCTGCGGGAAGCAGACACCATGACGTTATTCGCGCCCCAACTCCCAGGGTGGGTAAGCGTAGCGCACCCACCTCTGGCTACTGACAAGCATTGCCGGTAACGGTGTGATTTCTCATTCCGGACGTAACGCCGGGCCGGAGAGCAGCGCGGCCAGCTGCTCACGATCCTCGCCCTGCAGGGTGCGCAGCGGAAACGGCAGGCACGGCGGCTGTGCCGCGCCTGACAGCTCGGCCAGCGTGGCGATGGGTCGCAGACTACCGTAACGCTGAAACAGCGCCCATAGCGGAGCCAGCTCCGCGTTGAGCCGCGCCACCTCCGCTTCCCTGCCATGAAACGCCGCCTGCGCCAGCCTGCGTGCCGCGTGGGGGAACAGCCCGGCCAGTACCGAATACCAGACGTCGCACCCGGCGAGCAGCCCGGCTGCGGCGTGGGCATCGCCGCTGATGCCGAGCGTGATGGTTTCCGGAATGGCCTGCCGCAGCGCCTGTAGCCGCGCCGAGGCCTCCGCGCGCGTGCCGGAGAGCGGTCCGAGCTTAAGCGACCCGATGTTCGGCAGCTGGCATACCGCGATCAGCAACTCATCATCAAACGAAAACCGCGTGGTGGCAGGGTTGTCATACACGCACAGCGGCACCGCCACCGCCTGACTCACCCGCTCATACAGGCGATACACCTCATCCCGGCTCAGCGGTTGATAGGATACCGGGGCCATCAGCACCCCGCTGACGCCCGCCTGCTGCGCGTCGTCGGCCAGACGCAACACGTCGTCAATATTGACCGCCCCGATACTGACCACCACCGGCACATCACCCGCCGCGGCGGTTGCCTGTTGCGCCACCCGCGCCCGCTGGGCACGCGACAGATATGCATAACTTCCCGTCGAGCCCAGCGCTCCGATGGCGTCCACCTTCGCGGCAACCAGGGTTTCAATCAGCGCGGTAAACGCTTTTTCATCCACGTTGCCGTTTACCAGCGGGGTAAGCGGAAACGCACTAAGGCCGTTAAACATCGTGTTCTCCTGAGTTGCGAAGGTGTGGAATGCAGTTAATTTTTTCGGGTAGCCCGTGCTTAACATCAGCGCGCTGAACGTGGAGAACTTCGCAGCCCCTCCTGCCGCACCGGGGGCGTCCGTAACGGCCCTGATCAGGCGTACGAGGGTGCTCGAGAGTAAAGTGGCCGTTAATCCAGAAGCCGTCGCCCTTCTGTCAGTCAAATTTCAACTATGTTCTCGTGTTATTAATCAATCGCCCCCTGAAACCGCTTATCGTGACGGCCGGAATATATTTTTTTTGCCACCAACACGCCCTCTGCCTTATCGGTAAGGTAACCCTGGTAATAATGGTGAAGGTCGTTTTCCGGGGTGCCGCAAAATAATTTCCGCATGAAACTTCTTATTTATTATTTAGCGGGTGCGTGCAGACTAACGCAATGCAGAGTTGATGTTCTACCACCAGATTTAGTGTTAACCCTTAACAGCATTAAGCGATTTATTCGCTCTGTTAACCTCAACCCTGCACATCTGACGGGGAACTAAGAAAACATAATGTCTACAGCCGTTATTATTGATATGCAAAACGTTGTTATCGACTGAATCAGTAAGGGCGTGGATGTTTGTCCGGCTGTTAATTGCCTGACACCTCTGCTCTCCCCGCCGGGAGAGCATTGTTTAACGCGTTGATCCGTTCAGGACAAAATTCCATCAGAAGCAAACAGCGCGTCGATCTCCTGCCAGCTATTCACCCGGCGAAATCCTGTGACGTTTTGATTATGCGGTGCAGAAAACAAAATGCCCTCGCCACGAAAATGCGCAAAATGGCGGGCATTATCGTCGATAAGATAATCGGCGTTGAGAATGCTTTTATTGCCGCAGAAGACAATATTCATCGGACTGATAAACGGGAAATGCGCTGCCAGCCAGCGAAATTTGGCATCAAACGACAGCGGAAACTCCATCGCTGCCGTGGTGATAAAGACCTCGTGCCTCTGCGTCAACGTTTCAATCACACGCTGGCTGTCGGGGATCACCGCCAGGTCCGCAAAGAAATCTACCTCACCAATCATCGCTTCAATCTGCTCTTTGATGTCCGGGCGCAGTTGCTGAATGGTCAAGCCGTTGAGATCGGCCAGGGTGATGTGCGTATTAAAGCGGGTGTTCATGTGAGGAAGCAGCTTGCTGTTGAAGTCGGCAATGACCTCGTCCATATCGATGGCAATTCTCGTCATGACGTTTTCTCCTTTATGCCGCAGCGGCAGATAATGATGGCAGGTTCAGACGTCGCTGTGCTCCGCCGCAGCGCGCGCCCGGTTGGCATTTCCCCACTCGCAAAGCGGTTGCAGCGCGTGCGCCAGCGTGCGGCCGAACTCAGTAATGGTGTACTCCACCCGCGGCGGCACCTTTTTGAAGTCGTGCCTTACCAGGATGCCGTCTTCCGTTAAGTCCTTGAGCTGCTGGATCAACACTTTCTCGCTGATCCCCTCCGCCAGCCGCTTGATTTCGCCGAACCGACGCGGACCGTGCTGAAAATGAAACAGCAGAATGGGTTTCCATTTCCCACCAATGTAACGCAGGGCCACATCAAGCCCGCAAACGGGTTCCATAATTTTCTCCATACATACCTTTTGGTAGGTACTAGTATATACGAAAGTAAGCCATTACTCTGGTTTTCCGCTTCATCAACAGGGTAAAAAACATGGGTAAGCTTGCAGGTAAAGTCGTGGTAATAACCGGTGCAAACAGCGGCATTGGTCTGGCATCAGCAAAACGTTTTGCCGCCGAAGGCGCGCGGGTATTTATGACCGGACGCCGGGCGCGCGAACTGGACGATGCGGTAAACGCCGTGGGACATAACGCCGTCGGCATCCCGAGTGATATCTCAAACATGCAGGAACTGGACGCGTTGTTCGCGCAGGTTGAACGCGAGGCGGGACAGATTGACGTGCTGTTCGCCAATGCGGGCGGCGGTGATTTCGCCACGTTAACGGATATCACCGAAGCGCATTACGACCGTATCTTCAGCACCAACGTGAAAGGCACGCTGTTTACCGTGCAGAAAGCGCTGCCGCTGTTAAAGGATGGCGCATCGATTATTCTGACCGGCTCAACCAGCGCCACCACCGGCGTGCCCGCCTTCAGCGTGTACAGCGCCAGTAAAGCCGCGATACGCAATTTCGCCCGCAGCTGGATCCTGGAACTGGCTCCGCGAAAAATCAGAGTCAATGTGCTGGTGCCGGGCGCAACCTCAACCCCCGGCTGGCATGGCCTTGCTTCGGATCAGGAATTTAATCAGGAGATGATCCGCGCCGTAGAAGCCACCACCCCACTCGGCCGACTGGCCGATCCCGCCGAAGTCGCCGCCGCCGCGTTATTCCTCGCCTCGGATGACAGCAGTTACGTTAACGGCAGCGAACTGTTTGTCGATGGCGGCGCTGCGCAGATTTGAGTGTGGGTAGTTGATAAAAAAGCTCTGAATGGGGGGGCGGGGCTTTGTGTGTGATTTGTGCCAGAGATGGACATTAAAGATGGCCCGTTATCAATACAGGCCATCTGCTTCAACCGGGATCGTCAGGTTCCGATTAAGGATAATTAATCCAACAACGGTTTGCGGTTTTCTTTTGCCGGCTCTGGCTTAAGTTTTTCAACGGGAATATTGCACATGCTTTCAGCGATCATCCCCATAAGAGAGTCCTTCGGGAAGGTTTCCCATTTTCCCACATCCTGTGACACATGAATAAGCTCGCCCTCTGCAAACGGCCTGGAAAAGAGAGTATGACTCATAACGGCACGCTGGTTTTTGTCGCAGTTAATCACATCGATTGCCCGGGAACTGGAAACATAGACGGGTGGATTTTTTATAATCAGTGCCTGTTCCGCGTAGTTATCGATGAAATAAAAGCGGCGCAGGTGGCTGTTACCCTGATATGTTGAAATCACCCTGAAATCGACATACGACGTTACGCGGTCATTTTCAAGAATTTTTATTAAACCGGCCGGCGCTTTGGCAGGGGTTTGCGGCTGGGGTTTAGTGGTGCCAGTACAACCCGCTAACATGAGTAATACCACCAATGTCAGCTTTTTCATTTTGCAGCCCCGCCTGATAAATCAGGTCGTAATGTCGTGAGTATTTCAGGCGTCACGTTTCCCTGAACTGAACAGAGCAGTAATGTCCCTTTTTGATTTTTACTGATCATTAAGAGCTTTTCAGCACTTTCTTTTTCCGGAGCTATACCCGACACCGCCTGCGCATTTTTTTCCCAGGCACTCTTAGCGTCTGCCTTAATCATCGCCTGAGCGATATAGTCGTCCCCAGCCTTAATCCAGGTTAAATGATCAAGTCTGGACATAACCTCTTCCGGTGATTCTTTGAAAATCAGCCCCCAGTAATAGTACATCCCGTAATTGATTTCATTGAGGTCGCTGGTTTGCAGATAATAACCCGTAAGCGTCAAATTTAATTCACGTAAAGGCTGGGCAAACCAGACGGTCCTGTTACCGTCAGCGGGCGCTTTGAACCAGGCCTGCTCGTGCTTATCAACCGTTAAAGGCGCTACGCGGCTGAGTCTGGCTCGCTGATGATAAATCTCACTGAAAAATGTGGTGTCGCAACGCGTCAGGGTTTGCGTCAACGTATTGGCCTGAAGGGGTAACGTCACCCCTGTCATTCCCAACATAAACCCAACGGAGCAGATAATTTTACGCATGTAATATCCCTATAATAAAAAAGCGCTATTTTTATCGGCGTACCGCGCTGAGACTTTACGGTTTTTCTAATGCTCCATTGTTAAACACATAAAAATCATGTGGTTACAGTCATAACCACCGCTGCCGTGTAGCGCCTTAAGCACTATGCATTTCAAACACTTTTATTATCTTTGCTATCGGTTAGCCATAGCCCTGAACGAAGTGCGTTGTTAATACGCTTTTAGTTGTGAATGTGAGGCCCGAGCTTGTCTTAGAGCGGACCTGAAGTCCGCTTTGTGCCAATAACAGACATTGCTAATTTAGAGGTGTATTAATCAATGGGAGCAGACCAGAAGCACTGAAATTCTTCTTTTTCAGGCTGCTGAAGTATGGCCTGTTTTGACAAAAAAACCGACGGCATCATTATGCCCGGCTTCTTTGTCAAGATGAGCTTATTACCGTGTCAATTCAAAAACGCTCTTATCACCATCGATCTCGATAGTCATAAGCATCTTATCATTGCTCAACAGGCGGATTTGAGTCGGGGTTTGTGATTTGTGGAACGGGTGACCAAACAGTTCAGACTTATCGGAATAGGCATAGCTGTTGAAATTCAACTCGTCGGCAACCCAGTGCACATTATTAAACAGGTAACGCCAATTATTATCTGCCGCATGGAACAGAGTGAATCGACCTTGTTTATCCTTAATGATCTCTAACTGAGTAATCTTTTTCGACTGCCATTTGCCAACGAACTTCCCGAGATCTTTATGTTCAGGGATCAACGGAGCCGCAATAAAATCGCCGGGCTTAAAGGCCGTCTTTTGACTTTTGTGCTCCGGTTTATACATCCCACATAAAGGCATGACTTGTGACGCTTTTAGATATAAAAAGGTCAGGCTTTCATTCTCAAAATCAATAGGTTGTTCTAGCTTCATCACCCGCCCCATGATACCAAGAATCTTCAATTGGGAGGCATGGTTTGGCGATGTCAAACGGATAGTCTGGCTGCTCTTGTCAACCACATAGTGAGATTGCTCAACCCCCATTTTTACCTGTGGATTTTCACAGTTAAATGAATGCAGCAGCATCTGGTCATCAGCACGAAACTCAACAACATTAGCGATACCATTTTTTAATGGCAGCATCGCCCATATTCCGATGAGAGCCTTTTTATCAACAGCAGAAGGTGAGGCAGGTTGAGCAGTTGGACGGGCGCAGCCACTGAGTAGAGTCACAAGCAATACAACAAATATGTGTTTAAACATGGTACATCCTGTAAAGAAATAGCGAAAAAAGGTCAATATAAACCAGTCTGCAGAAGTAGATGGTAAACATAACAAATTTTTGTTCAATCATGCAGAAAGTAGCTGAGCCGAAATTTTTTATGATTTTCATATCGTTTTACATGCAACTTTAAACCAACTCTGTGTAAGTCAGGTGACCGGTTGCATGATCGTTACTGAGGTCCGCAGATCGCTCAAAGCACACCCCCACACCCGCACTGCCATACCCCCAACATCTCCCGAGCCAATCCTTCTGACCCATTCACCTCCGCCTCTCTTCCCTGCTGCCAACCCCCATCACATCGCAATACTCCATCAACCTCATACACAAGGTCCGCGGGCACAACCGTACATCATGTACAGCGGAAATAGCGGCACCAGCGGGATGAGCGCGATAGCTCCCAGGGTGCTGATGGTCTGCGTTTTATCGTTGATCGAAACTACGACCGGTTGCTCAAGCCGATAAGGCGCGGCAAGCTCTGGGGGATGGGATTTGGACCAGAACCCGGTGGCGTTGAATACCACCCCAAGCCGATCGTTATCGATGGGTGTTGCCTTATACTGGTTGATCAGCTCGGCCTGCTGACTGGCATCAAGCTTGCGCTTATCCATAACCACCAGGTATTCCGCCGTCACTTCATGATCTTCTACCACAAAGTTAACCCGTACTCCGGAGGCCTGGCGGTGAAAACGCTCATAGAACGTTTTGTAACGCTGATACTCCTGCGGCATACCTTTGCGGAAGAAACGGTAGCTGTGCTGTTCCGAGCTGGCGATGATGCCGGATTCAATCGGTTTGATCGCCACAATGGTATCGGTGGGCGGTAAGTTGGGCGCGCTGGTGCAGCCTGCCAGTACCAGCGTTGCCAGAAGTACAGCATATTTCATCATCTGAATCATTCCTTTTCCCAATAATCACAACGAGGTCTTATGTTATGCGTTACTGCCTGATGTATAAGCTATTATTCTCTATACACCATTCCAGCTGACTTGTAAGCCTCGTTGAGCCATTCAGTGCGGCGTAAGCCTGTCGCACCCCTCGCCTTCCCCGGCGCATAATGCTACCTTCAGAAAAAAGCACTCCCCTGACGCGAGGCCCTATGGAAAACACGCATTATCAAAACCTTACCCGCACGTTTGCCCGACTCTCCCGCTTCTCTCACCTCTCGGCTATCGCCAGCTGGGATATGTTCGCGATGATGCCGCAGGCGGGCAGCGCCGCGCGCGGTGCCGCGCTGGCAGAGATCGGTGTGCTGCAGCATCAGATCCTCACCGATAAGCAGGTGGGCCAGTGGCTCAGCGCCGCCGAGCAGGAAAATCTTAACGACGTTGAGCGCGCCAACCTGCGCGAGATGCAGCGGCACTATCAGCAGGCAGTGCTGCTGCCGGAGTCGCTGGTGGAGGCCAAAAGCCTGGCGGGCAGCAAGTGCGAGCACGCCTGGCGCACCCAGCGTCCGGCCAACGACTGGGAAGGCTTCTCTGCCAATCTGAAAGAGGTGGTGAAGCTCAGTCGTGAAGAGGCGCGTCTGCGTGCCGAGGCAAAGGGCGGCTCGCGCTATGATGCACTGCTCGATATCTTCGAGCCGGAAATGACCAGCGCCCGCCTCGACGTGCTGTTTGCCGACCTGAAAAGCTGGCTGCCGTCGCTGCTGGAGAAGGTGACCGACAAACAGGCGGCGGCAAACCTGGTGGCACCCACCGGGCCGTTCCCGATTGAGACGCAGCGCGATCTCGGTCTTGATGCGATGGCGCTGCTGGGCTTCGATTTTAACGCCGGGCGGCTGGACGTCAGCGCCCATCCGTTCTGCGGCGGCGTACCGGAAGATGTGCGCATCACCACCCGCTATGACGAGAGCGAACTGTTCAGCGCCCTGTTTGGCGTGGTGCATGAAACCGGCCACGCGCGCTATGAGCAGAACCTGCCGCGCGAATGGCTCGGCCAGCCGGCGGCCCTCGCCCGCTCCACCGCCATTCACGAATCCCAGAGCCTGTTCTTTGAGATGCAGCTCGGGCGCAGCGAAGCCTTCCTCCAGCGCCTGCTGCCGCAGATCATCAGCCGCTTCGGCAACCAGCCGGCGTTTGAAGCGCAGAACTACATCGCGTGGAACCAGCGCGTGAAGCCGGGTTATATCCGCGTCGATGCCGACGAGGTGAGCTATCCGGCGCACATCGTGCTGCGCTACGAGATCGAGCGGGCGCTGATCGACGGC
>Ga0209371_1001653_pt1 | contig 14348 bp, 16 predicted proteins | sample AgamicAtAmrz_FD_187165 | JGI IMG/M metagenome (GOLD analysis project Ga0209371, IMG submission 187165) | Agave microbial communities from Guanajuato, Mexico - At.Am.rz (SPAdes) (version 2) | ecosystem: Host-associated > Plants > Roots > Rhizosphere | place: Guanajato, Mexico | collected 2012-06-07
GAGGATCGAGCGAGGTCATCGGCTCCTGGAAGATCATGGTGACTTTCGCGCCACGGATTTTGTTCAGCTCGCCGACAGGCAGTCCAAGAAGTTCCCTTCCGCGATATTTCGCCGAGCCGCTGATCTCACCGTTGGAGGCAAGCAATCCCATGATGCCCATCATCGCCTCCTCCAGATAGAGATTCATCAGGCGCTGCTCCTCGCGATCGATCCGCTCGACCTCGGCCTCGGCAGCATTGATGTTGGCGCGCGTCCATACGCAGGCGATTCATTTCCTGCGTATACGCATCGCAGAACTCGGCGAAGATGTTGGGATCGAGCATCCGGGTGCGCAGCGCGTAAGCGCGGGGGTCTCCAGCTGGTCGCGCCGGATGTTGACGCGGTTGTCGCAGGTGCCCTTGTTGCGTGCCGTCGAGCAGCCTATCAAGGTAGCCCAGATCGCCGAATAGCCACCGCCGCAGCAGGCGCAGCATGCCAAGGCAGCTCCCTTCAAGCGCAATGACGCCATGATCGACATCCTGCCGATCGGCGTCATCGTCTGGCCGGGCACCGGTATCCAGGACAACCTCGCCGACAAAGCCAAGAAGCTCGGCATCCCGGTCAATCGCTTCGAGATGGGTGGCGCGTAAGCGCCATCCGTATTCTTGGCCTGGAATCGATTTTCACGCCAATCTAAGATTATGAATCGAAATTCATTGTGAGTTATCGGATTTCATGAGAATGTCTGTCCTGAGGTCGATTTCAGGGCTAGGTATCAAAATTCATGGAGCCGGGGCAGAAGAAGTCATTTTCAGGAGAGGCAAGCGTTTTTCACGGGCGCTGGCTGCCGGAAGCCGCCGTTCCGGTCGGCTATGCCGCCCTGATCGATGCCTGGAGCTTGTCCGTGCCCGTGCCGATCAACCTGTCGGCCATCGGACCACGTCACAAGGTCTACCAGACCGAGGGCTGGAGCCTCTACACCCCGCGCCACCGGCCGGATGACAATCTCGCCGGCCACCTTACATTTGCACTCCGCTACGAGGGGTTGGATCTTGCAGTCCTGAAGGCGTTGTTCCGCGAAACCGGCCCGGAGCCGATCGCGGCCATCGTCCGCGCAGCGCCGACCGGCGCCTATGCGCGCAGGCTCTGGTTCCTCTACGAATGGCTGCTCGATACGCGGCTCGATCTGCCCGATGCGACCCAGGGCAGCTACGCCCTGACCGTCGATCCTGAGCAACAATGGGCGGTTGAGGGGACGACTTCGACGCGCCACCGCGTGAAGAACAACCTCCCCGGCACGCCCGCCTTCTGCCCGCTGATCTTTCGCACGCCCGCACTCGAGGCCTTCGTCGCGCGCGGCCTCGGCGACAAGGCACGACGGCTCGTCGCCGAAGTGCCGGTCGATCTTCTGGCGCGCACTGCCGCCTTCCTGCTGCTCAAGGATTCGCGTTCGAGCTTCCAGATAGAGGGAGAAGATCCACCACAGGATCGCATCCAGCGTTGGGGACAGGTGATCGGCGAAGCCGGCCGCCGGCCGATCGACCGCGCCGAGCTCGAACGGTTGCAACGCATCGTCATCGGCGACGCGCGTTTCGTCCATCTCGGACTGCGGGAGGAGGGCGGCTTCATCGGTGAACACGACCGCCTGACCGGCGCGCCGATCCCCGATCATGTCGACGCCCGCCACGACGATCTTCCGTCACTGGTCGATGGGCTGATCGCCTTCGATCGCGGCGCCGCGCACCGGCTCGATCCGGTCCTCGCCGCCGCCATCCTCGCCTTCGGCTTCGTCTACATCCATCCGTTCGAGGACGGCAACGGGCGACTGCATCGTTATCTGATCCATCATGTCCTTGCCGAGCGTGGCTTCAATCCGCCGGGCCTGGTCTTTCCGGTGTCGGCCGTCATCCTTGCTCGCATCGACGCCTATCGGACCGTACTCGAAAGCTATTCGCGCCGTCTTCTGCCGCATATCCGCTGGCAGGCGACTGATCGTGGCAATGTCGAGGTCTTGAACGACACCGCCGATTTCTACCGCTATCTCGACCTGACGCCGCAGGCGGAGTTCCTGTTTGAATGCGTCGCCCGCACCATCGACGTCGATTTGCCGGCCGAGACCTCGTTCCTGCGAATCTATGATGCGTTCAAGACAGAGGTCCAGAGCTTGATCGACATGCCGGATCGGTTGCTCGACCTTCTGTTTCGGTTCCTGCGCCAGAACGATGGAAGGCTGTCAAAGCGTGCGAGAGACAGGGAGTTCGCTGCGCTCACCGATGAGGAGGCCGCGAGGATCGAAGAGGTTTATGCCGATCTTCAATTGCGGGGCTGAGCACTTGCAATCTCAGAAATCCCCGGCGACCAAAGCCGCCGGGGTCTTGGCCCTGCGTCGGAAAGGGATAGCATTGTCCGTGGTTGCTCCGCTGCGAGGCCTGGCAACCCGACAACTGCCAAACCGACCCAGTGTCCTGGCGATACTCTCGCAGCCGTAACGGTCGTTGGCGTCAAAGGTCCGAACGATTTGGTTGCGCGGGTCAGGGCGGCGGTATCCAGCACCATCATGCCTTCGTCTCATGAAAGGATCAGCACAGTGACCTTCAATGTGGCAGAGGGGCGGTGCCATTCGCCGCTCTGGTCTTTACCTTCCGTTCTCCGCATCCTGGAGCATCAAGCCATCCGATGGACGCGCGGGTGGCGCGTGTAGAGCCAGTTGACCTGTGTCGCTCTGACATGGACTTGGGGCAAGTTCCAAAGCACCCGGCCACTGTCAATGTTCCGCGCGGGTTCACGACCTTAATCGCACCCACCAGTGGATATATCCCTATCAACAAAAAGAGCTCCTAAGCCCGTCTGTTTTTCGGCAGCATCCCGCTGATCCGGGCCGTGTGGGCGCGTGGCGTGCGTGCCTGCTCCAACCCTTTCACTCTGGTTACCCTCTCACTTCGCTCCGGTGCGGCGACCTTCCAAGACCGACATCAAGGACCCAAACCAGAACATCAACTGGGTGCCGCCGCAGGGCGGCGAGGGGCCGGCTTACGCCAATATGTGATGCGGTGAGGCTGTGTCATGAATGACCAAACCATCAGCGTGCGGAGATACCCGGAACGAACGAGGGAAATGATTTTGCGCGCGGCCATGGATGAGATCGTCGCCCATGGGCTCGATGGTGCGCGGACGACATTCAGGCGCCGACCATGAATCTTCTGAATGACTTCGAGGCGATGCAATTCTTTCTGCGACATGGTGATCAAAAAGGACATGGCAACTCCGATCGTTCCTGACTGAAGTCAGGCTGAGCATCGTCGCATCCTTGCTCCCAACGTTGACATTGACCAGCGTTGTGCGAGGAGAGTGTCGCATTTCTATCCGGCCCAAATGTCGCATTACTAAATGGCGTGTGAGTTCATGCCGAAGCGCGACTTGCAGGGTGTTTCAAGCTAACCGGCATGCCGCATCTGCGCGAGCAGTTTCTTTCGGAAGACTTCCGCCGGCGTTCGATAGCCGAGGCATTTGCGCGGCGTGGCATTGAGCTGGTTACACATTTCCATGAGGTCGCCGTCGGTAACCGCTAAGGGATCGACCTCTCTCGAAAGCCATTTCCGCACCCGCCTGTTGATATTTTCGACGGTTTCTTTTTGCCACGGCGATTGCGGGTCGCAGAATTAGGTCTGGGTGCCAATGCTCGCCTGTAGGTAAGGCCAGTCGGTGAACTCCGTGCCACGGTCGAACGTAATGGAACGACGGGCGAGGTGGGGCAGGGCCTGGAGTGCTTGCACAGGGCCGTTCATGACCGGTCGAGACTGCCGATCGTTGTTGCGTAGAAAGATCGCAAAGCGGCTAACCCGTTCAACGAGTGATGTCACGTTGGCCTTTCCAAACTTCTTCCGGAACTGGATTAGGTCGCATTCCCAATGCCCGAACTGCTTGCGATCAGCGACCACATCCGGGCGGCGCAAGATGTTGAGTTCCGGGCTAAACCTTTGGCCATGCTTGCGTCTGGCATGTCGCGGTCGCCGCCGAGCGCGATGCTCCGGCAGGTGCCGCCACAGTTTGATCGTTTGGCCGTCGGGAGAATACGCGAACTTGTAGATCGTTTCGTGACTGACCGATATCGGATGCCGCTCCAAGCGCATCCTTCCTGCGATCTGCTGCGGCGACCATCCGTGCTTGATCCGATCGATGACGGATTGGCGGACACGCGAGAAGCGCACCAGCTTCCTCAGCTTGGCGCGTCGTTCGCACGCCATGTCATGTGCCGTGACACAGTAATAGCCGTTCAGATCCGGGACGACTTCGTCGATGAACATATTGCGCTGGATCTCGCGGAAAATTGTCGAGCGATGGCGTCCAAGCTTCTCGGCGATGATGCCAACAGTCAGGCCAGCTATACGCCAGCGTGCGATCTTGCGTCGTTCATCCATGTCGATATGGGAGTAGGTGCGTTTCATTGCAGCTTCCTTGCGAGTGACAACCCATTGCTATCATTCGCAAGTCGCACTTCATCCTTGAACCCACCCGGCTACAAATTTTGTCAAAGCCGATTAGAGATGCGACGCCTCTGGCCCGTTAGAAACGCGACACCGGCTCCGACAATCAGCCCCCGACCGGACCGGCTGGGCCGGGTTGCAAGGGTAGGGAGGGGGCGGGTGTTGTTCTCCCTCTTCGGCTTTAGCTTCCTCAGTTGTAGTGACTGCTTTGCGCCAAATTCGGCCTTTGAAACCATACTTACTCGCAGTTGTTTCTGAGCCGCTAAGGGTAGCTCGATGAGCTGGAATGAGATTTCCAGAACAGCAATCATTTCACGTCAACGACTTGGCCCGCTTTGCTCGCTCAGCACGTCCTTGCGAGGCGGTGCACCGAACAAGGCAGCGTATTCGCGGCTGAACTGCGAAGCACTTTCATAGCCAACCGCAAAGGCGACGCTTGAGACTGTCCGCGCATCAAGAAGGAGCCTGCGCGCCTCGTGAAGCCGGACCATCTTGTGGTAGGCGCCGGGGCTGAGATTGGTCACCGATTTGAAGCGCCGGTGGAATGTCGTAACTCCCATACCCGCAATATCTGCCAGCCTATCGATGCTTATCTTTTCACGGAAGTTGGTTTTGATCCAGTCGATGGCACGCTGAACCTGCACAGTCTGGCCGCCTATACGCAGGGCATCTCGCAGAAGATGGCCCTGCGGACCTTGGCCTATGCGATATAGCAGTTCCCGGGTGTACAGAGGGGCAAGATGAGCTGCATCTGCTGGCGTGTCCATCAAAGCGATCAGACGCGTCAGGACATCGACAGTCTCCCCTGACAGGGAGCCCACGGCGAAGGCGGGGTCCGCTTCCACCGGTAACGCGGGAAGCATCTCGAGGGCGCCTTCGCTGGCGAGGTCTGGTGACAGCCTGATCTCGATCCCAAGAAAGGGCTTTTCATTTGACGCCTGCAAAACCCGAGCATTCACCGGGACGTCCACCGACAGAATGAGAAAGTGCGCTGCGCCATAGGTGAGCGTTTTGCGGCCAATAGAGAGCTGCTTTTCTCCCTGAAGCACGAAATAGATCATCGGCTCATACATCAGCGCCTCGTAGCCGGTCGGTCGCTCGGCCCTGCGAAGAGCGACGTTCGGGATGAGGTTCGGGAGTACGGCGTGCTTGCTTAGCCGGTCAGTCAAATTGCGCAGTTCTGGTAGGCTCATAGCGATAACTAATCACGGAAGATGAACAATAACGGCAGAATTGGCAGGATCGGGCAAGACGAAGGCAGGATCTGGCTCATGGATGCTTCCACATGCCCCCACATGCGTCGGTGTTACCACTGAAGGAGATGAACACCATGACCCATGTTGTTGAAACCCCCGCTTCGGACGAAACACGAAAAATTCTCAAAGGAATAGCCTCACAGATCGGCTACCCGATCCGTGCACCTCTGCTCAAGAGCCCAGAGGACTATGGTCTCAAGTATGACAGGGTTTCCTTTCTGTCGCTTGACGGAGTGCCGCTTGAGGCCTGGTTCATCCCATGCGATGGATCAGACAAACTCGTTATCGCCAATCACCCTCTTTGGTTCAACCGCTATGGTCTGCCTGCCCATCTCGAACCTTGGAAATCGATCGGCGGCCCTCTCAACGCATTCGAGGTGAATTACGTCCCGGACTACAAGATCCTGCACGACGAAGGATATAATGTGCTCGCCTACGACATGCGCAATCTCGGACAGAGCGGCAGCGCTAATGGTGGCATCAGCAGCGGAGGCCGTCTCGAAGCGCGAGATGTTCTGGGATCGATCCAGTATGCCCGAACGGATGCACGGCTCAAAGGTATGACCATTGGGCTGTTCAGTCGCTGCCAAGGTTGCAATGCAACGATCTACGCCATGGCAGAGTCTCCTGATACGTTTGAAGGAATTCGCTGCATGGTGGCCCCACAGCCTCTGTCCGTACGCGTGGCCATCGAACAGCTTCTTGCAGCGATGCGACTGGATGAGCACATTGGGATCGTTGAGCAGGAGCTGATGGCGATCAACAGCTTCAGGCTGGACGAGATGTCTCCGGTACCATTCGCAAAACACGTCCGTATCCCAACACTTCTATATCAGGTGAAGGACGACGCCTTGACAAGGCCGGCCGACATCCAGGGCATGTTTGACAACATCCCCATTCCGGAGAAGGAACTGATATGGATTGAGGGAACTTCGTCACGCTGGGACGGCTACCTATATTTCCAGCGGCAGCCCGACCGCATGATCGAATGGTTCAATCAGCACATGCAGTAAGCGACGTCTGAAGTCTGGCATGCTCCAGCCAGGATCCTGATTGCAAACGGCGCCTAAATGGCCTATCCGCATTATATACAGTCAAGCTGTATATAATGCGGAACCTTGGAGGTCGACAATGTCTGATGAAAACAAGGAAGTGGTTCGCCGCTTCAACATCGAGGTGATCCAAAATGGAAGCGAGGCGGCATTTCACGCCCTGATGTCTCCTGACTTCATGAATCACGCCGCTCCCCCGGGCATGCCGCAGGGTCCTGAGAGCATGTGGAACACGTTTGAGAAGGTGTTGCGTCCCGCGTTGTCGAACCTGAAGGTCGTGATCCACGACCAGATTGCCGAGGCAGACAAGGTCACCACCCGCAAGACCATTAGCGGAATTCATTCTGGCACTCTGCTCGGCGTTCCGGCGACAGGACGAGAGCTGACCATCAGCGTCATCGACATCGTGCGCATTGAAGGCGGCAGATATGCGGAGCATTGGGGCTTGAACACGCTGTCGAACGTGATCGCCACCCTGTCCAGGGGGTGATCTGTCCCGTTAGCACAGCCGCTCGATGATACGGATGGCCGCGTCGAGCGTTTGCCTGTCCTCTTCAGATAGGCGCTCCTCGATCCGTTCGGCGATCTGCGCGGTTCGCGCTTGGCGGGCGCGGGATAAGCTCGCGCGCCCCTCCTCAGTCAGGAAAAGAAGTTCGCTGCGCCGGTCCGACGGGTTGGGCATCTTGCCGATCAGCTTTTCTGTTTCCAACTGACCCACAACTAGCCGCATGCTTTGGTGGCGAACGTTGCGGCGGTCAGCCAGTTGGGCGACACTCAACGGGCCTTCCCTATCCAAAAGCGACAATGTTTCCGACTGCGAGGTTGTTGGTGTCTCTGCCTCCGTTTTCACGCCGCGGATGAAGGCGCTAAGCGCGACACGTAAAGCTTCGGCAAGCGCTTGCGCATCTATCGGATTACAGGCGCTCAATTTCATGATTTCCATTTCTGACACTACCTCAAGCCAGCCACTCCGCAACCTGTCCAGTGCGCGGGACAATCTGCTTGAAACAGGCACTCTAGGGATTGGCGTTTCCTATGAAGGGAAGCAGACGGACTGGCTTCAGGTCAAGACGCAGTCACCTTCGATCTTCGACATGGCGGCGCGAAGCTGCGCCATCGGATCGACCGCCAATGACCGGTTTGGGCCGCAGGCGGTCATAACGCAGAAGTTCCAATATGACGTTGCCGGATGGTAATCCCTGGCCAAACGATCGATAAGGTGACGCAAGAAAGCTGATCCATCAGATTCCAGTCTAGCTACGGCCGCTACGCGCAGATCGGCGAACGTGGAGCTAACCTAGTGGGGACAAGTGGTGGTTGGCCGCAGCGACCATCGCAGCTCAACCCGGCTTTACGGCTTGATCCTATCCCTTAGTGTCTCGACTGAACCTTTGATTGTTCGCACGGTCTCGGCATCCATTCCTACGGCTTCCTCAATGCAGCGCCCGACGTCTGCAGCGTTGGTTCGGAGCTCATTTGCTTTTTGCGTCAGATGAATCAGAACCTCGCGCTCATCCCTTGGATTGCGGGTCCTGGTGATTAGACCCGCCGCATCCAGGCGCTTAAGCAGCGGCGTGAGCGTGCTGGAGTCAAGAAATAGTGTCTTCCCTAGCTCCTTTACGGTCTGGCCGTCTCGATGCCAGAGCGTCATCATGACCAGATATTGCGGATAGGTCAGCCCGAGCGTGTCCAGCAGTGGCCTATAGAGCTGGGTAAAAGCATGGCTCGCCGAGTAGAGTGAAAAGCACAGCAATTCGGTGACTTCGGGGCTTTTGTCGGAGGCGTCAGTCGGTTTGGCAATCATGGCAATCTCCTTTCGCTCAAAATAATTTGCGCGCGATTTAATTGCAAGCGGTTGACAGGCGCAAAAGCAGCAGGCATATAGATCGTGCACAAACGAATTGCATACAAATCATCACGCGGAGATCAAGATGTCTACCTTCACCACCACCGACGGGACCAACCTCTTCTACAAGGACTGGGGAACTGGCCAACCGATCCTCTTCGCCCATGGCTGGCCGCTATCGTCGGACGCCTGGGACCAGCAGATGCTGTTCTTCAGCCAGAATGGCTTCCGGGTCATTGCTCATGACCGTCGCAGCCATGGTCGGTCCGACCAGACCTTCAATGGCAACAACATGGATCAGTATGCTGACGATCTGGCCGAACTGATCGAGGCGCTCGACCTCTCCGACCTGATCCTGGTTGGCCATTCTACCGGCGGCGGTGAAGTCTCCCATTACATCGGCCGCCATGGCACCGCACGCGTTGCCAAAGTGGTTCTCGTCGGCGCGGTTCCGCCGCTGATGCTGAAGACGGCAGACAATCCCCACGGCACGCCCATGGAAGTGTTCGACAATATCCGCGAGAACACCGCCAAGAACCGTTCCCAGTTCTTCTTCGATCTGACCATCCCCTTCTACGGCTTCAACCGGGAAGGCGTCACTACCAACGAAGGTCTGCGGGAGAACTTCCGCCACATGGGTCTGCAGGGCGGGATCAAGGGTCAGTACGACTGCATCCGCGAGTTCTCAGAGGTCGACTACACTGAAGATCTCAAGAGCATCGACCGCCCGACGCTGATCATCCATGGCGATGGCGACCAGATCGTGCCGATCGAGGCATCGGCCCACCTGGCTGCTGAAATCGTCGCTGATGCCACCCTCAAGATCTATGCGGGCGGTTCTCACGGACTGGCAGAGACTGAGGCCGATCGCTTCAACGCTGACGTTCTCGCGTTCATCCGTACCTGACCATCCACCCTTCACCACCCCCCCAATCCCCAGCACTCATCTTCAAAACCCTCACACTGAGAGAAGGAAAAATCATGTCCAAGTTTGTTGCAAGCCTTGCTGTTGCCGGCGCTCTGGTCTCGGGTCACGCATCTGCTCAACCTGCCAAGCCCACCATCGTTCTCGTGCATGGAGCCTTTGCCGACTCCTCCAGCTGGAATGGCGTCACAAAGATCCTGCAGAAGGACGGCTACCGCGTCGTTGCCGCCGCCAATCCCCTGCGCAGCGTCTCAACCGATGCTGCCTATGTCTCCGATATCGTCGCAAGCATCGAAGGCCAGGTCGTACTTGTCGGCCATTCCTATGGTGGGCAGGTCATCACCACGGCGGCTAACGGCCGCGATAACGTCAAGTCGCTGGTTTATGTAGCCGCTTTCGCCCCGGATGAAGGTGAGGCCGCAGCTGATCTGGCCGGCAAGTTCCCCGGCGGCACACTCGGCCAAGCCCTTGCGGCGCCGGTAAAGCTTGCCGATGGCAACGTCGACCTCTCCATCGATCAGGAGAAGTTCCATGAACAGTTTGCCCATGACGTCAGCCTGGATGACGCCGCACTCATGGCATCCGGTCAGCGGCCGATCACTGAGGCTGCTCTGACGGAGAAATCCGGCGAGCCGGCCTGGAAGGCGCTGCCCTCCTACTTCATCTATGGCGATGGCGACAAGAACATCCCGGCTCAGGCACTTGGCTTCATGGCCGAGCGAGCCGGATCGAAGAACACCGTCGTCGTGGAAGCCGCCTCGCACGTTGTCATGGTCTCGCAGCCACAGGCCGTGGCAGACCTCATCGAGGAAGCCGCGCAGTAAATCTCCGACCTGCAATGGGCCGATCGCTCCAGGGCGACCGGCCTTTTTCTAAATTTTCCAGGGAGAGTCCCGTCTGAAGGTGGTAATAGGTCCGAACCATTTTTAAGGCGGAAGCTTCGTCCGCAAAGCGCCCATTGCGGTCATCACCGAGCTGAGCAAACCACAATTAGTTAGTGTTCAGCCTTGGGCCTCATCCTACTAATGAATGCCCGCAGTGCCCGCTTTGTGGCAACTGCCGGCTCTTCGGCAGGGTGCCACTCTGGAAAGTGACCATCAACGGCCATCCGCGCCAGACCATACACGAAGGCACGGCAGGAAAGGACCACGCTGTCGAGCGCCAGTTCAGGCGCAAGTTCGTTGCGCGCTTTTGCTTCCTTCAGAAGCCAGTCCATTCGCTCCCGGATAGCCTCATTCTGGGTCTGCAGCGATGAGGATGATGCAAAATCTATCAGCTTGCGTGAACTGATCACTTCGAAATGCGTCGGGTTTGCGAATGCCCAGTCCAGGTAGCCCAGTCCTATAGCCTCCACCTTGGCCAGATGATCATCACCTTGGACCGCCGCTTCGGCTTCAAGGACAGCTTCAGTCAGACGCCTCATCGCCTGCTCGGCGACGGCAGTTAACAGCGCCTCCTTGGAGGCGAAGTGTTGAAACGGAGCACCCGGCGATACGCCGACCTGCTTCGCCACCTCCCGAACCGATAGCCGTTCGACTCCCTGTTTCTCGATGATTTCAATTGCGGCTGCCAGCAGCGCCTCGACCAGATTGCCGTGGTGATAGGGCCTCTTAGGTTGCGGCATCTTCTTGTTGGGTCTCATGCATCCTCTCCTTTCGAACTTCACCATCTAATCACTGATTAATTCTATTGCGCATGCCCTCGAAACATGCAAGGTAAGGATCATCTGAACAGTGATTAGATGGAGTTTCGCATGAACAGAGCCATAACCGCAGCCCTCGGGCTTCTTATCCTTCCAGCGGTGGCTAGCGCGACGGACGTACCCACTTTAGAGATCGTCTGGCCTGTCCCCGAATCCACGATTCAGCTTGGTACTGACCCTGAGCAGGCGATCGGCGTTCTCGTCAAAAGCAACTTCGCCCTGCTTCCCGCCGAAAAGTGCGGCAGCAACGCTCGATGCGGACATGTCCATATGAAGATCGATCCCGAGGGTGATGACTGCAACATTCCTGGGCGAGCCTACAACAGCATGAACAGCGACTTTGGCGGCGAATTGATCAAAGCTCGGTTCGGACACTGCACGAGCCCGGCGGGCCGGCATGTCATTGGTGTTCTTCTTGCCGATGACAATCACAAGCCGGTCCTGGTGGACGGAAGGCCGGTGACGGCACTGGTTTCTGTAGTCACCAAGGTCAGCAACTAGGCGACTGCGAATTCTTTCCAAGTGGGCGGCACCAACCAAGAGCATCGGTGTGGCAGACGAGACTTGCCATCCCCCCCGGGAGCACGGCCCGCCCGTAGCACCGACCGAATGGAGCAATGCCGATGCGTCTTTCTAAGAGCGATCAATGACAGTTGAAAAATCACAAAAAGCCACGGTCCTAGTGACAGGGGTTGGCGGTTTCCTGGGCGGCCATGTAGCGCTGCAGCTGCTCAAACAAGGGTACAGCGTTAGGGGAACCATACGACAGAAAACGAAGGCTTCGGCATTGATGTCGCGCTTTCCGATGTTTGAAGACAAAATCACCTTCGTTGAAGCCGATCTGGACTGCGATCATGGGTGGGTCGCCGCTGTAGCCGGCTGCGACTACGTGGTCCACACGGCTTCCCCATTTCCAAGCGGAGCAGTGCGCGACGAAACGGGTTTGATCCGGACGGCCCGCGAAGGAACGCTCCGTGTGTTGCAAGCGTCGTATCAGGTAGGCGTCAAGAGGGTCGTTTTTACCTCCTCCATCGCAGCCACCAACCATGGTAGCGGACGCGCGCCTTTTAGCGAGAAGGATTGGACCGATGTGCGGAGCAAACGCGCAACGCCTTACTACAAGTCTAAAACTTTGGCGGAGCAGGCCGCTTGGGCATTTGCGGAAGAACACAGACTGCCTCTGGCGGTTATCAATCCGGGCCTCATTCTCGGTCCATTGATGGGCGATGACTTCGGCTCGTCCGTCGGGCTTATCTGGAAACTGATGAACGGCAAATTCGCAAAGCTGCCACGTTATGGCTGCTCGATCGTAGACGTGCGCGACGTCGCTCTGGCCCATGTCCGGGCCATGATCGAACCGGCTGCCGCCGGACAGAGATTCATCGTAGGTGGCAGGGTGTTCTCGATGAAGGACCTGTCATTTGCACTTGCCGAGGCCTTTCCAGACTACGCATCACGATTGCCAACGACAGAACTTCCAGATTGGTTTGTCCGTGTTCTCGCGCTTGTCGACCCTGATTCGCGAACGATCGCGCATGAGCTCGGGCGCGACCTCAGCGTCGACAGCTCGAAGGCCCGAGCGGTACTGCAATGGCAACCGCGTCCCGAACAAGAAACGATCCGGGACTGCGCACGAAGCTTGATCGAAAGGGGTTTGATCAACCCACCAGGCGCCAGCCGGCACTGAACCAAGGCAAAAAACCACGAACCTTGTGAGACCGGAAATGATACCTGAAATTCAAGATGAAGAAGACATCCGCGAGACGGAGCGGAGCCGGCTACGGGCACTCGTGGCGGGCGACATCGCTGCAGCGCGGCGTTATCATGCGGATGATTTCCAGCTGATAACGCCGATCGGAGTTGTGCTGTCGCGTGACCAATATCTCGGCGCCATTGCCACCGGCCAGATCAAATACAGCGTATGGGAGCCAGGCGACATCGCTGTCCGACTTTACGGGCCTGCGGCAGTTATTCGCTACCGGGCTCGTCTCGAGGTGGTATTTGGCGGACACCCGGTTCCCTCAACAGACTATTGGCATACGGATTCATATGAATATCGGGACGGCGGCTGGATGGTGGTTTGGTCACAGGCAACAACAGTAGGGTCATGAACACTGAGAGGATATAGAGCGCAACGCTGTAGCTGATGACGGTCACTCAGCGTTGCCGAGTTCCTCCTTTTGTCCCACGAGATGACATGTCCGCTGTGGGCCTAATGCGGCTGTCATTCAGCCGCCTCCATTCGCGCAAGCGCTTTCTGCCTTCTCGCAATCACCTCCGGATCATTCATGAAATCTGTCCGTCGTCCGGGCTTTCGTCCGCGTTTTTGATACCCATTGCTCTGGCTCCCGTCCGGGATCTCAAACATGCTGTTGGTCTGTCCGGTTCGTCGCGGGCCATGTTTGCTGCGCTTTAAATCGCGGCCTTCCTGCATCTGAGCAACCAGCGACAGCATATCGTCCGGTCGTTTGTTCTCAACCACAGGCGACCGGTGAACCGAGCGAAGCGTGTCGAAGGTTCTGTAGGACAGGTTGAAACTCTCGTGCATGATCTCCAGGCGGCCGTCCGGATAATCGCAAACGATGACTTTTTGACCCGCCAGTGATGTTGCCCGTTCCGTCGGATCGAGAATGAATATCACCTTGTCATAGCGCAACGTCAGTGACTGCGACAGGGTGCGAACTTCCTTACGGCACATGGCGCTGTCAAGATTCTCGTGGGCGGCGAGGGGACGGTGCATGTCTTTGGGATTACGTGGTGGTTTACCGAAACGAGCGTTGAAATCGATAATGAATTCCTGCGCATAATCGTTGGCAGCGTCTATCGTGTCGATACCGCGGAGCCTTAATTCTTTGACCAGTCGATCCTGCAGGGTCTGGTTGGCCCGTTCAACTCGACCCTTGGCCTGTGGGGTGTTGGCGCAGATGATGTCGATGTTTAGCTCATAGAGTGCGCGTCCGAATTGCGTCAGGCCACTTGTGCGATCTTTCTGTGAGGCGTGCGTAGAACGAAATACGCCATGCTTGTCGCTGTAGAAAGCCAGCGGTTTACCCCATTGCTGCAGATAAGCTTTTGTCGCATGCAGATAATCGAATGTGTTCTCA
>Ga0209371_1001654_pt1 | contig 14325 bp, 11 predicted proteins | sample AgamicAtAmrz_FD_187165 | JGI IMG/M metagenome (GOLD analysis project Ga0209371, IMG submission 187165) | Agave microbial communities from Guanajuato, Mexico - At.Am.rz (SPAdes) (version 2) | ecosystem: Host-associated > Plants > Roots > Rhizosphere | place: Guanajato, Mexico | collected 2012-06-07
GTGGGCACCTTTTCCTGCGGTGACCTTACCTATTATTCGGCCGAGCAGCGCTTCACCCTGTGTGGCGATCCGCTCGACCTGACGCCTCGTGAGCACTCGCTCCTTCGTATCCTCGTGCAGCATGCGGGGGAACCCATGTCGAAGCAGAAGATTGTCGACCGGATGTTTTCCTATGATGCCGATATCCAACTGGAGGCAATCGAGGTCATCGCGCATCGACTGCGGAAGAAGCTCTCGAACTCGGTTCAGATCAGAACATTGCGCGGACTGGGATACGTGCTCGAAGCGGGCGCGGCATGAGCAGCGCTGGAAGGTCCGGCAAGCCCGGACGTCCGCTCGCCCTCACGCTCGGTCTCTGGATTGTGCCGGCAATCATTCTGGCAATGGCGTCCACGCTCTGGTTCAGTGCGACGACCGTTCAGGAAATGGCCGATAGCGCCTATGATCGATCGCTTGCGGGGGCAGTCAGGGCGATCGATGCAAACATTTCCACGGAAAGCGGGGGTATCGGGGTTGAGCTTCCTTACAATCTTTTCGAGTTCTTCCAGCTGACGGCGCAGGGGAAGGTCTATTTCAACGTGTCCACGAGCGACGGCCTCGTCCAGATCGGCGATGTCCTCCTGCCAGAAACCCCGAACCTCCTGCCGGGTGAGCTTCGCTTCCATGACGGCGACTATTTCGGCGAGGCAATACGCGTCGGAGCACTCAGCCGGCCGCTCGATCCCGTTAAGCCGGACGGGACGCAGATCACCATTCAGGTTGCGGAGACGAAACTGTCGCGCACCATGTTCCAGAACGAGTTGATCTTCCGCGCCATCCTTCGTGACGTTCTCGTCGTGGTGGTTCTGGGAATGCTTATCGGCATCGGCGTCTTCATGGCGCTGAAACCGCTCAACAGGCTGCGGGAGGCGATCGATGCCCGCGAACCCGACGATCTAAGGCCGCTCGAGATCGCCGATCTACCAAAGGAGGTTCGCCCGGCCGTGGAGGCGATGAATCGGCTGATGGAGAGGAACGTCGAGCAGGCGGAACAGCAACGGCGGTTCCTGGATGATGCCTCGCACCAGCTCAGGACCCCGATGACGATCCTGCGAACCCAGATCGACTACGCGCTGCACCAGGCAAACCCCGATGAAATCCGTATGACGTTGAAGTCGTCGAAGGACGTCCTGGATCGTTCGATCCGAACGACGAACCAGCTTCTCGCGCTCGCCAAGGCCCGGACCTCCCAGGGTACGGAAACATATCCGCAGGTTTCCCTGAACGTTGCCGAGACGGTAGCCGAGAGCGTCAGGATGCTGTGGCCCCGAATCCGCGGCCGTCGCATGGACTGCGCGATAGACGCCCACGACGATGGACTGGTCATCCGCGCCAATGAGGGGCTTCTTCAGGAAGCGATGATGAACGTTTTCGACAATGCGGTCAAATATTCGCCCGAGGGCAGTCTGGTGACGGTGAAGCTCCTGCGCGACGATGGATGGGTTGTTGTGGACATCATGGATGAAGGTCCGGGCATGGAGGAGGACGAACTGACCCATGCGGGAACACGCTTCCGCAGCGGACATCGGGCAGCAAGCGGCAGCGGGCTGGGGCTGGCCATTGCGCTGACCGTCGCCCGCGTCAGCGGTGGCTCGCTGCAGGTCCGGAATAGAAGGGATCGGACTGGCCTCGTGGTTTCCATTCGCCTGCCTCTGGCGACTGAAAGCCAGTTGAAAGCTTGAGAGCGATATACGGGGTGCTTCGCAGATAGGAGGTCTGCGTTACTTTCTGGAGGAACATCAATGACGTTCGCATTTCGCGCCGCTCTCGGCGCCGCCCTTTCCCTTACAGCATTTTCGATTTCTTCGACGATTGCTCATGCCGACCCCAAGAATCCCGAATGCATCGCTCCTGCCCAGCCCGGCGGCGGCTTTGACATTACCTGCAAGCTTGCGCAGGCGACGCTTCAGCAATCGGGTGCGGTGAAGTCCCCCATACGCGTTTCCTATATGCCTGGTGGTATCGGCGCGGTCGCCTATAACGCCATCGTCGGACAGCGCCGTGCGGAGCCGAATGTCATCGTGGCCTTTTCCGCCGGATCGCTTCTTAATCTCGCCCAGGGCAAATTTGGCGCATATTCCGAAAAAGACGTCCGCTGGGTTGCAAGCGTCGGCACCGACTACGGTGCGGTCGTCGTCCAGGAAAGCAGCGAGTACAAGTCGCTGACGGACCTGATGGCAGCGATCAAGAAGGATCCGAAGTCCGTCATCATTGGAGCCGGCGGCACGATCGGCAGCCAGGACTGGATGAAAGCCGCGATGGCCGCCCGCGCGGCAGGTATCGATTACAAAGCCATGCGTTTTGTTGCTTTCGAGGGCGGCGGAGACTGTGCGACCGCCCTTCAGGGTGGACATGTCCATATCTGCATGAACGACGTCGGCGACAGCCAGGCGGCAATCGATGGCGGCGCGCCGCTGAAGTTGCTCGCAATCTTCTCGGAGCAGCGCCTTCCCGGCAAGCTTTCGCCGGTGCCCACTGCCATCGAGCAGGGATTCGACATCAAGTGGCCGATCGTGCGCGGCTTCTATGTCGGCCCCGAGGTCACCGAGGCGGACTACCGATGGTGGGCCGATGCCTTCGCCAAGGCCATGCAGTCTCCCGATTACGCCGCCGAGCTTCAGAAGCGCAACCTGTTTCCTCTTCCGATGACGGGCGAAGCAACGAAGACTTTCGTTGATAAGCAGGTGGCTGCCTACAAGAAGCTTGCCGCCGACTTCGGTCTCGCGACGACCAAATAAGGGCCTGAACAATGATGACCGACCGTCTTCTGGGAGCGACCGCAATTGCGGTCGCAGCGATCATGCTCATGTTCGGATACGGGTTGCAGGCACCCTTTGCTTATGAACCGGTTGGACCTCGCGCATTTCCGATCATCGCGGCAGCGATGATCGGGCTCTGTGGTGTCATCCTGCTTCTTAAGCCGGGTAAATCCGCCGCCGAACCGGTGGGACCCATCGCTGCCATCGCCGCCCTGTCTGGCTGTCTTGCCGGATATGCCCTTCTCTTCCAATCGCTTGGTTTCGTGATTGCGACCACGATCTTCATGATCCCGATTGCGATGATCTTCGGAGCCAAATGGTGGCAGGGCGCGCTGACCGGCGTTGTGCTGGCCGTTTCGTCGTATTTGCTCTTCGACCAGCTTCTGGAGGTTGTTCTTCCTGCTGGTCCATTCGGAGGCATCGTCTGATGGATACTTTCAACTATCTCATGCATGGATTTGGGGTTGCTCTTTCGCCTGCCAACCTCCTTCTTGCCGCCCTTGGCGCCGTCGTCGGGACGATGGTTGGCGTTCTTCCCGGCTTGGGTCCAATCAACGCTGTCGCCATGCTTGTGCCGGTGGTATTTGCCCTCGGATTGCCTCCGGAGGGGTCGTTGATCCTGATGGCGGCGATCTATATCGGCTCCGAATATGGAGGCCGGATCAGCGCCATCCTGTTGAACGTGCCCGGCGAAGCTTCGGCGGTGATGACTGCTCTGGAGGGGTATCCGCTTGCGCGCCAGGGGAAAGCCGGGATCGCGCTCTCCCTCTCGGCCTGGACTTCCTTTGTCGGCTCGGCAATCGCGACTTTGGGCATCGTGGTTGCCGCTCCAATTCTTGCGACATGGGCACTGGCATTCGGACCGGTCGAATATGTCGCCCTCATGGTATTCGCTTTCGCCTGCCTGACGGGCCTTCTTACCGATCAGCCGGTGAAGGCGATGCTTGCGATTGGGCTGGGCCTCGCGATCTCCACGATCGGCATCGATGCCAACTCCGGGGTCTATCGCTACACCTTCGGCTCGCCAAATCTGGTCGATGGTGTCCAGTTCGCCACTGTCGTCATTGGTCTGTTCGCGATCAGTGAGTTGCTGATCATGCTCGACACCATGCACGGGGGCATGACCGTTCGTATCGAGCAATTGGGTCGCTCGCTCTTCAATCGGGCCGAGATGCGTTTCACCAATATGGCTGCGCTTCGCGGATCGCTTATCGGGTTCTTTGTGGGCATTTTGCCGGGTGCCGGAGGTACGGTCGCTTCCGCACTTGCCTATACGACAGAAAAGCGCGTGGTTGAAAAGAACGATCCCGAGGGCAGCCGTTTCGGTCAGGGCGACATGCGCGGCCTTGCATCCGTTGAGGCAGCCAACAACAGCGCTTCCAATTCCAATTTCATTCCCATGCTCACGCTTGGCATCCCCAGTTCCGGTACGACGGCGATCATGCTTGGCGTTCTGACGCTTTATAACCTGACACCGGGCCCGGCGCTTTTCCGTTCGCAACCTGACCTGGTCTGGGGCCTTATCGCTTCGCTCTTCATCGGCAACTTCATCCTTCTGGCGATCAACATTCCGCTCGTTGGTGTTTTCGCCAGGATGCTTTCGGTTCCGGCCTGGGTACTCGTGCCGTTCATCGTCGTCGTCAGCGCGATTGGTGTCTATTCGGGCAAGTCCACGACTTTTGACCTTGTGCTGATGGCGGCCCTCGGGGTTGGTGGGTATGTTCTGCGCCGTCTCGGTGTGCCGATGGCGCCGCTCATCCTCGGTCTCGTGCTCGGCAAGATACTGGAGCAAAGCCTGCGGCGGGCCCTGTCTCTTTCTGCCGGAGACGTCGCCATCCTCTGGTCGAGCCCGATTTCCGTCACCCTGTGGGGGATGGCCGTCGCTGTTCTTCTCGTTCCGCTGCTTTTGCCCAGACTCGCGAAGTGGCGGCAGAAAACATCTCTGCAGATGGATTGATCAGAATGAATTATCTCGTGCCCACGGATCAGGATCGAACATCGGCAGGCGAAAGGTTGCGCCTCCTTTTGCGCGCGCCTGACATCGTCAGAATGCCAGGCGCGCACAATGGCCTTGCGGCTCTCCAGGCAAAAAAGGCGGGCTTCAAGGCGCTGTATCTGTCTGGAGCGGCGATGAGCGCCTCCATGGGGCTCCCCGATCTTGGCATCCTTACGCTGGAGGACGTGCTGTTCTTCACACGCCAGATCGTCAGGGCTTCGGGTCTTCCGCTGCTGGTCGACGGCGATACGGGCTTTGGTGAGGTCCTGAATGTCATGAACACGGTGCATCGTCTCGAAGAGGTCGGCGCGGCGGCCATCCAGATCGAAGATCAGGTGCTGCCGAAGAAATGCGGTCACCTGAATGACAAGAAGCTCGCCACCCCTGCGGACATGGCCGCAAAGATTGCGGCGGCGGCCCGGGCCCGGCGGTCTCTCGTGATCGTCGCACGGACGGACGCAGTGGCTGATGAAGGAATGGAACGGGCGATCGACCGCGCTCGTCTATATGTGAAGGCCGGAGCGGACGCCATCTTTCCTGAGGCTCTGACGACCGAAGCCATGTTCGCCGAGTTCGCAGCCGCTATGGACGGCGTTCCTCTTCTGGCCAATATGACGGAATTCGGTCGCTCTCCCCCCATGACGGCCGAAGCGCTGCAGGCGCTCGGCTACCGAATGGTTATCTGGCCAGTCTCGTCGCTCCGGGTCGCCAACAAGGCGCAGCAGGAACTTTATGCCGAGCTTGCCCGTCAGGGAGCCGTGACGGATGCCATCCACAGGATGCAGACCCGCGCCGAACTCTACGATCTGATCGACCTTGCAGGTTATGAAGCGCTTGACGCCAGCATTGTTGCGAGCAGCCTTCCGCAGGCGGAGTAGGCTCAGAAGCGTCACTTGGACGCCAGATGAGCGGCATCGAAACAAGCGGACAAGGAAATGAGCCGTGACTGACCTTTCGCGCGGACCCAGTCGGCTGCGATCGATCGCTTCACAAAGAAGCACGCAATACCCATTTACTTTTATAATTATATAATGCAGTTTCTCCACGTCATACCCATGGAGGTGGGTTCACGCGATAAGGAGGATCGTCGCAATGCTTCATCTCAGAAAATTTCTCATGGCTGCAACGATCGCCGCCACTGCCGCGATGTCGGGGGCGAGTGCCACAATGGCTGAGGGCCTCGAGTTCACCATCACCGCTCCGGCCGGCGCCGGTGGCGGGTGGGACTCGGCATCCCGCTCACTCCAGGAAGTCATGATGGCCACGGGGGCCGCCAAGAGCGTGCAGGTCGTCAACGTTCCGGGAGCCGGCGGCACGGTCGGGCTGGCGCAGTTCGTGGGGTCGGCAAAGGGCAGTCCCAAGCAGCTCCTCGTCGCGGGCATTACCCTTGTCGGCGCCAGCATATCGAACAAGTCGCCCGTGGATCTTACGCAGGTCACGCCGGTCGCCCGCTTGACAGGCGATCCGCTCGTCATCGTCGTTCCCAAGGACTCCCCAATCCAAACCATGGATGACCTGCTCAAGGCCATCAAGACTGACGTTGCCAAGGCCATCTGGGTCGGTGGGTCCGCCGGGGGCGCGGACCACATCCTTGCTGCGCTGGTCACGAAAGCCGCTGGCGAAGATCCTGCGAAGATCAACTACGTTGCCTATTCCGGTGGCGGTGAATCTCTGGCGGCCATGCTTGGCGGGCAGGCGACGGCAGGCGTTTCCGGTTACGGTGAATGGGAAGGCCAGATCAAATCCGGCGATCTCCGCGCTCTGGCTATCTCCTATCCTGAGCCTATCGAAGGAATCGAGGCCAAGCCGCTGAAAGCGCAGGGTCTTGATATCGAACTCGTCAACTGGCGCGGAGTTTTCGCCGGTCCCGGCGTCGAGGGCGCTGACCTTGAGGCTATCGAGACTGCCGTAGAGAAGACGGTGAAATCCGAACAGTGGCAGGCCGTTCTCAAGACGCGCGGCTGGACCGACTATTATGCGTCATCAGACGAATTCAAGACGTTCATCGGCTCGGAAACCGAGCGAGTGCACGGCATTCTGAAGTCCATCGGCCTCGCCGACTGATTTCTCCCAAGACCGGGATGCCCCGTCTGCGGCATCCCGGCGACGAGGAAACAATGACCAGCAAATCAGCTTTTATCCACAACCGCCCCGCGGCGGTCATCGCCATCGTACTTTTCGCTATCGCCGCCGTGACCTACTGGGACGCAAGCCGAATGGTCGTACGGGCCACATACGGAATGAGCGCCACCGCGGCTTCATATTTCGTTGCGATCCTGTTTGCAATTCTGGCGGCCGGCCATTTGATCAGCGCGTTCAAGCCGAATGATGTCGAGAACGAGGAAGTCGACTGGAAGGCCGTCGGTTGGATCGGTCTTGCCCTGTCGGGACTAATCGTGTCCATCTGGGCAGGGGGCGGGTTCATTCTGGGATCGACGCTGCTTTTCGCCTTCACGGCGCGCGCCTTCGGCCGCAAGGCATTCGTCACCGATATTTGTCTTGGGGCGATCCTCGGCATCATCATCTTCCTTCTTTTCAACAAGCTTCTGACGCTCGCGTTGCCCATGGGGCCGCTTGAGCGGCTGCTCTGAGGTCGCCATGGACACCCTCATCTATCTTTTTCAGGGCTTCGCCATTGCCATCGATCCCGCGAACCTCATCTACGCGGCAATCGGGGTCATCATAGGCACGGCGGTCGGCGTGCTTCCCGGTATAGGCCCGGCGCTGACGGTTGCGCTTCTGCTTCCCGTCACTTTCAAACTCGATCCCGGCGGCTCCATCATTATGTTTGCGGGCATCTATTATGGCGGGATGTACGGTGGTTCGACGACCGCGATCCTTCTGAATACGCCCGGGGAAAGCGCGTCAGTGGTGACCGCGCTCGAAGGCAATCAGATGGCGCGCAGGGGAAGGGGCGGTCCGGCGCTCGCCACGGCTGCAATCGGATCCTTCGTCGCGGCCCTGATCGCAACGGTCGGCCTCGCATTCCTTGCGCCCGTCCTCGTTAAAGTCGCGGTCAAGTTTGGCCCGTGGGACTATTTCGGCCTTATGCTGATTGCGTTCGTCACTGTTTCGGCAACGTTCGGATCGTCGCCGCTACGTGGTCTGACGAGCTTGGCGTTTGGCCTCTGGCTCGGTCTTATGGGCATCGACCAGCTTACGGGCCAGGCACGTCTGACCTTCGGCGTTCCTGAACTTCTCGACGGGGTTGAGGTAACGACGCTCGCGGTCGGTTTGTTCGCCATAGGCGAAGCCTTGATCGTGGCTTCCCGGCATCTCTACAAGCCGGAAAAACCGATCCCGGTGAAGGGATCGATCTGGATGACGAAGGAGGACTGGAGCCGGTCGTGGAAGCCCTGGCTGCGCGGAACCTTCATCGGTTTCCCCATCGGCGCGCTGCCGGCAGGCGGCGCAGAAATCCCGACATTCCTCAGCTACAACATCGAAAGGAAGCTATCCCGCAAACCCGAGGAATTCGGCGAAGGCGCGATTGAGGGCGTTGCGGGTCCCGAAGCGGCGAACAATGCCTCCGCGGCAGGAACGCTCGTGCCGTTGCTTACGCTTGGCCTGCCTACGTCCGCGACGGCAGCAGTGATGCTTGCGGGATTCCAGCAATATAACATTCAACCAGGACCGCTCCTTTTCGCTCAGCACGCCGATCTCGTGTGGGGTCTCGTTGCGAGCCTGTTCATCGCCAACGTGATGCTGCTGGTGCTTAATTTACCGCTGGTTGGCCTCTGGGTCAGACTGCTGAAAATCCCGCTTCCATGGCTTTACGCCGGGATTCTGGTCTTCGCGTCAATGGGAACGATTGCTGCGAATCCATCCGTTGTCGAACTGCTCCTGCTGACCGGCTTCGGTGTCGTCGGATTCCTCATGCGGCGTTTCGACTATCCGATCGCCCCTGCCGTCGTTGGCCTTATCCTTGGCCCTCTTGCCGACAGTGCATTGCGTCGCTCGCTTCAGATGAGCCTCGGTGATCCGATTGTCTTCTTACAACATCCGAGTTCGGCCATCATGATCGGGATCGCGGTCGTTGCTCTTGTCGCACCCTTCATCTTCCGCGGACTGTCACGTTTCCAGCAGGACGAGGATTGATTGGTGACCGGCGACCCATCGCGCTATGGTAACATGACGCGATGTTCCGTAAGAGGACATCGCGAACATGCGACGAACAGGACAGGGCGGCGGATGGCTAGAAAAAGCCTGGTACCACAGATCAGCAGCAACATCATCGAGTATGTGCAGACGAACCGCATGCAACAGGGCCAGCACCTGCCATTGCAGCTGCTGGCTGATACGTTCCGGGTTTCGCGTGCACCGATCCTGAGCGCTCTCCAGAAACTCGAAGGAGATGGTATCGTCCGGGCCGAGCCAAACAGGGGCTACTTCCTTGCCGTCGACGCTGAAAATATCGCGCTTGAAACCGCCAACGACGACATGGACGCGGCGGGCGACGAGGCAATCTACTTCCGTATGGCCGAAGACCGTCTGTCGGGCAAGCTTGAAGAGCGCGTCAGCGAAAACGAGTTGATGCGCTTCTACGATGTCCCCAGAACCCGTCTCCTGAAAGTTCTGCACCGCATCGCTGACGAAGGCTGGATCGAGCGACTGCCGGGGAATGGGTGGGCATTCCGTCAGGCTCTGACGTCCAGACAGAGTTACGAGGATGGATATGCGTTCCGGGCCGTGATCGAGCAGCAGGCGATGCTGTTGCCGACGTTCGAGCCCGACGTCGAGGGCTTGAAGCGCGCCCGCGAGGTCCAGACCGCCTTGCGCGACGGCGGCTTCGAGACCTGGTCGCGTGCCGATATCTTCAAGGCCAACAACGAGTTCCATGAGATGCTCGTCGCATGCTCCCGCAACGAGTTCTTCCTCGACTCCATCAAGCGGATCAACAGGCTTCGCCGCCTCATCGAATATCACATCACCATCGACCGCAGCCGCCTGCCGAAGCAGACGGCGGAACATCTCCATATCCTCGATCTCGTCGAGGACGGGCGACGAAACGAGGCTGCGGCGTTTCTATTCACCCACATCATGGGCGCGAGCCGCATCAAGACTCCGAAGGTCTGACGTCCATCAGTCCAGCGCCTTGAAGACGATGCAGACAGGGCTCCCGACCGAGAGCACCTCATCCCTCGCAGACAGGCGACCGGTTATTGCGTCTATGTCGAACGCGGTCACGGTGTCCGAATCCTCGTTTGCCGCGAGGAGGACGCCGTTTGGAAGGATTGTGAAAAATCTCGGTGTCTTTCCGCCGGTCGCCCAATGTCCGGCGAGACGCATGTGGCCGGAGCGGTCCAGCTCAAAGACCGCGATGGTGTCGCTGCCGCGATTGCTGGCATAGACGAACCGTCCGTCACCCGATACTGCGATTTCGGCAGCGCGGCTGTTTCCGGTGAAGGTGTCGGGAAGGGTCGAGAGTATCTGGAAGGGCGAGAGGCGTCCGTCGTCGGGATCGAAACGGTACGCGGTGACAGTTGAGTCGAGCTCGTTGACAACATAGGCGAGGCGGCCGTTGGAGTGGAACGCGATGTGTCTGGGACCCGAGGTTTCCCGCGTGGCGCAGGCGCTCGCTTTCCGCAAGGTTCCGCTCGCCGCGTCGATCTCGTAGATGAGGACGGTGTCGGCACCCTTGTCCGGCACCGCGATCCACCGGCCACTCGGATCGAATTTCACCTGATGAGGCTTGGGCATGGCCTGCTCGACGCGATGCGGGCCGATTTCCCCGGTAACTGCGGCAAGGTCACAGACCTCGCCCAGAGATCCGTTCTCAAGGCGCGGAAGAAGGACGATGGACGACGTAACGTGATTTGCGATGACGAGGTATCGGTTCGTCGGGTCAAAGGAGAGATCGACCGGATTGCGTCCCCGTGTCGATTGCGTTCCCAGTGGCGTCAGCTTGCCCGTCGACCGTTCGATCGCGAATGACGTCACCCGATCCGAGTCGCCGTGGACGGTGTGCAGGAACTGGCCGGTTCGATCGAATGCCAAGAAGGACGGGTTTTCCATCTCGAGGAGCTGAAGGTGTTCCCACTGCATGCCGTTGCGAAGACGGTACACATTGAGGCCGTTGCCGCGCGCGTTGCGTTGCCGCGTTGTTCGCGCGCCGACATAAACGACCAGGTCGCCGCGATTTTCCATTTCTCAGGTCTCCTCCGTATGGCCCAGAACCTGATAAACCGGTCCTTCAAAAATCGCAATTGCATTTTATAATTATAATATGTAAACAAGGGCCGTGCCTTGGGAGGCAAGCGGCATAAATACCTTTGGGAGGGAGCCATGACGCTCACCGATACGAGCACGCTCGAGAAGACGACCACGCGTAAAGTCTTCTGGAGAATCGTGCCCTACTGTTTCATCCTCTATGTCATTTCCTATCTGGATCGCGCCAATCTCGGATACGCGGCCCTCGAGATGAACAAGGACCTTGCCCTTTCCGCCGAAGCTTTCGGCTTTGCGGGGGGAATCTTCTTCATCGGCTATTTCCTGTTCGAGGTTCCGAGCAACGTCGCGCTCCAGAAATACGGTTCGCGCATCTGGATTTCGCGTATTCTGCTCACCTGGGGTGCGGTTGCGGTCCTGACGGGCTTCGTTCAGGAGGCCTGGCAGCTCTATACACTCCGCTTCCTCCTCGGCGTCGCGGAAGCAGGCTTCTTCCCCGGTATCATCATCTATCTCACCTACTGGTTCCGCGCCAAGGAACAGGCAACGACGGTGGCTTTCTTCACCGCCGCCATCCCGGCTTCCTATCTGCTCGGCGCGCCGCTCAGCACCTGGATCATGGACAACGTGAACTGGTTCGGACATGCGGGCTGGCGCTGGATGCTGGTGCTCGAAGGGTTGCCCGCGATCCTGGCCGGCGTCTTCAACTACTTTTACATGACAGATCGCCCGGAGAAGGCGAAGTGGCTGACCGAGGACGAGCGCAACTGGCTCGTCGGCGAGCTTGCCCAAGACCATAACAAACGCAAGAACGTCCAGCATCTTGGGCTGTGGGCGGCGATCTCCAACCCGAAAGTGCTTTTCCTGTCAGCGATCTATTTCATCTATCAGGTCGGCAATCTCGGGATTGGTCTCTGGATGCCCCAGATCATCCAGAGCTTCGGCAAGTCGCTAACGCACACCCAGATCGGCCTCGTCGCCATGATTCCTTATGCGATCGCCACGATCGCGATGGTCCTGTGGTCCAGGAGTTCCGACCGCATGGGCGAACGACAAAAGCACAGTGCCGTACCGCTCCTGATCGGCGGATTCGCGCTGGCCGCTACAGGCCTGACACACGATCCCTATGTCGCGATTGGCCTGATCTCGGTGGCTCTCGCAGGCATCTATGCGTTCAAATCGCCGTTCTGGTCGTTGCCGGGCCTCTTCCTGTCACGTTCGACGGCGGCGGTGTCGATTGCGGCGATCAACTCGATCGGCAACCTCGGTGGATTCGTCGGACCCTACGCGATGGGTTGGGCTAAAACGGCGACAGGCAGCCCCCTCGGCGGCCTTTTGTTTCTGGCGGTGCTTCTCGTGATCTCGTTCTTCATGACATGGTTCATGCGCTTCCCGGCTCCCGACGCCGATGACAGTCCGACCGGACAGTTCCACGCCGGCCGTACGTCCTCCCGAAAAGCCTGAATGGAAAAACAGCATGCGCACCACATTCGACATCAACGGCGTCAGCCACGACATCATCGATCTTCCGGCCGAGGCTGGCGATTGTCTGGTGCGCATGCCTTATATCCATCGCATCCTGCTGGAGAACGTTCTCCGTACGGCAGGTGACGACGCCTTTCGTGCCAAGGACGCTATGCTCGCCTGGCTCGAAACGGGCCAGAGCGATGTCGAAATTCCCTTTCTGCCGAACCGGGTGCTGATGCACGACACGACATGCGGGCCCGCGCTCGTGGATATCGCTGGCATGCGCTCGGCGCTCGCCGAGGCAGGCGGCGATCCGGCCCTGCTCAACCCCGTCGTTCCCGTCGATGTCTCCACCGATCACTCGGTCGCCGTCGATGCTTTCGGGACTTCGGCGGCACTCGCACGCAACATGGAGCGAGAGTACGAGCGCAATGCCGAGCGCTATAGTTTCATGAAATGGGCGACAAACAGCCTTGCCGACTTCCGGGCGCATCCGCCGGGAACCGGGATCATGCATACGCTCAATCTCGAACGGCTTGCGACGGTCGCGACGTCGGTGCAGCGCGACGGCAGGCTGTGGGCCATGCCGGACACGCTGATCGGGACGGACAGTCATACGCCAATGATCAATGGCATTGGCGTGCTGGCCTGGGGTGTCGGCGGGCTGGAGGCGGAAAGCGTTTTCTTCGGCATGCCTGTCGCCCTCCGCGTTCCCGATGTTGTCGGCGTCCGGCTGACGGGCGCGCTCAGGGAGGGCGTTCTTGCAACCGATCTGGCGCTTGTCGTTACCCATCTGCTCCGCCAGATCGACTTGCAGGACAAATTCGTCGAGTTCTACGGCCCGGGCGTCTCGAACCTCACGGCAGGCGACCGTGCGGTCGTTGCTAACATGACGCCCGAGTTCGGGGCGAATAGCGGCTATTTCCCGATCGACCGCCAGTCGATCGATTACCTTCTCACCACCGGGCGCAGGTCGGTACACGCTGCTTTCGTTGAGGCCTATGCGAAACGGGTCGGCATCTGGTTCGATCCGAACGCCAGTCCGCGCTACACGTCCACCCTCGATCTTGACCTGTCCAGCGTCGAACCCAGCCTCGCAGGCCCCCGTCGCCCGCAGGACCGGATTGCAGTCAGCGAAACCCGTAGCGCAATCGCGGGAATGAAAAAGAACGGCGGCGCGCCTTCCGTCGAGGGCGAACCGAACGACGGCTCGGTCGCGATAGCGGCCATCACAAGCTGTACCAATACGTCCGATCCGCGCCTGTTGATCGCTGCCGGACTTCTGGCCCGCAAGGCGAAGGCCTACGGACTTCGCCCTCCGCACTGGGTCAAGACGTCCACCGCGCCCGGCTCGCCGACGGCGGAGCGTTATCTCGTGCGGGCAGGGCTTTTGTCCGATCTCGAATCCGTCGGCTTCGGTATCGTGGGTTACGGCTGTACGACATGTATCGGCAATTCCGGCCCGCTGACCGAGCCGGTCGCGGATGCGATGGCCAAACGTGGCATCCTTCCGGTCGCCGTGCTTTCGGGAAACCGAAACTTCCCCGGGCGCGTCCATCCCCAGCTTGAGGCCGGGTTCCTCGCCTCGCCACCAATGGTCGTGGCCTTCGCGCTCGCCGGGACCGTCGAACTCGATATCATGAACGATCCGATCGGGGTTTCGCAGGACGGCACGCCGGTGACCCTCTCCATGCTGTGGCCGAGTGCTGCGGAGATCGACGAAGCCCTGGCTGCCGCATCGAAGATAGAGGACTTCGCGCCCGCCTACGATGCCGCCGAAGCGAGCAAGGCGTGGAAGGAGCTTCCGGCTCCAACGACGACGCTGTTTCCCTGGGACGAGACATCCACCTACATCCGCCGTCCGCCATTTGCGAGTTTCGGCAAGGGCACCAAGCT
>Ga0209371_1001662_pt1 | contig 14265 bp, 13 predicted proteins | sample AgamicAtAmrz_FD_187165 | JGI IMG/M metagenome (GOLD analysis project Ga0209371, IMG submission 187165) | Agave microbial communities from Guanajuato, Mexico - At.Am.rz (SPAdes) (version 2) | ecosystem: Host-associated > Plants > Roots > Rhizosphere | place: Guanajato, Mexico | collected 2012-06-07
GTCGTCCGAAAGAGCCAGCAATCCTGGCGGAGATCAGCGGTATCATCTCCTTCGGTAAAGAGACCAAAGGTAAACGTCGTCTGGTGATTACGCCGGTTGATGGCAGCGAGCCGTACGAAGAGATGATTCCGAAATGGCGTCAGCTCAACGTGTTTGAAGGTGAGCGTGTAGAACGTGGTGACGTGGTTTCCGACGGTCCGGAATCTCCGCACGACATTCTGCGTCTGCGTGGCGTCCATGCTGTGACCCGTTACATCACTAACGAAGTGCAGGAAGTTTACCGTCTGCAGGGCGTTAAGATTAACGATAAACACATCGAAGTCATCGTTCGCCAGATGCTGCGTAAAGCAACCATCATGAGCGCGGGAAGTACTGACTTCCTGGAAGGCGAGCAGGCAGAAGTGTCTCGCATCAAGATCTCTAACCGCGATCTGGAAGCGAACGGCAAAATCGGCGCGACTTACATGCGCGATCTGCTGGGTATCACCAAAGCGTCACTGGCAACCGAATCGTTCATCTCGGCAGCATCGTTCCAGGAGACCACGCGTGTCCTGACCGAAGCCGCTGTTGCAGGCAAGCGTGACGAACTGCGCGGCCTGAAAGAGAACGTTATCGTGGGTCGTCTGATCCCAGCCGGTACCGGTTACGCTTACCATCAGGATCGTATGCGTCGCCGTCAGGCGGGTGAAGCACCGGTAGCACCGCAGGTGACTGCGGATGAAGCCTCTGCAAGCCTGGCTGAACTGCTGAACGCTGGTCTCGGCGGTAGCGACGACGAGTAATCGCTCTTCGCATAATAAAAACCCTGCTTCGGCAGGGTTTTTTTATGGGCGCAATACAGGCGCTTGTATACAAGCAACCGCACGTCACCACTTCACATTTTCTATATCGCCGCGCGTCAGGCCAATATCTTTCAGCTGGGCGTCATTCAGATGCGAAAGAATCAGTCGCGTCTGACGTCGCTGCTGCATTTTCCTGAGATGCCGCAGGGCTGCACGCACCAGCTGCCATGGCGCAGCAGAGAAAGGTTTGGCTGCTCGGTTTTCTTCATATCCCATTTCTTTGTCCTCAATAAGTAAGCTGAGAGACATTTTCTGCCTGGGCATGAAAAGGATACAGACGCAAAAATCGATTTTATTTAACATACAGATTGCGCTAAGCGGCGTCTGAATGGTAAAAAAATGGCTTATCTGTATTGTTTTTATCTCTTCTGGTTTGAGGGGAATCAGTTATGACTCGCTATCAACAGCTGGCTATGCATCTGGCACAGCGCATTGAGCAGGGACTTTATCGCAACGGTGAGAAACTGCCTTCAGTACGTAGCCTTAGTCTTGAACACGGCGTCAGTATCAGCACCGTGCAGCAGGCATACCATGTGCTGGAGGAGAAGCAACTGATTACGCCGCAGCCGCGATCTGGCTATTTTGTTGCGCCACGCAAGGCCAATCCGCCGGTACCGGCGCTGACGCGGCCGGTGCAACGTCCTGTGGAAATTACGCAGTGGGAATCGGTGCTTGATCTGCTCGACAGTCGTCTGGAAGCGAACACGCTGCAACTGGGCAGCGGTATGCCTAATCTCAGCCAGACAACGTTAAAACCGCTGTGGAAAATCCTTGCTCGCCAGGCGCAACGGCAGGAAGCGCAGCTCCTCGGTTACGACAATCTGTATGGCGTAGCGGCACTGCGCGAGCAGATAGCGCGGCTGATGATCGACAGCGGTTGCCAGCTGTCGGTTGACGAAATCGTAATAACCACCGGCTGCCATGAGGCGCTGTCGGTATCGATTCGCGCGGTGTGCGAGCCGGGCGACATTATTGCAGTAGAGTCGCCTTCGTTTCACGGCATCATGCAGACCCTGCGCGGCTTCGGTATTCGCGCCATTGAAATCCCTACCGATTCGGTCACCGGCATCAGTCTGGAGGCGCTTGAGCTGGCGTTTGAGCAGTGGCCAATTAAAGCGGTGATGGTGGTGCCTAACTGTAATAACCCGCTGGGCTTTATTATGCCGGAGGCGCGCAAGCGGGCACTGCTGACGCTGGCGCAGCGTTTTGATGTCGCCATTATTGAAGATGACGTTTACGGTGAGCTGGCCTGGGATTACCCACGGCCTGCCACGCTGAAATCTCTCGATTTGGATGGGCGCGTACTGCTGTGCAGCTCTTTTTCGAAAACGGTCGCGCCTGGAGTACGCGTCGGCTGGGTTGCGCCGGGACGCTATCGCGATCGCGTACTGCACATGAAATATATTTCCACCGGCTCGAGCAACACGCTGGGGCAGCATGCGATAGCGGAATTTATTCGTCAGGGTCACTATCAACCGCATCTGCGGCGGATGCGCCAGTTTTATCAGCGTAATTACGACAGCTTTAGCTGCTGGGTGCGTCACTATTTTCCATGCGGCATCTGCGTTTCGCGTCCACAGGGTGGTTTTATGATGTGGATAGAACTGCCAGAGGCGTTTGACGCTGTTCGGCTTAACTGCGAGCTGCGTGATTATCACATCCAGATTGCTGTCGGATCGCTTTTCTCTGCCTCGGGGAAATACCGTAACTGTCTGCGCTTGAGTTTTGCGGTGACGCTGGACGACCAGGTCGAACAGGCGCTGGCAAAAGTCGGTGAAGCCGTTGAGCGTGCGATAGCCGCCTGCGCGGGTGAACACTCTCCACCATCCATACAGCATGAAATTCTCCTGGCTAAGTAGCTGAGGGCAGGGCCAGAGAGAGTGAAGGGAATTTCCGGCCCTGGCCAGGCGTTACCGCCCGGCGAGAGCCACTGTAGCGAAATGCAAAAATGGCGCGAGAGACAAAATTTATCGCTGCGCGCCGTCTTCCATCTTTTCTACCGCTGGTGCAGAAACTTGCCGCACTTTGCGAGGTGCATTCCTGATTACATCGCGTGCTGCGGTTCGGCCAGATCCAGTAAAGTCTGTGTGGCGGCGCGCCAGTCTGGAGCCTGGGTAATAGCACTGACGACAGCAATACTGCCGACGCCGGTCGCCAGCACTTCTGGCGCGCGCTCAATGCTGATGCCGCCAATCGCGACGGTAGAAATACCGTCGAGCCGCGCGATATGCCGCTGAAGTTCGGTCAGTCCCTGCGGCGCTGACGGCATCGCTTTGGTCTGGGTGGGAAAGATATGCCCCAGCGCGATGTAGGAAGGGCGTATTGCCAGCGCCCGATCCAGCTCGGCGTCGTCGTGTGTGGAAACGCCCAGCCGCAGGCCCGCTTCGCGAATAGCATTCAAGTTCGCCACATCCAGATCTTCCTGACCCAGATGTACGCCATAGGCCTGATGCTTAACCGCCAGCCGCCAGTAATCATTGATAAACAGTCGCGCGCGGTAACGCTTGCCGAGCGCAATCGCCTGCACCACGGCAGGTTCGACCGCCTCATCGTTTTGATCCTTAATGCGCAGCTGGATAGTGCGTACACCTGCTTCAAGCAGGCGCGCAATCCACTCTACGCTGTCAACCACCGGATAGAGCCCTAAGCGCGGCGCAGTGGTGGGAAAAGGGGTGTTCATAGGTTCTCCTCGTCCAGCGCATCGGCTGGGTGATAAAGTTCACTGCCGCGGCGGCGGAAGGTTTCTGACATCTGTTTCATGCTGACTTCAACCGGCTGCGCCTCTGCTTCCTGCCTGGCAGCATAGTCGCGTACTTCCTGAGTAATCTTCATCGAACAGAATTTGGGGCCGCACATCGAGCAGAAGTGGGCCACTTTGCCCGATTCCTGCGGCAGAGTTTCGTCGTGATAGGCGCGCGCGGTATGGGGATCGAGCGCCAGATTGAACTGATCTTCCCAGCGGAATTCGAAACGCGCTTTGGACATGGCGTTATCGCGGATCTGCGCGCCGGGATGGCCTTTTGCCAGATCGGCGGCATGCGCGGCGATTTTATAAGTAATCAAGCCCTGCTTGACGTCCTCTTTATTCGGCAGCCCGAGATGCTCTTTAGGCGTAACGTAGCAGAGCATGGCGCAGCCGAACCAGCCGATCATCGCGGCCCCGATACCGGAGGTGAAGTGATCGTATCCCGGCGCAATGTCGGTAGTAAGCGGCCCGAGCGTATAGAAGGGCGCTTCGTGACAGTGCTCCAGCTGCTCGGTCATATTGCGGCGGATCATCTGCATGGGAATATGGCCCGGGCCTTCAATCATCACCTGCACGTCATATTCCCAGGCAATTTTTGTCAGCTCGCCCAGCGTATGCAGCTCGGCAAACTGCGCCTCGTCGTTGGCATCCTGAATCGAGCCGGGACGTAGCCCGTCGCCGAGCGACAGAGAAATGTCATAGGCGGCGCAGATTTCACAAATGTCGCGAAAATGTTCATAGAGAAAGCTTTCACGGTGATGCGACAGACACCATTTCGCCATAATCGATCCGCCGCGCGAGACGATGCCGGTCAGCCGCTTTGCCGTCATCGGCACATAGCGCAGCAGCACGCCTGCGTGGATAGTGAAGTAATCGACGCCTTGCTCCGCCTGTTCCAGCAGCGTGTCGCGAAACACTTCCCAGTCGAGGTTTTCAGCGACACCATTCACTTTCTCCAGCGCCTGGTAAATTGGTACGGTGCCAATGGGAACCGGGCTGTTGCGCAGGATCCATTCGCGCGTTTCATGGATATAGCGTCCAGTGGAGAGGTCCATAACCGTATCCGCGCCCCAGCGCGTTGACCAGACCAGTTTCTCTACCTCTTCCTCAATCGAAGAGGTCACGGCTGAATTACCAATATTGGCGTTAACCTTCACCAGAAAGTTACGGCCGATAATCATCGGCTCTGATTCAGGATGGTTGATATTGGCGGGAATGATGGCGCGCCCAGCGGCCACTTCCTGACGGACAAATTCAGGCGTGATGTTTTCCGGCAGCTGCGCGCCAAAGCTGTAGCCAGGATGCTGCTGCCGTAACACTTCACCGCGAATACGTTCGCGGCCCATATTTTCGCGCAGCGCGATGAATTCCATCTCCGGCGTGACAATGCCCTGACGTGCATAGTGGAGCTGGGTAACGCGACGTCCTGCTTTTGCACGGCGCGGCTGTGGCAGATGGTCGAAACGCAGATGATCGAGTCCGTCGTCGGCCAGGCGCTGCTGAGTATAGTGCGAACTGATTTGCGTCAGGGTTTCACTGTCGTCGCGTGCGGCAATCCAGCTGGCGCGTAGCTTCGCCAGCCCGCGCTGAACGTCGATAACGGCCTCGGGATCGCCATAGGGCCCTGCGGTATCGTAAACCGGTATCGCCTCATTCTCTTCATAGCGCGGATTATCTTTGCTACCGCCCGTCAGCGTTGGGCTGAGCTGGATTTCGCGCATTGGCACGCGAATATCGTCACGGCTGCCCTGAATCCAGATACGTTTCGAGTTGGGAAAGGCGACGCCGCCCTGAAGCGCATTGATAAACGCCTGAGCCTGTGCACGCTGTTCACGGCGGTTGGTTTTGGTCATAGACATAGCAATTTTCCTGTTGATGGGGAACGTTGCTTGTCCGGAGTTCGGAAGGAGTAACAGAAACAGCAGGCGAAAAGCGCCAGCGTACTGATGATGATTACTCTTGTTCCCTTCGCAGGTTCTAACCTGATCAGGTTCCGCGGATCCCGAATTAACGGTCTCAGCCCTTGCGGGCACTCCGACAAGATTTCGTTTTACGTTTTAAGCTACTTAGCTTGCCATTTCACGCCTGGGCAGTGCTCATGACGGTCACATACTTCAGTATGCTCCCGTCCCTGCGCGCTGTCCGAGCGTGAACTGGCGACGCACGCTACGCTTAAAACGCAAAACGCCTGTGCATATCGCACAAAAAACAAAAACGGGTTTCGACGTTGTTGTCGAAAACCCGTTCAGCATAAAAGGGCTTTTACAGAATAACAAGCATTTTACAACTGGTTAACCTTAAGCCGGGCGTGACAGCTGGGTGCTGTCGTTGGCGACCGGCGCGCGAACCAGTTTGTTATCCCAGGCCAGCTGGATCAGCTTATCTTCCAGGGTAAAGCGCGCTTCCAGCACTTCGCCGACTTCCGACAGCGCCAGCTGGAAATCCACACAGTTATCGTCGTCGATAGACTGTTGCAGATGACCGTCGTACAGCTGCATCAGACGTTCGGTATTGGCTTCCAGCGGCGGATAAATTTGTGCAGCCGCAATCATCGGGCTGTCGCCTTCCATCTCATTAATGATGCGTTCGTAGATGCTGAAATGACCGGCGGAAAGGTAATCGACCAGGCCGTGACAAAAATTGTCGAGCGCCTGCTCGTCTAACGTGGTGAGCGCTTCTTTGTTAGGCTTCAGCCCAACCAGGTGGTAATAAGAAACAAGTAGCTGGCGACGGGCATCCAGCCACGAATCTACCAGTTCGTTACTGCCACCTACGCGCTCGGTCAGGACATTTAACTGGTTAAGCATTTCTGACTCCATGTAAATAAAATCCCTCTACCGTAGGTGCTGCGGCTGGCGCGAGGCCGCCTGCAAGCTGGACGATTTAGGGTATAGTTGTTTGTCTACACACTTAACATCAGGACTTCAGCGTATCACTTCGACGCTAAGGATGACGATTTATATGCAACGTGAGATCTCAAGCTTAGACGCTGGATGGTGGGTTGTCAGCCATGAACAGAAACTTTGGTTGCCCCAGGGTGATCTGCCGCACGGCAGCGCCGCTGCGTTTAAGCTGGTGGGAAGCAAGGCACAGCCTGTCGGCGAGTGGCAAGGCGAAACGGTGTGGCTGGTGTGTGAAAATCGCGAGCGCGATATGTTCTCGGTGCGTCAGCTCATTGACGAGGACGCCGGGCTGTTTCAACTCGCTGGACGCGCCGTGCAGCTGGCGGAGTTTTACCGTTCACATCGCTTCTGCGGCTACTGCGGTCACGAAATGCACCTGAGCAAGCACGAAAGTGCCTGCCTGTGTGGGCACTGCCGTGAACGCTACTACCCACAAATCGCGCCCTGCATCATTGTCGCTATCCGGCGCGGCGATGAAATTTTACTGGCGAACCATGCGCGTCATCGCAACAGCATCTACACCGTGCTGGCGGGCTTTGTCGAAGTAGGGGAGACGCTCGAGCAGGCGGTCGCACGCGAAGTGATGGAAGAGAGCAACGTGCGCGTCAAGAACCTGCGCTATATCACCTCGCAGCCCTGGCCGTTCCCGCATTCGCTGATGATGGCGTTTATGGCGGAGTACGACGGCGGCGATCTGCAAATTGACAATAAAGAGCTGCTGGATGCGGGCTGGTATCGCTATGACGCGCTGCCGCTGTTGCCGCCGCCAGGCACCGTGGCGCGCCGTCTGATCGAAGATACCGTTGCCATCTGCCGCGCCGATGAATAAGAAGTGTTACACTACGCGCCTGAAATTGAGAGAGTCCTGAAATGAGTGAACTGAAGAACGATCGTTATCTGCGCGCCCTGTTACGTCAGCCGGTTGATATCACCCCGGTATGGATGATGCGACAAGCCGGGCGTTATTTGCCGGAATACAAAGCGACGCGCGCCCAGGCCGGCGATTTTATGTCGCTGTGTAAAAACGCCGAACTGGCGTGTGAGGTGACGCTGCAGCCGCTGCGTCGTTATCCGCTTGATGCGGCGATCCTCTTCAGCGATATCCTGACTATTCCCGATGCGATGGGGCTTGGGCTCTACTTTGAGACGGGCGAAGGCCCGCGCTTCTCTAGCCCGATTACCTGCCGCGCCGACGTCGACAAGCTGCCCGTGCCCGATCCTGAGCAGGAGCTGGGCTATGTGATGAACGCGGTGCGTACCATTCGCAAAAACCTGAAGGGCGAAGTGCCGCTGATCGGTTTCTCCGGCAGTCCCTGGACGCTGGCAACCTATATGGTGGAAGGCGGTAGCAGCAAAGCCTTTACCAAAATCAAAAAGATGATGTATGCCGATCCGGCTACGCTGCATGCCATGCTTGATAAGCTGGCTGACAGCGTCATTCTCTATCTTAACGCGCAGATCCGCGCAGGCGCGCAGTCGGTCATGGTGTTTGACACCTGGGGTGGCGTCCTGACGGGCCGCGACTATCTGGAGTTCTCGCTCCACTACATGCATAAAATCGTTGATAGCGTGCTGCATGAGAACGAAGGCCGCCGCGTGCCGATTACGCTGTTCACCAAAGGCGGCGGACAGTGGCTGGAAGCGATGGCGGCGACCGGCTGTGATGCGCTTGGCCTCGACTGGACGACCGACATCGGTGAGGCGCGTCGTCGCGTTGGCGATAAAGTCGCCCTGCAGGGCAACATGGATCCGTCTATGCTTTATGCGCCAGCTGCGCGTATTGAGCAGGAAGTCGCGGGTATCCTCGAAGGCTTCGGCGCGGGCAGCGGCCACGTCTTCAACCTGGGACATGGCATCCATCAGGATGTGCCGCCAGAGCATGCGGGCGTGTTTGTTGAGGCGGTACACCGTCTCTCAGGCCAATATCATCAGGAGTAAACATGGACATTGCTGCACTGCGCGCGGAGCAGATTCAGCGCGCTGCAGAGGTGGTGCGGCAGGATGATTTCGATGTCCTGCCGCCGCGTTTTATCGGCGGCGCTGACGTCGGATTCGAACAGGAAGGGGCGGTGACACGTGCTGCCCTGGTTATCCTCGAATATCCTTCCCTCAAGCTGGTGGAGCATCGCGTCGCGCGTATCGCCACCACCATGCCCTATATCCCCGGCTTTCTCTCCTTCCGCGAATACCCGGCGCTGCTGGCCGCGTGGAACACCCTTGAGCGTAAGCCAGACCTGCTGTTTGTCGACGGGCACGGCATCTCGCATCCGCGCCGTCTTGGCGTTGCGTCGCACTTTGGCTTAATGGTGGACGTACCAACCATTGGCGTCGCGAAAAAGCGTCTGTGCGGGCGGTTTGCCGATCTGGGTGCTGAGCCAGGCTCGCGTCAGCCGCTGATAGATAAAGGCGAGCAGATCGGCTGGGTATGGCGCAGCAAGGCGCGCTGTAACCCATTGTTTGTAGCAACCGGACACCGCGTCAGCCTCGACAGTGCGCTGCACTGGGTGGAAAACTGCATGGGCGGCTATCGCCTGCCAGAACCGACACGCTGGGCCGATGCCGTTGCCTCTAACCGTACCGCTTTTCAGCGCTGGCAAAACGCGCTTTAACGCTGTGCACGCGGCGCTTTTGCGGTACACTGCCGCCAGCTAAACGATGAAGAGCCCTGTTAATGTTACAAAACCCCGTTCACCTGCGTCTGGCAAAGCTGGAAAGCTGGCAGCATATGACGTTTATGGCTTGCCTGTGCGAGCGCATGTTCCCTAATTACTGGGCATTTTGCCAGCAGACCGAATTCGCCGATCCCGCGCTTTACCGCCGCATCCTCGATCTGGTCTGGGAAAGCCTGACGGTCAAAGACGCCAAAATCAACTTCGACAGCCAGCTGGAAAAGCTTGAGGCGGCGATTCCTGATGGCGATGCGTTTGAAGTGTACGGTGTTTATCCGGCAATCGACGCCTGCGTGGCATTAAGCGAAGCGCTGCACGCCATGCTGAGTGGTGAAACGCTGGAGCATGCCATCGAGGTCAGCAGAACATCTATTACCACCGTTGCCATGCTGGAAATGACCCAGGCCGGACGCGAAATGAGCGACGAAGAGCTGCGCGAAAACCAGGCCGTCATTGACGAGTGGGATCTGCAATGGGAGATTTTTCGCCTGCTTGCCGACTGCGAAGAACGAGACCTTGAATTGATCAAAGGATTGCGTCTGGACCTGCGGGAAGCGGGAATCAGCAACATCGGTATAAATTTTCAGCAGTAAGGCGGGAAAACGTGACTTCAGGCCCGAATTAGCGCGCCTGGAGGCTTCACATCGGCCCCCTGTCTGGTCTACATTTGGGGGGCTGAAAATTGTGGCTATCGGTGCGTGCAGGCTGAAGAGTGCCAGAATATGGCTTTTCCCTCGCACTCGTTGCTTAGCGAGCGATAAATACACTTTAAGGATAACTTATGAACAAGACTCAACTGATTGATGTGATCGCGGAAAAAGCGGACCTGTCAAAAACCCAGGCTAAAGCGGCTCTGGAATCTACCCTGGCTGCGATCACTGAGTCTCTGAAAGATGGTGATGCTGTACAACTGGTTGGTTTTGGTACTTTTAAAGTGAACCACCGCGCTGAGCGTACCGGTCGCAACCCGCAGACTGGCAAAGAGATCAAAATCGCTGCGGCAAACGTACCGGCATTCGTGTCTGGTAAAGCGCTGAAAGACTCTGTTAAATAAGACGTCGCACTGCGGTCAGAATTTAAAAGAAGGGGCGAATTCGCCCCTTTTGTATTTAGGGGCCAGCTATGCCGAATCTGCGCTCGCACTCGTGTTTTGCCCTGCTTGTTCTCCTTCTGCTATCCGGGTGTAGTTCAACACCTGACAACCCTCCTTTCACCGCCAGCGGCTATCTTGCCGATCGTGGCGCAGTGCGCATCTGGCGTAAAAACAGCGGCCATACCGCCGTCCATTTAAAAACCCTCTATACGCCGTTTAACGGCGACGCGGCGGAGACCACAGATTATCTGTGGCAAGAGGAGCGCTTGGTCAGTGTGGCACGGCACGTCAGCGGCACCCAGCCGGATGATGTGACGCTGCGTTTCGATCAGGATGGCAGCCTCAGCTTTATGCAGCGACAGCTTGCTGGTCGTCGCGAGGCCGTTGATACGGATACGATTGAACTCTATAAGTTCGATGCACAGCGCATGCTGGCGCAGAGCAATGCTTTACTCAGCGGACGCGTGGTGCTGAAACAGGGCCAGTGGCTGGGCGCAAAGCAGATTAAGACCTGCGACGGGGAGCGCGTATCGCCATCCTTTGACGACTATGCGATCCAGACGCTGGTAAGGCAGCAGGTGCGCAGTAGTACGCCACTGCTGGTTTCCTGGCTGGAAGCGCCTGAAGGCACGCAGTTGCTGCGCGCCGCGCCAGGCGAAAGCTGCGAGTCGCAGCCTAAAGAAGCGGATTTCTAGATGAAAAAAAGGGGCTCATCGGCCCCTTTTGCTTATTTGCGATTAATCGCGCGATAGCCAATGTCACGACGGCAGAAGCTGCCGTTCCAAGAGATGGGCTGAGCCAGTTCATAGGCGCGCTTTTGCGCCGCCGCCACGTCATCGCCCAGCGCAGTGACGCAGAGCACACGGCCACCGTTGGTCAGCACCAGATCGTTTTCCAGACGCGTTCCGGCATGGAACACCTTGCCATCCTCGACCTCTTCCAGCGGCAGGCCATGGATCTGCTCGCCGTTGACATAGTCGCCCGGATAACCTCCTGCGGCCAGTACCACGCCCAGCGCCGGGCGCGGATCCCACTTCGAATCTTTTTGATCCAGCGCGCCATCGCAGGCTGCCAGACAAAGATCGACCAGATCCGACTGCAGGCGCAGCATGATCGGCTGCGTTTCCGGATCGCCGAAGCGGCAGTTAAACTCAATCACCTTTGGCTGACCTGACTGATCGATCATCAGTCCGGCATACAGGAAGCCGGTATAGACGTTACCCTCTGCCGCCATGCCGCGCACCGTTGGCCAGATTACCTGATCCATTACGCGCTGGTGGATCTCGTCGCTCACGACCGGCGCGGGAGAGTAAGCACCCATACCGCCTGTATTCGGGCCGGTATCACCGTCGCCGACGCGTTTGTGATCCTGGCTGGTCGCCATCGGCAGCACGTTCTCGCCATCAACCATCACGATAAAGCTGGCTTCTTCACCATCAAGAAACTCTTCGATGACGATACGATGGCCTGCATCGCCAAATACATTACCGGCCAGCATATCCTTTACTGCGGCTTCCGCTTCTTCCAGCGTCATGGCCACAATCACGCCTTTACCGGCCGCCAACCCGTCAGCCTTGATCACAATAGGCGCGCCTTTCTCATGCAGGTAGGCCAGCGCCACTTCGACATCGGTGAAATTACGGTATTCCGCAGTTGGAATATGGTGGCGAGCCAGGAAATCTTTGGTAAACGCTTTAGAGCCTTCCAGCTGCGCGGCATTTTTGGTCGGGCCGAAGATTTTCAGGCCAGCGGCGCGGAACGCATCGACCACGCCGATGACCAGCGGCGCTTCGGGACCGACAATAGTCAGGTCAATCGCTTCGCGCTGGGCGAACGCCAGCAGCGCAGGGATATCGGTCGCGCTGATATCGACATTTTGCAGCGCAGGTTCAAGCGCAGTACCGGCATTGCCCGGCGCGACGAACACCGTTTCCGCCAGCGGCGACTGCGCCGCTTTCCAGGCCAGCGCGTGCTCACGACCACCGTTACCAATCACTAAAATTTTCATATTGCTCTCCGAGGGATTAATGGCGGAAGTGGCGCATGTCAGTGAAGATCATGGCAATGCCGTGCTCATCGGCTGCGGCGATCACTTCATCGTCACGGATAGAGCCGCCTGGCTGGATAACGCAGGTGATGCCGACAGCGGCTGCCGCGTCAATACCATCGCGGAACGGGAAGAAGGCGTCGGAAGCCATTGCTGAGCCTTTGACTTCCAGCCCTTCGTCTGCGGCCTTAATGCCCGCGATTTTGGCAGAGTAAACGCGGCTCATCTGGCCAGCGCCGATACCGACGGTCATATTGTCACGCGCATAAACGATGGCGTTGGATTTCACGAACTTCGCAACCTTCCAGCAGAACAGCGCGTCGCGCAGCTCTTGCTCACTCGGCTGGCGTTTACTAACGACGCGCAGCTGGCTGGCTTCTACCATGCCCAGATCGCGATCCTGAACCAGCAGGCCACCAGTCACGCGTTTGAAATCGAGACCGGCAACGCGTTCCTGCCACTGGCCACAGACCAGAACACGAACGTTCTGTTTCGCCGCAGTGATTTTCAGGGCGGCTTCGCTGGCGGAAGGGGCGATGATAACTTCGACAAACTGACGGCTGATGATCGCCTGTGCAGTGGCTTCGTCCAGCTCGCGGTTAAACGCGATAATGCCGCCGAAAGCGGAAGTGGGATCGGTCTTGTAGGCACGCTCGTAGGCATCAAGAATTGACGCGCCAGTCGCAACACCACACGGATTCGCGTGCTTCACGATCACGCAGGCCGCTTCGCTGAATGCCTTTACGCACTCCAGCGCCGCGTCGGTGTCGGCGATGTTGTTATAGGAGAGCGCTTTGCCCTGTACCTGCTGCGCAGTTGCTACGGAAGCTTCCTGCACGTTCTCTTCTATATAGAAGGCGGCATCCTGATGGCTGTTCTCGCCGTAGCGCATATCCTGCTTCTTAATGAAGTTCAGGTTCAGCGTGCGCGGGAAGCGGCCAGCGGGTTGATCGCGCTCGCCATGATAGGCAGGAACCAGTGAGCCGAAGTAGTTGGCGATCATGCTGTCGTAGGCCGCCGTGTGTTCGAAGGCTTTGATCGCCAGATCGAAGCGCGTTTCCAGCGTCAGTGAGTTTTCGTTGGCGTCCAGCTCGGCCACAATGGCTTCGTAGTCGCTGCTCTTGACGACAATCGCCACATCTTTATGGTTCTTGGCCGCCGAGCGCACCATGGTCGGGCCGCCAATGTCGATGTTCTCAACCGCATCTTCCAGCGTGCAGCCTTCACGCGCAACGGTCTGCGCAAAGGGATAGAGGTTAACGACCACCATGTCGATAGGCTCAATAGTATGCTGCGCCATAATCGCGTCATCCTGTCCGCGACGGCCCAGAATGCCGCCGTGCACTTTCGGGTGCAGCGTTTTAACGCGTCCATCCATCATTTCCGGGAAGCCGGTGTAGTCAGACACTTCGGTAACGGCAAGACCCGCTTCAGCCAGCAGACGAGCGGTTCCGCCTGTAGAGAGCAGTTCGACACCGCGGCTGGAGAGCGCCTGAGCAAATTCGAGGATACCGGCTTTGTCTGAGACACTCAGCAGAGCGCGGCGTACAGGACGACGTTGTTGCATGGTGGTTTTATCCCTTGGCTTTGTTTCGCGTAAATAAGAGCGTTACATCAAGCTTAGCGAGCTTCTTAATAATAAGAAGAAGCAAAACTTCAGGTAACGCCCCGAAAAGGGGCATCCGTGACGTCGCGGGGCATTGTAGCGAAAACGTTTGCGTGCTGCTCGCAAAAATTCGTCTGAAGATGACATTGTGGATAACTTTGTGGGTAATCACGTATAAAGCGGCCTTTTGCTGTGGAATGCAGCGAACGGTCATTTTTCTGCAATTTAGCTGTTGCGCTCTCTGAACGACTCCCTATAATGCGCCTCCATCGACACGGCACAACGGCTTACGGAATGCAGTGTTGAGGTGATGAAAATCACCGTCGGTTAAAGCGAAAATAAACGCTTGACTGACACGG
>Ga0209371_1001665_pt1 | contig 14256 bp, 14 predicted proteins | sample AgamicAtAmrz_FD_187165 | JGI IMG/M metagenome (GOLD analysis project Ga0209371, IMG submission 187165) | Agave microbial communities from Guanajuato, Mexico - At.Am.rz (SPAdes) (version 2) | ecosystem: Host-associated > Plants > Roots > Rhizosphere | place: Guanajato, Mexico | collected 2012-06-07
CCATATCGCCAGAACTTTGGTCCTTATGCGCCGGACATCTACCACGCTCCGTACCCGAACGAGTACCGCGGCGTTACCACTGAGAAGGCGCTCGCTGCTCTGCAAGAAGTCTTCGACACTCAGTGTGCTGCTGACCGTGTTGCGGCGATCATCATCGAGCCTGTTCAGGGTGACGGCGGTTTCATTCAAGCACCGGTTGAATTCATGCGTGCTCTGCGCAGGAAAACCGAGGAACTGGGCATCGTTCTGATCTGCGACGAGATCCAGACCGGCTTCGGTCGGACTGGCAAAATGTTTGGCTTCGAGCACTCGGGCATCCAGCCCGACCTGGTAACCGTTGCCAAGAGCCTGGCCGGTGGTTTGCCCATTTCGGGTGTTGTCGGTCGGGCCGCAATCATGGACGCACCTCTGCCTGGTGGCCTGGGTGGGACCTACGGCGGTAACCCACTGGGCTGCGCAGCAGCACTGGAAGTCATCAAGATTTTCGAGTCCGAGAATCTGACCGAGCGCAGCCGTGCCATTGGTGCGCAGCTCCTGGAAGGCTTCAAGCCTCTGGAGGGTCGTTTCAAGAGCATTGGTCACGTACGTGCCACCGGCGCCATGGCCGCCGTAGAGTTCGTTACTGATCGCGATACCAAAGAGCCCGATGCTGCTACTGCCCAGCGCGTGATTGATGCTGCCCGGGAAGAGGGTCTGCTCGTCATCAAGTGTGGCGTCTACCGTAACGTCGTTCGCTTCATCTGCCCTCTGGTGATTTCCGAACAGGATGTTGCTGAGGCGCTGGGTATGTTCGAGCGTGCGCTGGTTGCCGCCAAGGCCTGATCCTGGCGTTCTATCGTTTTAGCACCGCAATTATTCTGGAGTGGTTATGACCCCGTTTGAAGCGTTCAATGAGGTTGATATTCGTGTCGGCGAAGTCGTGCGAGTAGAGCTCAATGAAAAAGCAAACAAGCCAGCTTACAAGTTCTGGATCAATTTTGGTGAGCTGGGTGAGAAGACCACCAGCGCTCAGTACACCAAACTCTACAACCCCGAAGAACTTGTCGGTAAGCAGGTCGTTTGCGCCGTCAATCTGGGCTCGAGGAAGATTGCAGGCTTCACCTCCGAGGTATTGATGCTGGGCGTAGACCGTGAGCCAGGTGAAGTCGTTTACCTGACCACCGAGCGCGCGGTATCCCTTGGAAGCAAAATTTTCTAAACGTTGGTGGCCACGCTTGCGCGCGGCGACTGACCCAAAACAAGTAAACCTGAAAGTAGGATACCAAGATGCAACTGACCGACTTCAAAGCGCTGACCTTCGACTGCTATGGCACCCTGATCGACTGGGAAACCGGCATCGTCAACGCACTGCAACCTCTGGCCAAGCGCACTGGCAAGACCTTCACTTCCGACGAGCTGCTGGAAGTGTTTGGCCGCAACGAGTCGCCTCAGCAAACTGCAACCCCGGGCGCTCTGTACCAGGACATCCTGCGTGCCGTTTATGACCGTATCGCCAAAGAGTGGGGCCTGGAACCTGACGCTGTCGAACGTGAAGAATTCGGTACTTCGGTCAAGAACTGGCCTGCCTTCCCAGACACCGTGGAAGCGCTGCAGTACCTGAAAAAGCACTACAAGCTGGTCATTCTGTCGAACATCGACCGCAACGAGTTCAAGCTGAGCAACGCCAAGCTGGGCGTTGAGTTCGACCACATCATCACCGCGCAGGATGTCGGTTCGTACAAGCCGAACCCGAACAACTTCACCTACATGATCGACGCTCTGGCCAAGGCCGGCATCGAGAAGAAGGACATTCTGCACACCGCAGAAAGCCTGTACCACGACCACATCCCAGCCAACGACGCTGGCCTGGTTTCGGCCTGGATCTACCGTCGCCACGGTAAAGAAGGTTATGGCGCTACCCACGTACCGTCGCGCATGCCGAATGTGGACTTCCGCTTCAACAGCATGGGCGAAATGGCAGCAGCGCATAAGCAAGCGCTGAAGAGCTAAGTCTATGGCCGGCAGCTCCAGGGCTGCCGGTTTTTTATTCCGTTGTGCGGAATCTGGCTGTTATTAGCGCTTTCGAGACTTCAACCGTTAAATCATATTCCGCGATGATCCCTGCTGTTGTGGCGGTGATCATATGGAGCACGCTTGCTGTCAGTGTCACTTTTTGCAGCGATGTCTCTCCCATGTTTATTACGGGTGCCGCGCTGTTCATTGGCGGGGTAATTGGCTTGCCATGGATCAAACTTTGGCGCATGCCGCGGCGGCTTTTCGTGTGGGGCACGCTTTGCATGCTTGCCTATCACCTTATTTATTTTTATGCGCTTCAGCTGGCTGATCCTATCGGCGTGAGCCTATTGCACTATCTGTGGCCCGTGCTGATAGTTGTATTGGCACCGTTGTTTGTTTCCAGTGGGAAGCTGACGGCCAAGTCATTGCTGGCGGGTGCTATTGGCTTCACGGGGGCCATCATCAGTTGTAACCCCGATCACGCCGTAGGTGCAGGCAGTTGGCTGGGATACCTCCTTGCGTTTGTGTCGGCAGTTCTCTGGGCGGTGTACTCTTTGTTGGCAAAGCAATATCCCAATGTAAAAAGCGTGTCAGTCGGTCTGTTCTGCATTGTTTCTGGCGCCGTTTGCTTGGCATTGTATCGAGCGGGGGCTGATTGGCCCTCGCTTACCACGAGCGAGTTTTGGGCAATTCTGTACATGGGCATTGGGCCGATGGGAGGCGCGTTTTATGTCTGGGATCATGCGATGAAGAAAGCTTGTCATGAGCAAGTTGCTGTTCTCAGTTACGCGACGCCTGTTCTTTCCACTGCCTTCCTGGCGCTTTATCTCCAGGTTGGCATGCACTGGTATATCTGGGTGGGAGCCGCTTTGGTAGTGTGCTCAATGATCATGTCTAAGAAGGCATAATCAGCGTTTACGATTGAAGTTTTGCTCGGCCGGTAGATGAATTGAAATGGTCACTCGATTCTGGTCTCTACCGTCGTTGTACGTTGCCCCCTCACGCTGGGGGCTTTTTTATGAGATTCGAATTAGAAATGGTGATGAAAGTGAGCGGCTCGTAGAGCGCGTTCATGCCTTTGGTTGGGCCTGTGAGTGACTTCGCGAATTTATAATAATCAGAGGGCTAAAAGATGGCGGTAATAAATACCCGTACCAATCTGGACGAAGGCAGTAAGACACGTGGCAGCCTGAAGGCCGGTCTGAAATCCCGGCATCTGACCATGATGTCGATTGCTGGCGTTATCGGCGGATCATTATTCGTCGGATCCGGAAGTGTGATCCACAGTGCCGGGCCGGCTGCGTTTCTGGCATTTCTCGTCGGCGGGATCCTCATGATGCTGATCATGCGGATGCTCGGGGAAATGGCCACTTCATCCCCTGATACTGGATCATTTTCCACCTACGCTGACCGTGCGATTGGTCGCTGGGCCGGTTTCACGATCGGATGGCTTTACTGGGGTTACTGGGTGAGCCTCATGGCTTGGGAGGCCTATGTAGCGGGTAAGATTCTGCATGGCTGGTTCCCGGGTGTCAGTATCAATGTGTTTGTTCTGGCCGTGACCCTTGGGCTGATCAGCATCAACTTCTTCAACGTGAAGAACTACGGCGAGTTTGAGTTCTGGTTTGCCCTGATCAAGGTCGTGGCGATCGTGTGCTTCCTGGTGGTCTGCTGTCTGGCCGTCATGAACATCTGGACTGTGGGAGAAGTGAAGGGCATCACCAACTTGACCGCACACGGCTTCATGCCCAATGGGATCGAGCCGGTCGTTGGCGCCATGCTGGGAGTAATGTTTGCTTTCCTAGGAGCGGAAATCGCGACGATTGCCGCATCGGAATCGAAAAATCCTTCTCAACAGATCATGAAAACCACGAAATCGGTAGTGTGGCGCGTCGGCCTGTTCTACGTAGGATCGATTTTCCTGATTGTGTGCCTGGTGCCATGGAATGACCCAATGCTTGGCGAATCAGGTTATGGCTCATACCGGCGCACCCTCGAACTGTTGGGCGTGCCTGGCGCCGAGCTGTTGATGAATTTCGTTGTACTGACCTCTGTCAGTAGCTGCCTGATTTCTGCCCACTACACCGCGTCTCGGATGCTCTTCTCTCTGGCAACCCGTGGTGATGCTCCGTCGATCTTCAAGGTCATCAAGCCGGAAACAGGCATACCCGTGTACGCCATCATTGGTTCATGTGTCGTCGCGGTCGTGCTGGCACTGATCAACTTCAGTGAGACCCTGCGTCCGAAAGACGTGCTGGACACCCTCATGAACATGACGGGAACCATCGCACTGCTGGTGTATCTGGTTATCGCATGCTCCCAACTCAAGATGCGCCGCAAGCTCGACCAGACCGGTCGGAATATCCCTCTCAAGATGTGGCTCTATCCGTGGCTGACTTGGGCGGTGATCATATTTATTGTCGTATGCCTCGCGGTTATGTCATTCATGCCTGAGTATCAGGTGTTGGTTGTATCGACAGGTGGGGCAGGGGTGGCGTTGGCCCTGATCGGTATGCTTCATCAGGCGCGATGTGCGCGGCGTAGTTGAACGTTTCTTTGGTCAACAGTGCCTGCCTCCATCGACCGGCACTGCACTTCTGCCACTAATGGGTAACCAGGCTAACCCCTCTCTATCAGGGAAGTGAGAGGGGCATTGTCACCTGCCTGTTCAGCGGTTAAGCATCTTCTCTGCAGCGGCTCGGATTCATGATCTGCTATTTCGAACACTTAATTTGACCCTGTTCATCCTATTCCAGGTAGCTGGATGGCGATCCGTGCGTTGAATACGATGTTCTCAGAACAATGGCTGACATTGCACCGCGTGAGCCACTTGGCGAGTGGGTGAACTCCAAGGTTATTGGGGCGTGGGTAGTTTCTATCAGATTTGTGTGAGGGTTTTATGAGCTTCGAATTGCAGCGCAAAGAGCTGATGGCAACCAAGAATTTTATCGGTGGCGTATGGCAAGACGCCGTTGTGGGGGAGACACTTTCTGTCAACAACCCTGCCACTGGCGAACGTGTTGCCCTGGTACCCAATGGTGACGCCAAGGATGCCAAGGCCGCCGTCGATGCAGCTGCTCAGGCATTCGAAGCCTGGCGCGCCACGCCTGCCAAGCAGCGGGCTGTAGTTCTCAAGCGCTGGAATGACTTGATCATGGCTTGCGCTGACGACCTGGGTAAGATCATCTCCTCTGAACAGGGTAAGCCGCTCTCCGAGGCCGTGGGTGAAATCGCCTACGCTGCGAGCTACGTCGAGTGGTTCGCCGAAGAGGCCACTCGTGCCAATGGCGACATCATCCCTCAGGCCGTCCGTGGCCGTAAAATGTCGGCTTACAGAGAGCCTGTGGGTATCGTTGCAGCCATTACCCCCTGGAACTTCCCGGCGGCCATGATCGCCAGGAAGATCGCGCCTGCGTTGGCCGCAGGTTGCACTGTTGTCTGCAAACCCGCGGCGGAAACGCCCCTGACTGCTCTGGCACTCGTGAAGCTGGCTGAAGAGGCTGGGGTGCCTGCAGGTGTCTTGAATATTGTCATCACTGCTTCCTCGAAGGAAGTCGCGGACGTGTGGCTCGACGATTCGCGCGTTCGCAAAATTACCTTCACCGGTTCGACCCCGGTAGGTAAGCACCTGGCCCACGAATCTTCCCGCACCTTGAAGAAGCTGGCCCTGGAACTGGGTGGCAACGCTCCGTTTATCGTGTTCGATGACGCGGATATCGATGCAGCGGTCGAGGGGTTGATGGTTGCGAAATTCCGCAACGGCGGCCAGACCTGCGTTTGTCCTAACCGTGTTTATGTGCAGTCCAAGGTTTATGGCACCTTTCTGGAGAAGCTGACCGCACGTGTGTCGGCTTTGGTTGTGGGGCCCGCTAGTAATCCTGCGTCGCAGATTGGCCCCATGATCAACGCCAAGGCCATCAACAAGATTGAAGAGCATGTGAACGACGCGGTCGCTCGAGGTGCGCGTGTACTGACGGGTGGTCAGCGCCTCTTTACTGAGCAGCGCGCAGAGTCCACCTACTACGCTCCCACTGTTTTGGCAGATGTTGATCGTGCCGCTCGTTGCTTCCACGAAGAGACGTTCGGCCCTGTCGCACCTATCACCTCGTTTGAAACTGAGGCAGAGGTCATCGAGATGGCCAATGACTCTCCGTTCGGCTTGGCTTCCTACTTCTACACCAACGACATGCGTCGGGTGTACCGCATCACCGACGCTCTGGAATGCGGCATTGTCGGCGTGAATGAAGGTGCACTGGCTGCCGAAGCGGCTCCGTTTGGTGGAGTGAAGGATTCGGGCTATGGCCGTGAAGGTTCTGTTCATGGGCTCGAAGAATACATGCACATCAAATACGTCTGCCAAGGCGGTCTGGACTAATCGCTTCTCCTTCTCTGGCTTCACGTCCTGCACCTTTCGACAATGAGGTGCAGGGGCGGCTCGACATTTGGATCAGAGGTCGTATGAGTAACCTTCAAGAAAAAGATAAACACTGGGTTCACCCTGTGACGGCTCTGCTGGATCATCAGGCGAAGGGTGTATGTGCTTGGAAGAGTGCAGACGGAATTCACCTGGTCGATGTCAATGGGCATCGCGTTCAAGATGCTTTTTCCGGTCTGTGGTGTGTAAACGCCGGTTACGGACAAAAGACCATCATAGAAACGGCAAGAAAACAGCTCGAAGAACTGCCTTATGCAACTGGATATTTTGGCTTTGGTAGCGAGCCTGCTATCGAGCTTGCTGACAGGTTGGCAAGGCTCGCCCCGCCAGGATTGAATCACGTCATTTTCGGCCAAGGTGGATCTGATGCGGTCGACACTGCCATCCGGACAGTTCGATACTACTTCAACGCCATTGGACAGCCAGACAAGAAGCATTTCATCGCCGTGCAGCGGGGCTACCATGGTTCGTCAGCCATCGGTAGCGGTTTGACTGCTCTTGCGGTCTTCCACCGTTACTTTGACGTACCCGCACCGACTCAGCATCACATCGAGGCTCCTTATCCCTACCGTCATAGCGCCGGGCCGGACGAGGCTGCCATTTTGCAAGCTACGGTTGCTGCGCTTGAGAGCAAGGTGGTCGAGATCGGGCCTGAAAAAGTTGCCGCTTTCATCTGCGAGCCGATCATCGGATCTGGCGGGGTGATCGTCCCTCCGCCCGGTTATTTGAAGGCGATGCGTGCGGCATGTGACAGGCTGGGCATCCTGTTGATAGTTGACGAAGTCATCACGGGCTTTGGTCGTACCGGGCCGATGTTTGCCTGCGAGCACGAAGGGGTCAGTCCCGACCTTATGACGCTGGCGAAAGGGCTGACTTCGGGTTATGCACCAATGGGGGCAACACTCATCTCTGAGCAGATCTATGCTGCGATCGCCGAGGCTGGCTCTGACGGCACTCCGTTTGGTCATGGGCAGACCTATGCAGGCCACCCCGTCAGCGCCGCAGTCGCCAATGCCACGTTGGATCTGTACGAAAACGGCCTTTTGAAGAACGGCATGGACGTTGGGGAGTACTTCCAGTCCAGGCTGCGGACGCTGGAGGGCCTGGATATCGTTGGTCAGGCTCGGGGGCGGGGCATGCTGGCTGGCGTAGAGCTCGTCTCGGACAAGCACACAAGAGCCAAACCGGATGCCAGCCTAAAGCTGGGTCAAAAGATCCTCGCTCATGCGTTTTCCGAAGGTCTGGTGTTCCGTGCGTTCGCCGACGACATTCTAGGGTTCGCACCGTCGCTGAACTACACCAAAGCTGACGTTGACACCTTGATCGAAATTCTCACTTTCTCCATCCAGAAAGTGACTGGTGCTAATTGGGTTTAATCCTGCTGGTCTCACCAGACAGCGTCAGGCGCTGTTTTTGAGGGCTTTCTTCTAGAACGCCCTCTTTTTTGCCTCATGGAATTGAAGCAAGGGTGTCCTCGGCCTTTTTGTACCACCGAAATGGCTTCGGGTTCTGGTTGTAGGTTTCCAGGTCGTACTCGATCGACGCCTCCAGATCCTTGACGCTGACAGGTGCTTGCCGCGTGTTCCACTTCTCATTCAGCGTTGAGAAAGAACGCTCAACCATATATCACCGCTACGGCGCGAAAAAATTGCTCGGCATGGTTTAGGCGGTTTTTTATTCAGCGCAGACGTGGCGTAACAACTGCTTGAGCAAAGCTATCCCAGGTCAGGAGGATTGTCTCAAGGTTCGCTTCGGTGTGATGCCCACGCGATGGAGCAGCAGGCTGAGAGCACGCGGAAGAGGCATGCTCAGCACTTGGCCCCCGCGGTATTGCGGATTAAGCCGTTATGGCAACGCCAGTCGTCAATTGGGGTGAACGGAGGCAACGGAGTCAGGCTCAACCTGGAAGATTCGCTTCTCACTCCACCTGCCCTAGGACCTTCAAAATGCCCAGCTACCTGTACTTGATCAGCTATATCCTCGACAACCAGCCCGGTACTTGCGAGTTCCGCAGTGACCAGGAAGACCTGAGCCGCGAAGCTGCGCGCGAATACTTGCAGGGCCTGCACCGCAACGAAGCGTCTTCATTCACCGATGTGCAAGTGCAGCGTCTTGAGCATGACCACGAGCCCGGCACATCGCCAGGACACTACCAGCAACCCTGAGGGGTTGCCGGGATGAACGCGATAATCGAAATAAGCCAGGCAGAGCGCCGACTCGTCTCTGGCGCCTCTTGTTCGGCGCTTTGCGCTTATTGAACGACGACCTGCCTTGACGACTCCATTGCAGCAACACAGTGCTTTGGAATGCCATGATGATTCATCTGGGGTGCGCGGGCTGGAGCTTGTCCCGCCAGTACGCCGACGAGTTTCCGCTGCCGGGCAGCCACCTGCAGCGCTATGCCGCGCGGCTTGATGCCGTGGAGATCAACAGTTCGTTCTACCGTGTGCATCTACCTGCGACCTATGCGCGTTGGGCTTGCTCGGTTCCGGAACATTTTCGCTTCGCCGTCAAGCTGCCCAGGCTCATCACCCACGAGCTACGCCTGGAAGGCTGCGAGGTTGCGCTTGATGCGTTTCTTGGCCAATGCCGGCAATTGGGGGACCGCCTGGGCTGCCTGCTTGTTCAGTTGCCGCCGTCGCTCGCCCATGATGCCGGGCGCGACCGGCGTTTCTTTGAAGTCCTGCGCGAACACTATGCCGGGCCGGTCGCGGTCGAGCCCAGGCACGCCAGTTGGCAAGCGGCGCAATCGATGTTGATCGACTTGCGTATTGCCCAGGTGGCGGCGAGCCCTTCACGCTTCGCTGCCGACGCGCAACCCGCTGGCTGGCCTGGATTGGTCTACTGGCGCTTGCACGGCGAGCCGCGGATCTACCACAGCGAGTATTCCCAACAGTACCTGGAGCAGCTGGCTGAGCGGCTGCGGCGCAGCCAGGCTGCAGGCGCAGATACCTGGTGCATCTTCGACAACACCGCCTCCAGCGCAGCACTGGGTAACGCGCTGACGCTTGAGAGGTATCTGCGTTGATGCAAACCGGATCAAACTTTTTGGCTGCATTAGGGCTCTTCTGAGAACACATTAGACCGCGAGGAACAGCCCATGAAAGCTGACGATGGTAAGAACGGCGACAAAGTCCCACGGCCGCTCTCTTCTGAAGAAGCACAGCAAGGCGAGCGGGTGCCAGGCCCGGTGCTTGAGCGCCCGGATCGGGATACCGAGGCGGTGGACAAGGTCATTACGCCCACGTCTATCAAGGAACAGGAGGAAAAGACGCGCCAGATCGAAAAGCGTCTGGCCGAGGTCGACAGGAAAGCCCGTCGCTGAATATCCGTGCAGGTGGCCGGGCGCTACGCCCGGTCGCGTCCTTTCGGCAGCGCTGAAGATGAACGGTTGATCGTTCTTACGCGCATCGCCGCCGCCCTTATTCGCTTGTTCACAGATTGAGTAAGGAATTCATTCGCCTCTCGGAAGCACACCTTTTGGCGGTGGTTACGAGTGGACGATGCCAAAGCGTGCCGCTTACGCTTTGGGTTTGTCCCAGTCGCTACGCGTCGCAGCCGTCAGCGCATCCCAGTCATCAGGAGGGTTGCCGCGGCCCAGCATCTTTTCGAATACGGCGTAGGGATCGGTTTTGCTGCCTGCGGACCGTAGGGTATTTTCGTCGTTGACCCATGCATAGACGATGACCTTGGATCTTGAGTCGTAGCGAAAGAACAGCCGAAAGCGCCTACCGATTTTTGCCCGCCGCCAATGTCGGTAAGCGGTGCCGAGCGTGTTGCCTTGGCGGAACTCATCGCGGCCTGGATCAGCAGGCACAGCCTCCAGGATCAGATGGCTCAATGCCCGAAACAGCTTCACGTTAGCGTTGCTTTCAAAACCTTGCGGGTCGTTCTGCTCGGCCCGGGCGGCGGCTTCTTGCAATTTGCGTAGCTGTAAAATCACACCTTCATGGAACAACAGTGTCCAGCCATGTCGCAGCATCAGAGCGCGACCTCACCATCGATATCTTCGTCCAGGTTTACGGAGTGCTTTGCGTTGGCGAGCATGGTTTGCGCCAAGTCTTCCGGCAGAGTGGTGAGGTTGCGGCCGCCTCGGATATCAGCCTCCAGCAAACCTAGGAACGCATTGATGGCAGGATCTTCGTGGGTGGTTTCTACGCGGTTGACCACGACCTCACCGCCTCGTACGTCGAATGCAATCTTGTCTCCAGTGCCGAGGCCTAGAAGCTGGCGAACTGACTTGGGCACTGTGACCTGACCCTTTGAGGTCAACGTCGCGATTTCGTGGATGGCAGGCATGAGTGATCTCCGTGGCTATTGAACGGAAGGTAAGGAATAATCCTTACCATGTCAAATCTTGGTCTTCTGCTCATCAAGCGTAAGCGGGGCAGTCGCTCAACAGGATTGCTCTACCTTCCGGTAGCACTATTTCGCAGTTGGTTGAGCAACCTCTAGCGAGTGGTGTCGACTTGAGGGTTGTGCAGCAGTGGATAATTCGTGCGTCGTTGAACGTGTGCTAGCTTCACCCCCACGCAACTCAAGGAATTTTGATCCCCAATGCATCGAGCAGGTGACGCGCTGTAGTGTCCAGCCGCCAGGCGCCAAACGCCAGCAACCGGTTGGCCTCGCTGACGATCAGATTGGCAGCACCATCTCGGTTTCCCCGGCACGATCTCGCTCAGACCATCGACCTTCATTGCCGCTATCACCGACTGGATCCGCTCGCTGGCGGTGCATGGCTTCGAGAAAATCCTCTTTCTCAATGGCCATGGTGGCAACGTGGCCTCGATCGAGGCGGCGTTTTCGGAAATCTACACCGAGGCCAGCTTTGCCCGCCGGCCGGCAGGGTTTGCTTTGAAGCTGTGCAACTGAGGTCTTCGGTACTGGGCTGGCTGAACCAGGGGGCCAGACCCAGTGTGATGACCGCCATTACCAGGCTATCGACATTGTGCCCAACTCGGCAAAGAACGCCGCCGCGCTCCTGCTGAAGCTGATTAACCCATCGGCGCAGTGCCGACCCGAAGTAGCCTTGACAGTTAGACAGCTAAAGCGGCGAAGGTCGAGCTCCTTGGCTCTGCCCTGGATTATTTATGTCGGCTTGCAACCGATGCGATCTCGACCTTCGCCCCTTTCGGCAGGCGTGTGATTCCAACAGTGACCCTGGCGGGATAGGCAGTTGAAAAATAGGTGCCATACACCTCGTTCATTTTGCCAAGATCTTCCAGGTCCGTGAGGTAGACGGTGGTGGACACGATGTCGCTCATCTTCAGCCCGTCGACTGCAAGAATGGATTTGATGTTGTCCAGTGATTGCCGAGTCTGTGATTCGATCGTGTCATCTATAGGCAGGCTTCCGGTCGCCGGGTCAATTGGCAGTTGCCCTGAAAGATACAGCGTATCTCCAGCGCGAATCGCTTGTGAATAGGGCCCTATGGCGGCTGGCGCATTTGTGGTTGTCACGACCGCATCGCCGCCAGGTGAAGTCGCAGCCGCTGAAAACTGGGAATGGAGTGCGATCAAGGCGAGAGCTGATATCCAGCCGGTGGGGATGCGTGCGGTCTTGAGTTTCGAGCGAATGGTCATGGCAGCAAGCTCTGAATATTAGGGTAGGGCGCCAGCCAATTTCACTAGCGTATCCAGTTGGTTTCGATTTTGATCTGCCTGGTAAGTCTGGGTGTCACCGGGCCGATCAGACACGCTTTATGCCAAGGGGCAGGCCTTGGGGCGATACCTTCAACGGACGCTCCAGCAATGAATCGGTATCACCGGGCGCTAACGGCTCGGCCTCGGACTAGGCCATTACGCCAAATCGTATTTCTCACGCACCAGATGAGCGATGCCCATGCGTTTCAACACACTCATGGGGCACAGAAAGGTCACGCGCACCGTACCGGGCAGGCGGCTGATGTCGATGGAGCCGGTGATGGTCGCGCGATTAAGTATTTCGTCATACGGCAGGCCGGTGACATTAGCGGCGCGCTGCAGGCCGTTTTCCACAGCCAGGTTGAGATTTTCGCCGCTGCCTATGAAGGTGATCGGACCGCTCTGCTCGATTTCCTGCTGGCCCCAGTGCTCGCTCAGCGCACGGACATCAGCGCGCTGACGGGCATTCATCGGCCGCGCCATCGGCGGCAGATCATCGATGTTTTGCAGGAGGATCGGACCTTCCAGCGTCAGGTTCTTCACCACCTCCACCACCACTTCGGTTTCTCCGGAGCAATCGGTGGCATGCCCAGCAATTTCACCGTTGCCCTGCTGGGCGTGCATGTCGCCCATGTACACCCCGGCGCCTGGCACTTTCACCGGGCAGATCAGCACACAACCCTCGCGGACCGAGTTGGTGTCCATGTGGCCATCGGTCTTGGCCGCGTGCAGCTCTTCTCTTGTCATACCGAAACGGTGCGGGGCGCTGATCAGGTACTGGCCGAAATCCGCGCAGTTATGGGAATCGGGCAAGTCTCGCGACGGCAGGGTGCCAATATTGCCGAGAAACGGCCGCATGTGCGCGGCGACACCAGGGATATCGGCGCGGGCTAGGGACAGGATCGAATGCTGGGCGGCGAATTCCGGCAGTGCTGACATTTCAGACGCCTTGCCGGCCAGACGATTGGCGATGTCCTGATTGACCGTCAGGCTGACCTGATTCTGCGCATCGAACACGATAACGTAACCATGGCTGAAGCGGAACGCACTGACTTCGGCGCCGCAGTGGTTACAGCGAATCGAGTCTTCGCCGATGCCTTCGACATGGCTGGCCGGGTGTTCGGTGCCGCAATTGGCGCAGAACTTGGAAACGAACGGATCACCATTGTAGCGACCCTCGACGAACGACATGACCCCGGACGACGTTGCCAGGGAGGTGACGCGCATGGTTTTGATCTTGATCGCCACGGCATCGCCGATTTCAGCGCCGTCAATGGCCACCGGTTGCGTCACCTCATGGCCGCCCTCGAAAGCCGGAGTGATCATCGGTCCCCAGCAGCCCGGCGGCGTGCCGGTGATCAGGGTACCGCCATCAGCCAGCGGGCCGAGCATAGCCAGGCTCGGCCCGATGATTCCATGGGTGTATTGATCAACCCGCAGGCGGTCGACCGGCGTGACATTGAGGGTGGAATCAGGAACAGGCGTTGTCATTGTGGTCCCCTTGGGAATCAGGAGCGAACGGCTGCCGGCTGAGGCAGCCCGAGAAGGGTCAAACAGCCTGCATAGTTCAGCGCAGCTTTGTATCTACTTTGTGTTCGGGGAAGCTGGGAAATTACGGGGACTGTATCGGAGGGCTGCGTGGATACATTGCGATACACGCAACAGAAGATCTCGTCGCGTCGGGTCGCGGTGCTTCTCTGCCGAATAAAACTTAATGCACGACCCTGCAACGGGAACACATAAGGCTGTAGGAGCGAGCATGCTCGCTACAGGACTGCGGCTTGGCAGTGCCAGTCTTTGTATATTCAAGGAGTGCTGAACATGCTCGGAGCTTTTCTGCCCTTGGCCTCGCACCGGTAATAATCAAACGGGCGGTAATGCAGGCATCTAATTGGGAGCTTAATTATTTATGTTGCATTACCAGTGTGCAATTTCGCATGCCTTTTTAACTATGCTCAAGCCGGCGCCATATCCTCTTTGAGCTTCTCATCTTCGGCCCTTCAATTGGTGTGTTGGGCCGCACGCATGAGCATGCGGCCGTGAGCGCTGCTCACCGTTTCGCTTCCTCCCCGGGTGTAGCCGAGCGGCTAAGGAACGCTCGAGTTATTTCGGGTAGGTGCTCCCTTAACCAGTCAGCCATGGCGATCTCTTCTTTCAAAATCGACCGGCAGGCTTCTGCGGTCA
>Ga0209371_1001667_pt1 | contig 14223 bp, 11 predicted proteins | sample AgamicAtAmrz_FD_187165 | JGI IMG/M metagenome (GOLD analysis project Ga0209371, IMG submission 187165) | Agave microbial communities from Guanajuato, Mexico - At.Am.rz (SPAdes) (version 2) | ecosystem: Host-associated > Plants > Roots > Rhizosphere | place: Guanajato, Mexico | collected 2012-06-07
CAACCGCCGTATCAGCCTGCTGGTGCTGAACCATGACACCGAAGCGCAGATTGAGAAAGAGAACTCGGAAAGCGACGCGGTACAGATCAGCGACAGCGAGCCGGCAGCATTACAGCAAATCGTGGCGCCGTCCGTTCCGGGCGATGCCGCAAAAAAACCAAACCCGGCCGAGCCGCCAGGCGAACAGGCAGCACCAACTTTAACACCAGCATCGCCTGTGCCAGCGGCCCAGACCGATCGCGACTCACAGCAGAGGTGATACCGTGAGCATGGATATCAGCGATTTTTATCAGACGTTTTTCGATGAGGCTGACGAACTGTTAGCCGACATGGAACAACACCTGTTGGGGTTAGACCCGCAGGAACCGGATGCGGAGCAGCTTAACGCTATTTTCCGTGCGGCCCACTCCATCAAAGGCGGCGCGGGCACCTTTGGTTTTACTGTATTACAGGAAACCACGCACATCCTGGAGAACATTCTTGACGGTGCGCGACGCGGCGAAATGCAGCTAAGCACGCCTATCATCAACCTGTTTTTGGAAACCAAAGATATTATGCAGGAACAGCTGGATGCCTATAAAACCGCGACCGAGCCGGACGCTGCAACCTTTGAATATATCTGTCAGGCGCTGCGTCAGCTGGCGCTGGAAGCCAAAGGCGAAAGCGCGCCCGTAGCCGTAGCGGCGCCGGCCGCGTCTGCCGCTGCTCCGGCTCCGGCCGGCCTGCGGATGGCGCTGGTGAACCTGAAACCCACTGAAATCCCGCTGATGCTGGAAGAGCTGGGCAATCTGGGCACCGTCTCCGACGTGATCAAAGGCGAAACCTCGGTAGAGGTCACGCTGGATTCCTCGGTCGGTCAGGACGATATCGTCGCCGTGCTTTGCTTTGTGATTGAAGAATCGCAGATCAAATTCCTGGATGCTTCGTCGGCTCCTGCCGTGACAGAAACCGCGCCGGCTGCCGTGGAAGAAGCGCCTGCGCCAGCTCCTCAGCCCGTTGCGGTAGCGGAAGCGGCGGCTCCGGCCAAACGTGAAGCGGCCAAAAAACCGGCGGCGGCCAAAGCCAGCGAATCCACCAGCATCCGCGTAGCGGTTGAAAAGGTCGATCAGCTGATTAACCTGGTCGGCGAACTGGTGATCACGCAGTCCATGCTGGCCCAGCGTTCCAACGAGCTGGATCCGGTAGCGCATGGCGACCTGCTGAACAGCATGGGCCAGCTGGAGCGTAACGCCCGTGACCTGCAGGAATCGGTGATGTCCATCCGTATGATGCCGATGGAATATGTCTTCAGCCGCTTCCCACGCCTGGTGCGCGATCTGGCCAGCAAGCTGGGTAAAGAAGTTGAACTGACGCTGTTGGGCAGCTCCACCGAGCTGGACAAGAGCCTGATCGAACGCATTATCGACCCGTTAACGCACCTGGTGCGTAACAGTCTGGATCACGGCATCGAATCGCCGGAAAAACGCGTGGCGGCCGGGAAATCGGGCGTCGGCAACCTGACGCTCTCTGCAGAGCACCAGGGCGGCAATATCTGTATCGAAGTGATCGATGACGGCGCCGGTCTGAACCGCGAACGTATCCTGGCGAAAGCGCTTTCTTCCGGTCTGCCGGTGAGCGACGCGATGAGCGATGAAGAAGTAGGCATGTTGATTTTCGCGCCGGGCTTCTCCACCGCCGAGCAGGTTACCGACGTCTCCGGGCGTGGCGTGGGCATGGACGTGGTGAAACGTAACATCCAGGAGATGGGCGGCCACGTAGAAATTGCCTCTAAGCAGGGCAAGGGCACGACCATTCGTATCCTGCTGCCGCTGACGCTGGCGATCCTGGACGGCATGTCCGTTCGCGTCGCTGACGAAGTCTTTATTCTGCCGCTGAACGCGGTAATGGAATCTCTGCAGCCGCTGGCTGACGATCTGCACCCGCTGGCCGGTGGCGAGCGCGTGCTGGAAGTCCGTGGCGAATACCTGCCGCTGGTTGAGCTGTGGAATGTCTTTGATGTGCAGGGCGCGAAAACCGAGGCGACTCAGGGCATCGTGGTGATCCTGCAAAGCGCGGGCAAACGCTATGCGCTGCTGGTGGACCAGCTGATTGGCCAGCACCAGGTGGTGGTCAAAAACCTTGAAAGCAACTATCGCAAAGTACCGGGCATTTCGGCAGCGACCATCCTGGGTGATGGCAGCGTGGCGCTGATTGTCGACGTGTCGGCTCTGCAGTCTCTCAACCGTGAAAAGCGTGTGGCGGGAGCCGCAGCCTGACTTTAACCGATTAAGGGTAGAACTATGACTGGAATGGCAACTGTCACTAAACTCGCTGGCGAAACCGTAGGCCAGGAGTTCCTGGTATTTACGCTGGGTGACGAAGAATACGGCATTGATATTTTGAAAGTGCAGGAGATCCGTGGTTACGATCAGGTAACCCGCATCGCCAACACGCCTGCTTTTATTAAAGGCGTCACTAATTTGCGCGGCGTTATCGTGCCTATTATCGACCTGCGTATTAAATTCGCGCAGCCGGATGTGGTTTATAACGATAATACCGTGGTGATCGTACTGAATCTTGAGCAGCGCGTGGTTGGTATCGTGGTTGACGGCGTGTCCGACGTGCTGTCGCTGACCACCGATCAGATCCGTCCTTCGCCAGAGTTTGCGGTCACCATGTCGACCGAATACCTGACCGGCCTGGGCGCGCTGGGCGAACGCATGCTGATTTTGGTCGACATCGAGAAGCTGTTGAACAGCGAAGAGATGGCGCTGATGGATACGCTGCGCAGCGCGTAATTGCCGCCTTAAATAAAGTATCAGGCACCCTGTTGGTATTATGCCGGCAGGGTGTTTTTTATGGTTTGAATAAAGTCTTGCGGCCGGATAATTAATTTAGTTATTAAAGTATCACTTCAGTAAATCTGTTTCGGGCGCACATAAAGTTCCATTAATTTACGCCGATATATTCGGTGTTGATTCATTTTACTTCTACCAAGGGTACCCTATGTTTAAACGCATTAAGGTCGTCACCAGCCTGCTGTTAGTGCTGCTGGTATTCGGCTCACTCCAATTGTTGGCGGGCGGATTATTTATTAACGCGCTGACCAGCGATAAAACTAACTTTTCTATTGCTCAGAACTCCAGTGAGAACGTCGCCGCTTTTACTGACGCCTGGGTTGCGCTAAATCAGACCCGTATTAGCATTAACCGCGGCATGTTGCGCCTGCAAAGCGAAACGGCCAACAGCATTAACAGCGCCTCGCTGACCGATATCAGCAACCAGAGCAAAACGCTGCTGGCTGATGCTGATAAATCTTATGCGCGCTACCAGGGCATTCCCAATACCAAAGGGATGGATCCGATGATCACCGAAGCGTTAGAAAAAAATTACGAAACCTATTCCAAAGCGCTGGGCCAGATGGTGACGCTGATGGAAAACAGGCAGCTGGCCGAGATGTTCAAGATGAATATCGAGCAGAAGCAGAACGATATGCAGGATGCCTACCAGGCCTGGCGTAACGCGCAGAACGTGCTGACCACGAAAGGCGTGGCGGATAACGAAAGCGCCTATACCAAAATGCTGTGGGTGATTGGCACGGTCATGGCGCTGGTTGTCGCGCTGATCGCGCTGTGCTGGGTCGGTCTGCGTTCCGTGCTGATCAAGCCGCTGCAGGAAAATATCGCGCACATCAGCCATATCGCCGGCGGCGACCTGACCCACACGATTGAAGTGGAAGGCCGTAACGAAATGGCGCAGCTGGCCAACAGCCTGAAAGAGATGCAGCAGGCGCTGGTGCGTACCGTCAGCGACGTGCGCGACGGCTCCGACGCTATCTATACCGGCGCAAGCGAAATCGCGGCGGGCAACAACGATCTTTCTGCCCGTACCGAGCAGCAGGCCGCCTCGCTGGAAGAAACCGCCGCGAGCATGGAGCAGCTGACCGCTACCGTGAAGCAGAACGCCGAAAACGCCCGTCAGGCTTCGCAGCTGGCGCTGAGCGCGTCGGAAACGGCGCAGAAGGGCGGCAAGGTGGTGGACGGCGTGGTGAAAACCATGAGCGACATCGCGGGCAGCTCGAAGAAGATCGCCGATATTACCAGCGTGATCGACGGCATCGCCTTCCAGACCAATATTCTGGCGCTGAACGCCGCGGTAGAGGCAGCGCGTGCCGGCGAACAGGGCCGTGGCTTTGCGGTCGTGGCCGGTGAAGTCCGTAACCTGGCGCAGCGCAGCGCGCAGGCCGCCAAAGAAATCAAAGGTCTGATTGAAGATTCCGTGGCGCGCGTGGACAGCGGTTCCGTCCTGGTGGGCACCGCCGGTGAAACCATGAACGATATCGTCAACGCCGTTACCCGCGTGACCGACATCATGGGTGAAATCGCCTCTGCTTCCGACGAGCAGAGCCGCGGTATCGACCAGGTTGGCACCGCCGTAACCGAGATGGATCGCGTGACGCAGCAGAACGCCTCGCTGGTGGAAGAGTCCGCCACGGCCGCCGCAGCGCTGGAAGATCAGGCCAGCCGTCTGACTCAGGCCGTTGCCGTGTTCCGCGTACGCAAAGAACAGGCCGCTCGTGCCGCTGCACCTGCGCCGCGTACGCTGAAGCCCGCGCTGCGTAAAGCCGCCGCGCCAGGCGCTGAAGAAGGCAACTGGGAAACGTTTTAAGTAAAGAGCACAAGCGCTTAATCCTTAACAGCATGTTAATCAGCCCGCTCCGGCACCGTGCCCGAGCGGGCTTCTTTTTAGCCGTCGCGAGGCGGGTAGAAGGAAGCCGTCGCCACAAGCCACCTTTCTGGCTGCCGATACCGGCAGGAAATCGTGCCTGGCAGAGGTTTTCCAAAACAATTAACCAGCCGTTCTGCATGAACCAGACACATCGGCACAGCCCTGTAGTGCTTTCCGGAAAGCGCCCTACAGCTCAATAAAGATCCCCCCGCGTCTGCCGATAACTAAAACAAATAGCCCCCAACTGAGGTAGTTATGTTCAAGAGTATAAAAGTAGTGACCGGCCTGGTGAGCGTGCTGGTGTTGTTTGCTGTATTGCAGCTGGGGACCGGCGGTTTGTTCTTCAAAGCCGTGCACAGCGACAAACAGAATTTTGAATTAAGTCAGCAGATGCGCATCCTGCAACAGTCCATGGGCAACTCATGGGTGTCGCTGGTGCAGGCACGCAACACGCTGAACCGCGCCGGTATTCGTTACCTGCAGGATGTCAGCAAATCGGGCGCGGGCACCTCTGCCACCGATCTGATGACGCAGGCAAAGGCCGACCTGGCCGCTGCCGATAAATCCCTGGCGGTGTTCAACGCCACGCTGACCGAAGACGGGAAAAAAGCGGAGGACGTGCAGACGCTGCTGGCTAACTACAAGCAGTTCCACACCGCGCTTTCCGAGCTGATTGTGATGATGGAAACCGGCCGTTTTGACGACTTCGTCGCGCAGCCGACCCAAAGCTATCAGGAACAGTTCCAGCAGGCTTATAACCACTGGCTGGAAGTGGTTAATCAGCTGACGGCGCAGGGTATTAAAACCAATGAAGACGCTTACCACCAGACTATCTGGCTGCTGCTGGGCGTGCTGCTGGTTTCCGCTGCGGTCATCGCGCTGGCGTGGAGCGGCATCCGTAAACTGCTGCTGCTGCCGCTGAACAGCAATATCGAGCACATTCGTCACATCGCCAGCGGCGACCTGACGCAGACCATTGAAGTGGAAGGCCGTAGCGAAATGACGCTGTTGGCGGAAAGCCTGCGCGATATGCAGCAGTCGCTGGTGCGTACCGTCAGCGACGTGCGCGACGGCTCTGACGCTATCTATACCGGCGCGAGCGAAATTTCTGCGGGCAACAACGATCTCTCTTCGCGTACCGAGCAGCAGGCCGCCTCGCTGGAAGAAACCGCCGCGAGCATGGAGCAGCTGACCGCTACCGTGAAGCAGAACGCCGAGAACGCCCGTCAGGCTTCGCAGCTGGCGCTGAGCGCGTCGGAAACGGCGCAGAAGGGCGGCAAGGTGGTGGACGGCGTGGTGAAAACCATGAGTGACATCGCGGGCAGCTCGAAGAAAATCGCCGATATTACCAGCGTGATCGACGGCATCGCTTTCCAGACCAATATCCTGGCGCTGAACGCCGCGGTAGAGGCAGCGCGTGCCGGTGAGCAGGGCCGTGGCTTTGCGGTCGTGGCCGGTGAAGTCCGTAACCTGGCGCAGCGCAGCGCGCAGGCCGCCAAAGAAATCAAAGGTCTGATTGAAGATTCCGTGGCGCGTGTCGATACCGGATCGCAGCTGGTGGAAAGCGCGGGTGAAACGATGGCGGATATTGTGAACGCCGTTACCCGCGTAACCGACATCATGGGCGAAATCGCTTCCGCATCGGGCGAGCAGAGTCGCGGTATCGATCAGGTCGGCATCGCCGTAACCGAGATGGATCGCGTGACGCAGCAGAACGCCTCGCTGGTTGAGGAATCTGCCGCCGCCGCCGCCGCGCTGGAAGTGCAGGCCAGCCGTCTGACCCAGGCCGTCGCCGTGTTCCGCATTCGTAAGGACAGCGTCGTGCAGGCTACCAGCAAGCCGATGGCCGTTGCCGCCGCGCCGAAGAAAGCGCAGGCCGCCCCGGTTTCCAACGATAACTGGGAAACGTTCTAATCCCTGAACCCCGCGCCGCCGTCTGTGGAGGGCGGCGCGAGGCTGGTTATTAAGACGGCAGGCAGTAAAAAATAAGGCTTTAACGCAATTTGGCCTCAGGAAGATCGAATTGCTGCCGATAAACAGTTAAGCAATCTGAATTTGTAGTTAGCCAGTGTCATAGCCACCGGACGATGCAAAGCAGAGCAACAGAACGCCGCGCTGGTAGTGGAAGCGGCAGCAGCCCAGGCACGCTCGGGTTGGTTCAGGAGAAGGCAAACCGCCTCGGATACTGACCCACAGGGAACACACTGTTTTAACCCCTTAATCTGTACTTTGCAGGGTGGATCTGGATGAAAAAATCGACGTTGGTAGCACCGCCGGAGAACGCAACGCTGTTGTCACAGATGGTACAGCGCCTGCCGTTATCCGATGCGCACTTTAAGCGCATCAGCCAGCTTATTTATCAGCGGGCCGGCATTGTTCTCGCCGACCATAAGCGCGAGATGGTTTATAACCGCCTGGTGCGCCGGTTACGGACGTTAGGCATCGACGATTTTGGTCGTTACCTGGCGCTGCTGGAGAGTGATTCCGGCAGTGCAGAGTGGCAGGCCTTTATCAACTCGCTGACCACTAACCTGACGGCGTTCTTTCGCGAGGCGCATCACTTTCCGATTCTGGCCGATCACGCTAAGCGGCGCGGCGGCAGTTTCAACGTCTGGTGCGCGGCGGCGTCGACGGGCGAGGAGCCTTACTCCATCGCCATGACGCTGGCGGAAACGTTAGGCGCAGGCAAGTTCCAGGTTCACGCCAGCGATATCGATACCCAGGTGCTGGAAAAAGCGCTGTCGGGCGTCTATCGCCAGGAAGAGCTGCGCACGCTGTCGCCTCAGCAGCTGCAACGCTTCTTCTTTCGCGGTACCGGCCCGCACGCTGGCATGGTGCGCGTTCGGCCTGAACTGGCTAACACCATTACGTTTTCCCAGCTCAACCTGCTGGGCAACGAGTGGGCCGTTCCCGGCCCGTTCGACGCGATTTTTTGCCGCAACGTAATGATCTATTTCGACAAAGAGACGCAGGAAAAGATCCTGCGGCGTTTTGTCCCGATGCTGAAACCTGGCGGCATTCTTTTTGCCGGACACTCTGAAAACTTCAGCCAGATCAGCAAAGAGTTTTACCTGCGAGGCCAGACGGTTTACGGGCTGACTAAGGAAAGATAATGGGCAAAATCAAAGTGTTATGTGTTGATGACTCTTCGCTGATGCGTCAGCTGATGACGGAGATTATTAACAGTCATTCGGACATGGAGATGGTGGCGACGGCGCCCGATCCGTTGGTGGCTCGCGATTTAATTAAAGAATTCAATCCCGACGTGCTGACGCTGGACGTGGAAATGCCGCGCATGGACGGACTGGATTTTCTGGAAAAGCTGATGCGCCTGCGGCCGATGCCGGTGGTGATGGTCTCTTCGCTGACCGGCCAGGGTTCCGAAGTGACGCTGCGCGCGCTGGAGCTGGGCGCGGTGGATTTTGTCACCAAGCCGTCGCTGGGTATCCGCGAAGGCATGCTGGCCTACAGCCAGATGATTGCCGATAAGGTACGCGCCGCTTCAAGGGCGAAGCTGCACGTGCGTCGGTCGCAGCCAGCGCCGGTGATGCTGAAAGCCGGGCCAATGCTGAGCAGTGAAAAGCTGATCGCAATCGGCGCCTCTACGGGCGGTACGGAAGCGATCAGGCATGTGTTGCAGCCGCTGCCGGCCACCAGTCCGGCGCTGATGATTACGCAGCATATGCCGCCAGGCTTTACCCGCTCTTTTGCCGAACGGCTGAACAAGCTGTGTCAGATCACGGTAAAAGAGGCAGAAGACGGCGAGCGCGTGCTGCCGGGCCATGCCTATATCGCGCCGGGCGCGATGCACATGGAGCTGGCACGCAGCGGCGCAAACTATCAGGTGAAACTGCACGACGGCCCGCCGGTCAATCGGCATAAGCCTTCGGTAGACGTGTTATTTAAATCAGTCGCGCAGTATGCCGGTCGCAACGCCGTTGGCGTGATCCTGACCGGAATGGGCAACGACGGCGCCGCAGGCCTGCTGACCATGAACAAAGCAGGCGCGTGGACCATCGCCCAGAACGAAGCGAGCTGTGTCGTATTTGGTATGCCCCGCGAAGCAATTGCGCTCGGGGGCGCCAGTGAAGTGGTGGATCTCCACCAAATCAGCCAGCACATGCTGGCAAAAATTAGCGCCGGACAGGCATTACGTATCTAACGCAGCGCCCGTCCCGCGGGGCTACACAAACAGGAGTAATTATGGCTGACAAAAATATGCGGTTTCTGGTGGTCGACGATTTCAACACGATGCGTCGTATCGTCCGTAACCTGCTGAAAGAGCTCGGCTTCAATAACGTTGAAGAAGCAGAAGACGGCGTTGACGCGCTGGCTAAGCTGCGTGCCGGCGGCTTTGACTTCGTGATTTCTGACTGGAACATGCCAAACATGGACGGTCTGCAGCTGCTGCAAACCATTCGTGCAGACGGCACGCTCGGCAAGCTGCCGGTGCTGATGGTCACGGCCGAAGCCAAAAAAGAGAACATTATTGCGGCTGCTCAGGCGGGTGCCAGCGGCTATGTCGTTAAACCTTTTACCGCAGCGACCCTTGAAGAGAAGTTAGGCAAGATCTTCGAAAAGCTGGGTATGTAAGGAGCCGAGATGAGCGAACTTCCGAAACCAAGTGTCGACGCGGCTTCCGCGAACGACATTATCTCCCGAATTGGTTCGTTGACGCGGATGCTGCGCGACAGCCTGCGTGAGCTGGGACTGGATCAGGCCATTGCTGAAGCGGCGGAAGCCATTCCCGACGCCCGCGATCGCCTGGACTACGTAGTGCAAATGACCGCTCAGGCGGCTGAACGCGCGCTGAACTGTGTGGAAGCCGCGCAGCCACGTCAGACAGAGATGGAGAATGGAGCTAAAGCGCTGAAAGGCCGTTGGGATGAGTGGTTTGAGAATCCTATCGAACTGGCAGATGCCCGCTCGCTGGTTTCGGATACCCGTGGTTATCTGGAATCGGTGCCGCAGCATACGAGCTTCACCAACGCGCAGCTGATGGAAATCATGATGGCGCAGGATTTCCAGGATCTGACCGGTCAGGTCATCAAGCGCATGATGGATGTGATCCAGGAAATCGAGCGTCAGCTGTTGATGGTGCTGTTGGAAAACATGCCGGAACAGCCTGCCCGTCCGAAGAAAGATGCGGACAGCCTGAAAAACGGCCCGCAGATTAACGGTGAAGCGCCCGGCGTGGTGGCTAACCAGGATCAGGTCGACGACCTGCTCGACAGCCTCGGGTTTTAAGCTTGTCCTTCCGCTCAGGGCCGATCCTTATCGGCCCTTTTTTGCTATTACCTGAATAACCCCCTTTTTACGCGTTTACTCGCGGCATCATCCCTGCGCCTTTTTGGCATCCTAACCGCATTCATTCCGTACTCCAGAAATTCCCTGAGGATAGCCTGTGTCTGGTGACAGCGAAGAGGAAAAGACCGAATCCGCAACCCCCCACCGACTTGAAAAAGCACGAGAAGAAGGGCAGGTTCCGCGCTCGCGCGAGCTGACCTCGGTGCTGATGCTGGTGGCGGGGTTGGGTATTTTGTGGATGGGCGGCGAAAGCATGGCCCGCAAAATCGGTCAGCTGCTGGCTCAGGGATTAGTGTTCAACCACTCGGTGGTCAGCGATACCAGCCAGATGCTGCACCTGATCGGCAGACTTTTTGTGCAGGCGGTGTATACGCTGCTGCCGATGATGGCGGGGCTGGTGCTGGTAGCGATTGCCGCGCCGATGCTGCTGGGCGGCGTGCTGATCAGCGGCAAAGCGATTAAGTTCGACGTTGGCAAGATGAATCCAATTAAAGGCTTAGCCAAGCTGGTCTCCGCGCAGACCGCGACGGAACTGGTGAAATCGATTCTGAAAGCGGTGCTGGTCGGCTGCGTGACCTGGCTGTATGTCAGCCATAACTGGCCGGAAATGATGCGCCTGATCAGCGAATCGCCCTATACCGCGCTGGCCAGCTCGCTGAACATGATTGCCATGTGCTGCGTGCTGGTGGTGCTGGGCCTGTCGCCGATGGTGGGATTTGACGTTTTCTGGCAGTTGTACAGCTACTACAAAGGGCTGCGCATGACTCGCCAGGAAATCCGTGACGAATATAAACAGCAGGAAGGCGATCCGCACGTTAAGGGGCGTATTCGTCAGCAGATGCGCGCGGCGGCCCGCCGACGCATGATGGCGGATGTACCGAAAGCGGACGTTATCGTGACCAACCCGACGCACTATTCCGTCGCCTTGCAGTATGACGAACGGAAAATGAGCGCGCCCAAAGTGGTGGCGAAAGGCGCAGGCGAAGTGGCGCTGCGTATTCGCGAATTAGGTAAAGAACACCGTATTCCTGTCCTGGAGGCGCCGCCGCTGGCGCGCGCGCTCTATCGACATAGTGAAATTGGTCAGCATATTCCCGGTACGTTATATGCGGCTGTTGCAGAAGTGTTGGCCTGGGTCTGGCAGCTCCGTCGCTGGAAGCTGGAAGGCGGCCTGGCCCCGAAAAAACCTGCTAATTTACCGGTGCCGGAAGCGCTGGACTTTGGCTCTGGAGAGAAAGACTGATGGCGAATCTGGCCACATTGTTGCGCTTACCGAATATGAAAGATACCCAATGGCAGATTATGGCCGGGCCGGTATTGATTATGATGATCCTGGCGATGATGGTGCTGCCGTTGCCGCCGTTCATCCTCGATCTGCTGTTCACCTTTAATATCGCGCTGTCGATAATGGTGCTGCTGGTAGCGATGTTTACCCAGAAAACGCTGGAGTTCGCTGCGTTTCCGACCATTCTGCTTTTCTCCACCCTGTTGCGCCTGGCGCTGAACGTCGCCTCAACCCGTATCATCCTGATGGAAGGGCATACGGGCGCGGCGGCGGCCGGACAGGTGGTTGAGGCCTTCGGGCACTTTCTGGTGGGCGGCAACTTCGCCATCGGTATCGTGGTCTTTATCATCCTCGTTATCATCAACTTTATGGTTATCACCAAGGGTGCTGGCCGTATCGCCGAAGTGGGCGCGCGCTTTGTGCTGGACGGGATGCCCGGTAAGCAGATGGCGATCGACGCCGACCTGAACGCCGGCCTGATTGGTGAAGACGAAGCGAAAAAACGCCGTGCGGAAGTCACCCAGGAAGCGGACTTCTACGGGTCAATGGACGGTGCGAGTAAGTTCGTTCGCGGCGACGCCGTCGCAGGCATTATGATCATGGTCATCAACGTTATCGGCGGTCTGCTGGTGGGCGTGGTGCAGCATGGTATGGACGTGGGCCACGCAGGTGAAACCTATACGCTGCTGACCATCGGTGACGGTCTGGTTGCTCAGATCCCGGCGCTGGTTATCTCAACCGCAGCCGGCGTTATCGTGACCCGCGTGGCGACCGATCAGGACGTTGGCGAGCAGATGGTTACCCAGCTGTTCAAAAATCCACGCGTGATGATGCTGAGCGCAGGCGTGCTGGGTTTACTGGGTCTGATCCCGGGAATGCCGAACCTGGTGTTCCTGCTGTTTACCGCCGCGCTGCTGGGCCTTGCGTGGTATATGCGCGGTCAGGAGACCAAACCGAAAGCCATGCCGCAGAGCAGCATGGTGAAAAGCGCGGAAACGCCGGTGAATGTAGAAGCGTCCTGGACCGATGTGCAGCTGGAAGACACGCTGGGCATGGAAGTCGGCTATCGACTGATCCCCATGGTGGACAATACGCAGGATGGCGAGTTGCTGGGTCGTATCCGCAGCATTCGTAAGAAATTCGCGCAGGAGATGGGCTTTCTGCCGCCGGTGGTGCATATCCGCGACAATATGGAGCTGCCGCCAGCGCGCTACCGTATTCTGATGAAGGGCGTAGAAATCGGCAGCGGCGACGCCTATCCGGGCCGCTGGATGGCGATCAACCCCGGCACCGCCGCAGGCACGCTGCCGGGCGAAGTGACGGTGGATCCGGCCTTTGGTCTGGCCGCTATCTGGATCGACAGCGCGCTGAAAGAGCAGGCGCAGATCCAGGGTTATACCGTAGTGGAAGCGAGTACCGTAGTCGCTACGCACCTGAACCATTTGATTGGCCAGTACGCCAGCGAGCTGTTTGGCCGTCAGGAAGCGCAGCAGTTGCTGGATCGCGTCACCCAGGATATGCCGAAGCTGACGGAAGATTTAATCCCTGGCGTGATTACGCTGACCACGCTGCATAAGGTGTTGCAGAATTTGCTGTCGGAGCGCGTTTCCATCCGCGATATGCGCACCATTATTGAAACGCTGGCGGAGCACGCGACCGTGCAGACCGATCCGCACGAGCTGACTTCCGTAGTGCGCGTGGCGCTGGGCCGGGCGATTACCCAGCAGTGGTATCCGGGCAACGGCGAAGTGCAGGTTATCGGACTGGATACCACGCTGGAACGTCTGCTGCTGCAGGCGTTGCAGGGCGGCGGCGGTCTGGAGCCGGGCCTGGCAGATCGTTTGCTGGCGCAGGCGCAGGGCGCGCTGGCGCATCAGGAGTCGCTGGGCGCGCCGCCGGTGCTGTTGGTTAACCATCCGTTGCGCGCGCTGCTGGCCCGCTTCCTGCGTCGCAACCTGCCGCAGCTGATGGTGATTTCTAACCTGGAGCTGACCGATAATCGTCAGATCCGCATGACGTCGACTATTGGTGGTCATTGATGAAAAAGGCGCTGCTGTTTTTGTGCTGTCTGCCACAGCTGGCGTTGGCTGCCGGCGGCGCCTGGCACGCCTCCGCGCCGGGGCCGGGATTGCTGAATCGCGGGATGCAGTTAACGTCGCCCGCGCTGAAGGCGTCGGAGACGGTGACCGGCGCGATAACGGAGATCAGCTGGCGCTATGAGCTGACCGGCCCAATGCCTTCCGGTTTTGCCGCCTGGCTTTGTGCCGAAAGGCGTTGCGTGCCGCTTGACGGCGCGAGCGGCGCGACGCGAGGGTTAACCAATATTCATGCCGGAGAAACGCTGCACTTTGTCTATGGCGTGCAGGGACAAGGTCGGCTGCCTCAGACGCTGCGCGTGCTGAGTAATGAAGTGATGGTGAATTACCGGTAGCCTGGCGGGCAAAGCCAGGCAGTGCAGGGCAAAAGCAGGCAGTGCAGAAAGGGGCGAAGCGATTCGCCCCTTTTTTGCGTTCTGAAGCGTGGGAAAAAGTCGTTGTGACTTGGGGCAGGTTACAGAAGTCGCTGCGGGGCAAGTGGCAGGCAGCAAGGGACGGTACGAAAGCTGTGTTGCACTGAGCATAGTTGTGGGGTTTATGGGTTGTAAAGGTCGCTGCGGCATGAGTGGCGGGCAGCAAGGGACGGTGCGGAACACGGACACGCCGTAAATCCATCCGTGGAGGCTCGGTTGGCGCGTCCCTGCGCCAAACGGTCCGCTTATCCGCACGGCCCCTTACCGCGGTCAGGCAGCGGTTTTGCGGTAAGAATGGTTGTGGGATTGGTGATAGGTTACGTAAGTCTGCGGGAAAAGGTCGTTGCGATTAGAGGCAGGTTACAGAAGTCGCTTTGGTAAAAGTTGGCTGTGGTAAAAGGTCGCTGCGGCATGG
>Ga0209371_1001670_pt1 | contig 14195 bp, 11 predicted proteins | sample AgamicAtAmrz_FD_187165 | JGI IMG/M metagenome (GOLD analysis project Ga0209371, IMG submission 187165) | Agave microbial communities from Guanajuato, Mexico - At.Am.rz (SPAdes) (version 2) | ecosystem: Host-associated > Plants > Roots > Rhizosphere | place: Guanajato, Mexico | collected 2012-06-07
CGGCCATGCTGCGATTACGGCGTTGCCACGGCCATTCGCCGCGGGGCGCGGCTCCTACAATGATTGCAGGTGGCGTACCGCTCGCGTAGGAACGTCGCCCCGGCGCGAAACGATGGCGGCCATGCTGCGATTACGGCGTTGCCACGGCTATTCGCCGCGGGGCGCGGCTCCTACAATGATTGCAGGTGGCGTACCGCTCTTGTAGGTGCGAGCGGTCCACCACTCGGCGTCAGCCCTCGTCCTGCTCCAGCCACTCCTTGGGTACGTCACGCTTGAGCGCCAACTGGCACTGCTGGCTTTCCGGGTCGAACACGATGACCGCTTCGCCTTTGTCGAGCGCCCGGCGCACGCGTGTCACCCGGGTGTCCAGCGGTGTTTCATCGCCATTGTCGGTGCCGTCGCGGGTGACGAAGTCCTCGATCAGGCGGGTGAGGGTATCTGCCTCGAGCAGGTTGGCGGGGATCAGCACGGGTTTCTCCTGAGGCGCGGGTGGCCTCTGACTATAGAATGCATGCTTGGACGGCGCCTGCAGGGATTTGATCACCTTTCATGCCTTGCGCCTGCAGCTAGTCAGCGCGAATCGCCGCGCTCGTCAACAATGCTGCACAGTCAACGACTTACCTTCACCTGCCGGAATCGGTGGCAATCGATTCAAGACGCCGGGCACATTTTCAGAGCTGGTGATTTTTTAGGCTGTTCAAAAGCTGATCAGCGTGCTACAACCTTTCCATCGAGTGACATAGCCGCTTGAAAACGAAGGGAAAAGTATGACCAAGTCGGAGTTGATCGAAAGAATCGTCACCCACCAAGGGCAGCTTTCAAACAAAGATGTCGAGCTGGCCATCAAGACCATGCTGGAACAGATGTCCCAGGCGCTGGCGACCGGTGATCGCATCGAGATCCGTGGCTTCGGCAGTTTCTCCCTTCATTACCGCGCTCCGCGGGTGGGTCGTAACCCCAAGACCGGGCAATCGGTACGCCTGGATGGTAAGTTCGTTCCGCACTTCAAGCCGGGCAAGGAATTGCGTGATCGAGTGAACGACGAGGACGAGTGATTCCCGTCCCGGTAACGCGCCGGCCGACGCTCCTCGGCTTATCCGCATTCCTTCTCTCAACGCCCTATGCAATTGGCGCCAGGTCATGTCATTGACCTGTCAGGCAGCGGTATCAGTTGACCGCGCCGTCCTTCAAATAAAGTCCCCTCCGACCCTTCAGCCTCCTCTGGCCCAGTCGATACGTTGTTGATGCCGTCGCCTGTCTGGCGAGCGCAGCTCATCTTTCCCTGTCCAGGTGTGCATATGAACTGGTTTTACGACGCCAAGATATCAACCAAGTTGTATCTTGCATTCGCGCTTTGCGCCTCCATCACCTTGATCGTTGGCGTTGTCGGTAGCCAGGGAATCGGCTCATTGTCTTCAAGCTTGCAGTCAGTGTTCTCCAACAACCTCGTGTCGGTCGCCAAGACCGCCGAGGCACGCTCCAATGCGGTGGCGCAGAGCCGCGATCTCTACCGTCTGCTGGCGGCTGCCACGGCGGGCGGCGATGCCGCCGAACGAAGCGCCATCCTCGCGTCCATGAGGGAGAACCGCCAGACCAGCGAGCGTGCGTTCGCTGCCTACCGCGCCACGCCCCTGGCGGATGACGAGCGAGCCGCCGGCGACCGTATGGAAAAGGACTGGCCGGCCTATCAGGCGATCATCGATCGCGCGGTGGCCACCATCGAACGCGGTGACCTTGCCGCCGCCAAGCAGTTGATGTCCGGTGAAATGCATGAGGCCTATCGCACCGTCATCGACGAGATGGGCATCATGGTCGAATCCAACAACCGACAAATCGCCGAGGGCGCCCAGGCTGCACGCGAAAGCGAGGCGGCTGCCAAGCTCAACCTCTATATCGGTATCGGTGTCGCCTTTATCGCGGCCATCCTGCTGGGGATGTTCATCAGTCGGGTGATCAGCGCGCCTATCGCATCGGCAGTTCGCAATGCCGAGCGAATCGCCGGCGGCGATCTGACCAAGACCATCGAAAGCGGCCATCGCGATGAAGCCGGCCAGTTGCTGACCGCGCTCGGGGCGATGCAGAACGGCCTCAAGGGCACCATCCAACAGATTGCCAGCGCGGCGGACCAGCTGGCCTCGGCGGCTGAAGAACTCAACGCCGTGACCGAGGAGAGCAGCCGCGGCCTGACCCGTCAGAACGACGAGATCCAGCTCGCAGCCACCGCCGTTACGGAGATGTCCGCCGCGGTTGAGGAGGTGGCACGCAACGCCACCTCGACGTCCGAAGCCTCCCGAAACACCAGCAAGGATGCGGCCAGCGGCCGTGACCAGGCACGGGATGCGGTCAAGGCGATCACCAGCGTGAACGACGAGATCGGCAACTCCACGGTCATCGTCGACGAGCTGGCCGGTAGCGTACGTGATATCGCCAAGGTGCTCGACGTCATCCGCGGCATCGCCGAGCAGACCAATCTGCTGGCGCTCAACGCGGCCATCGAAGCGGCGAGGGCGGGCGAGCAGGGGCGTGGTTTCGCCGTGGTGGCCGATGAAGTGAGAGCCCTGGCGGCGCGCACCCAGTCCTCTACCGGAGAGATCGAGGCGATGATCGCCAGCGTGCAGTCGCGTGCCGACGACGCGGTCAAGGCCATGGGCAACAGCCGCACCCTGGCCAACAGCACCCAGGAGCTGGCCCGCGCCACTGGCGAGTCCCTCGAGCGCATCGCCCAGAGCATCGCCGAGATCAATGACCGCAACATGCTGATCGCCACGGCCTCCGAAGAACAGGCCAACGTCGCGCGGGAAGTCGATCGCAACCTGATCAACATCCAGGACCTGTCCACCCAAACCGCCGCCGGCGCCAACCAGACCAGCGCGTCCAGTCAGGAACTGTCGCGCCTGGCCGTGTCGTTCAACAACCTGGTCAGCACGTTCAGGCTCTGAAGCTTATCGCGGCTTTGCATGCCAATGGGCGGCAGCCAAGCGCAGGCTGCCGTCCGGCATAGCATTGTGGGAGCGGGCCATGCCCGCGATTTGCTGTGTTTAGATCAGCTTACCTGCGCCCAAGAACTCAATAGTACGCCGCTTTGCTTCATTAGCCTCTGTAGCCTGGGTTGAACAAAGCGACACCCAGGTTTCTAGCGCACGCGAATCTGCCCTTCGCGCAGAAAACAGCGAAACACGATGTGTCCAGGCGCTTTCCTCAAGCCGCCGCATAACGCATCATTGCGCGCTCGAAAAATCATCTGCCAGACGTTAAGGGATTAACCGATGGAGTACCCGCACATCACCCATCATGGCGCCCGGGATGGGGTAACCGGTTCCTGCCACCAGCTGCATATCACGCAGCACAGCAGCCTGCTGATCGACTGCGGGCTTTTCCAGGGCGCCGATGCCTCGCCGCTTGGTGCCCGGGCCGACCACCAGCGTATTGAATTCCCCCTGGATGGCATTCACGCGCTGATCGTTACCCATGTGCATGCCGACCATGTGGGGCGCATTCCCTATCTGCTGGCCGCCGGTTTCAAGGGGCCGATCCTCTGCAGTGAGCCCTCGGCCAAACTGCTGCCCATCGTGCTGGAGGACGCGTTCAAACTCACCTTCAGCCGTGACCAGAAGCAGGTCGAGCGCTACCTCAAGCAGGTGCAGGAGCGAATCATCGCGCTGCCCTACGATCATTGGTTCACCCTGCACAATGACGAAGGCCTGCATGCCAAGGTGCGGCTGCAGCGCGCCGCCCATATGCTCGGCTCCGCCTATGTGGAAATCGATGTGCAGTACCGCCCAGGCGAAGCCAGCACGCGTATCGTATTCTCCGGCGACCTTGGTGCCCCCGGCGCGCCGATCCTCAAGCCCTGCGTACCACCACGCCGCGCCGACATCCTGGTGCTGGAAAGCACCTACGGTGACCGCCTGCACGAAGACCGCAGCACCCGCCGCCAGCGCCTGGAGCAGGTCATCGAACATGCCCTGACCAACAACGGCACGGTGCTGATCCCCGCCTTCAGCGTCGGCCGCACCCAGGAACTGCTCTACGAGTTGGAAGACATCATCCACAGCAAGAGTCTGGGTACCCCAGCCGCTATAGAGTCACCTGTGGGAGCGGGCCATGCCCGCGAAAATCCTCAAACTGCACTCAATGATCCTGCTGAACCCGACTGGCCCCGCCTGCCCATCATCCTCGACTCACCCTTGGCCAGCCGCTTCACCCAGGCCTACCGCGAACTGGAAGATTTCTGGAACGAAGAAGCCCAGACCCGCATGCAGGCCGGCAGAAGGCCGCTGGCCTTCGAGCAACTGATCACCATCGACAGCCACGCCGACCATCAGCGGATTCTCAACCACCTGGTCAGCAGCGCCAGGCCGGCTATCGTCATCGCCGGCAACGGCATGTGCTCCAGCGGCCGCATCGTCAACTACCTAAAGGCCATGCTGGGCGATCCGCGCCACGATGTTCTATTCGTCGGCTACCAGGCCAGAGGCACGCCAGGCCATGTCATCCAGCGCTTCGGCCCGCGTAACGGCTATGTGGAGTTCGATGGTCAGCGGTACGACATCCGCGCGGGTGTGCACAGCATTGGCGGCTATTCGGCGCATGCGGATCATACTGGGTTGGTTGGGTTCGTTACGGCGATGGAGCAGTGGCCGACGGAGATTCGGTTGGTGCATGGGGAGGAGAGGGCCAAGGCGGCGCTGACCAAAGCGCTGGAGGATAAGTACAAAGCGAGGAAGCGACTGATCAAAATCAAAGGAGCGAAAGGCTCGCTGCCAGATGAATCATCAGCAGAATCACACGGATAGCGCCGCTTAAGGAGAATTGGCCCACAAAAAATGGTTAAATATGCGCCTTTCAGGCAGGGCTGCCAGTAAGCCTGATGGCAAGCCTTGCCTTGAGTACACGGCCCCGGCCTAAGAATTTTTATTTGCACGCTTTGAAACAGGATGATCAAGCCCATGTCGCAACCCCCTAGCGTCCACAAACAGAGCGATGAGATCGATCTGGTCGAGCTCATTCAGAAATTGTGGATGAAAAAGTGGCTGATTATCGGTGTCACCCTGGCTGTAACGCTTGTCGCCGCCGCTTATGCCTTTCTAACGCCGCCAGTGTACCGAGCGCAAGCGGCCGTAATGCCTCCTGCGCTGAGTGATATTGCGGGTTTCAACCTGGCCCGAAACAAGGATATTGGGCTAGAACCTTTTAAAGTCGACGACGTTTACCGGGTGTTCACCCGCAATCTGCAGTCTGATCAGGCCAAACGACGTTTTTACACTGAAGTCTATCTGCCCTCGCTCAGCGAAGATCAGAAAGCAGGCCCACGTGACGCCCTCTATAACGCGTTTCTCAAGCGTTTGGCGATAGCCGGCCCTACAACTGCTCAGCCGGATCGATTCGTTCTCAGTATCGAAGGAAAAGATCCAGCTGAAGCTGCCCAGTGGGCAGAGCACTACATCAAGGATGTGGAGCAACGATCCATTCAGGAAATGCTCGACAATGCCCAGAGCGAGATACAGGTGCGCGGGCGTAACCTAATGCAACAGATCGAGACGCTGCGCGAATCTGCCAGGGTTCGTCGCGAAGACAGGTCCGTACAACTGGAGGAAGCATTTAAGGTGGCGCAAGCCATTGGCCTCGAAAAACCACCCATGATTGCAGGCCAGATGAACGATCAGCTGTCGGCGATTATGGAGGGCAACCTGACCTATATGCGTGGTGCCAGAGCCCTCAAAGCCGAAATCGAAGCGCTTAAACAACGCAAGTCTGACGACCCCTTCGTTCCGAAACTCCGAGGCCTTCAGGAACAGTATGCGCTATATGAATCTCTTACCATCCAACCTGAACGCGTAGCCGTGTATCGGCTTGACGGCGCAATCGAGACGCCTGATCAGCCCATTAAGCCAAAAAAAATATTGATTCTCGTATTGGGGGCATTACTAGGTGGGATGTTGGGAGTATTCACAGCATTGATAAGTGTGCTCATTGTAAGTTGGAAGTCTCGAGTTACTAGCCAAGATTAAAGCTTGTTTAATGGTGTGGTAAGTTGTTTATTGCTAAGTTTGATTAATATTTGGAGTATTACATGACGTCAGCTATCCAGCAGGCAAGCGTTGCCAAGTTCAAGAGCAAGGAGGCCCTGATTGGTATTGTTGGTCTTGGCTACGTAGGATTGCCGCTGATGTTGCGTTACAACGCAATTGGTTTTCGCGTTCTCGGTATTGATATCGATGAAAGCAAGGTAGAGGAGCTCAATGCCGGGAGAAGCTATATCGAGCATATTCCTGCTGCGAATATCAGCAAGGCCCGCGAAACCGGCTTCGAGGCGACCGTCGATTTCAAACGCGCCAGCGAATGCGATGCGCTGATCCTTTGCGTGCCTACGCCGTTGAACAAGTATCGTGAACCGGACATGAGCTTCGTAATTAACACTACCGACGCACTCAAGCCATACTTGCGTGGCGGCCAGGTAGTCTCGCTGGAAAGCACGACCTACCCGGGCACTACCGAGGAAGAGTTGCTTCCTCGTGTCCAGGAGGGCGGTCTGGTAGTAGGCGAGAACATTTTCCTGGTCTACTCGCCAGAGCGTGAAGATCCGGGCAACCCTAATTTCGAGACCCGTACCATTCCGAAAGTCATCGGTGGCCATACGCCAAAATGCCTGGAAGTCGGCATCTCCCTGTACGAGCAGGCGATCGATCAGGTAGTGCCGGTCAGCTCAACCAAAGCCGCCGAGATGACCAAGCTGCTGGAGAATATCCACCGGGCAGTTAACATTGGCCTAGTCAACGAAATGAAGATCGTTGCCGACCGTATGGGCATCGACATTTTTGAAGTGGTCGACGCCGCTGCCACCAAGCCTTTCGGTTTCACGGCTTACTACCCAGGTCCGGGCCTGGGTGGCCACTGCATCCCCATCGACCCGTTCTACCTGACCTGGAAAGCACGTGAGTATGGCTTGCACACCCGTTTCATCGAGCTGTCCGGCGAAGTCAACCAGGCGATGCCCGAGTACGTGCTGGGCAAGCTGATGGATGGCCTCAACGAATCTGGCAAGGCGCTGAAGGGTAGCCGTGTTCTGGTACTGGGCATCGCCTACAAGAAAAACGTAGATGATATGCGTGAGTCGCCATCGGTGGAGATCATGGAGCTGATCGAAGCCAAAGGTGGCGTGGTCGCTTACAGCGACCCGCATGTTCCGGTATTCCCGAAAATGCGCGAGCACCATTTCGAGTTGAGCAGCGAACCGCTCACCGCCGAGAGCCTAGCCAGCTTCGACGCCGTGGTACTGGCGACCGACCATGACAAGTTCGACTATGCGCTGATCGAAGCCCAGGCCAAGTTGATTGTCGATAGCCGCGGCAAATACCGCGCGCCCGCGTCGCACATCATCAAAGCCTGACCGGCCTTGCCAGCCATTTTATCCTCCGGCCCTGCGAGGTGCTGGAGGATTCGTTCGTTTTCAAAGGATCTCTCATGAAAAACTTCGCCCTTATCGGTGCCGCAGGCTACATTGCCCCCCGGCATATGCGTGCCATCAAGGACACCGGCAACCGCCTGGTCTCGGCTTACGACATCAATGATTCCGTAGGCATCATCGACAGCATATCGCCGCAGAGCGAGTTCTTCACCGAATTCGAGTTCTTCCTCGATCATGCCCATGGTCTCAAGCGCGATCCTGAGACCGCTCTGGACTATATCGCGATCTGCTCGCCGAACTACCTGCACCACCCGCATATCGCAGCCGGCCTGCGCCTAGGCTGCGATGTTATCTGCGAGAAGCCGCTGGTTCCGACGCCTCAGCAACTGGATCAATTGGCCTTGGTCGAGCAGGAAACCGGCAAGCGCCTTTACAACATCCTGCAGCTTCGCCATCACCAGGCGATCATTGCACTGAAGGACAAGGTTGCCCGCGAAAACAACCCGCACAAGTATGACGTCGATCTCACCTACATCACTTCCCGTGGCAAATGGTACCTGCAAAGCTGGAAAGGCGATCCGCGCAAGTCGTTCGGTGTTGCCACCAACATTGGCGTGCACTTCTACGACATGTTGCATTTCATCTTCGGCAAGTTGCAGCGCAATGTCGTGCACTTCACTTCCGAGCACAAGGCCGCTGGCTACCTCGAATATGAGAAGGCACGCGTACGCTGGTTCTTGTCGGTCGATGCCAACGACCTGCCGGAGTCGGTGAAAGGCAGCAAGCCAACCTACCGTTCGATTACTGTCAACGGAGAGGAGATGGAGTTTTCCGAAGGCTTCACCGATCTGCACACCACCAGTTACGAAGAAATCCTGGCTGGGCGTGGCTATGGCATTGAAGATGCGCGCCACTGCGTGGATACCGTCAATACCATTCGCAGTTCGACGGTCGTTACTGCAGCGGACAACGAGGGTCACCCCTTCGTCCAGGCACTCGCTAGATAAAACGGGCGGCATAGCACGGGTGGCGTTCGTGTCACCCTTTATTATTTTTTCAGCAGGATCGCCACCATCGTGCCGACCGATAATTTCAACAAGCCGAACGATGCAGGCGTGGTTCATGTAGCTCGTGGTATTCGGCTTGATGTCCAGGGCTTGCGCGCGGTCGCTGTGCTCGCGGTGCTGTTGTATCACGCTAACAGTAACTGGCTGCCGGCGGGTTACGTTGGCGTCGATGTTTTTTTCGTCATATCCGGCTTCATCATTACTGCCTTGCTGACCGCGCATGTTGGCAAAATTGATCTCGCGTCGTTCTATGTGAGCCGTGTCAAACGCATATTGCCCGCGTATTTCGTGATGCTTGGAGTGGTCACCATCGTTTCGGCGGTACTGTTCCTGCCGGCCGACTTCGCCTTTTTCCTAGATAGCCTGAAATCCTCCGCGCTATTTACGAGCAACAAGTATTTCGCCGGTTTTGGCAGTTATTTCGCCCCCAAGGCTGACGAGCTGCCGCTTCTGCATACCTGGTCACTGGCCATTGAAATGCAGTTCTACCTCTTCTTCCCGTTGCTGGTCATGTATTTGCCGGCCCGCTTGCGCGTGTTGGGCTTTGCTGTGCTGGCGACGGCGCTGTTCGCATGGTCAGGCTATCGGGTGCTGGGGAGCGATAGTGGCAAGCTTTACTTTGCCTTGTTGGCGCGCATTCCGGAGTTCATGGTTGGTGCGCTGGTCGCCCTCCTGATGCGGCAGCGAGAGCTGCCTGTGTCGCTTGCCCGCGTGACGGGTTTTGTGGGAGCAGTGTTGCTGGTCGGGGCATTTCTATTCATCGACAAGCAACATTTCCCAGGCTTCTGGGCGATTCTGCCCTGCGTCGGTGCCGCTCTGATCATCGCAGCCCAACGCGGTCCAGTGAGCGCCGTGCTCGCGACTGCCCCCATGGTCTGGGTGGGGGGCATCTCTTATTCGCTGTACTTGTGGCACTGGCCGATCCTGGCGTTCATTCGCTATTACACCGGGCAGTACGAGCTTTCCCTGGGCTGGCTTGTGTTTTTCTTGGTCGGCTCGCTGTCGTTAGCATGGATGTCCTACCGTTTCGTCGAAACGCCGGTGCGCCAGGCTTCGGGCGTGTTTCGCCAGGCGCCGAAGTGGGCGGCGGCTGCCGCGGTACTGGGACTGGTCGTATGGAGTGGGCAGCGGTTGAACGCTTCTCTGGTGGCCCCGCTGCCTGTTGAGCTGACACGCTATGCGGCACCAGAACTGATCTGCCATGGTGCCCTTGTCGGTGACTGCAAGCGGGGCAAGGCCGACGCGGATGTTTCCGTGCTGGTCTTGGGCGATAGCCATGCTGCCCAATTGAACTACTTTTTCGACCAGGCTGGCCAGGAACAGGGTGTGGCTTACCGAGTCCTGACCGCCAGCAGTTGCGTGCCGATTCCTGGCTTCGACCTTGAGCGCCTGCCAGGATGGGCGCAAAAGCCCTGTCGTGAGCAGATCGAAGCGGTAGCGCGCGAGTTGCCGAAGGTGGATCGGGTCATCATCGCGGGGATGTGGCAGTACCAGATGCAGAGCCCTGTGTACGCTAAGGCATTCGCCGATTTTCTTGCCAGCACCACTCAGGCCCGCAAAACGGTCGCGGTGCTGGCCCAGGTGCCGATGTTCGATAGTGACGTGCAGCGTGTAAGGCGCTTCATGGCGCTTGGCTTGCCGGCACCGCTCATTCTCAATGACCAATGGAAGGTTGCCAACCGTCAGGTTGCGGAGATTGTCGGACGCATACCCGGCTCAGCTTTCCTGGACTTCTCTGGCAGCAGTTTCTTTGCCGAAGCCCCTTATCAACAGGGCGTGCTCATCTACCGTGACAGCAGTCACCTCAACGAGGTGGGGGCCAGCCTTTACGGACAGTATGCTGCCGAGCAGCTAAAGCGCGCCTTCGATCAACCTCAGTCCAGCGTGAGTCTGAAACCATGAGATACTACCAACATCCAAGCGCAATCGTCGACGAAGGTGCGCAGATCGGTGAAAATTCCCGTGTCTGGCATTTTGTCCACGTGTGTGGGGGCGCTCGGATCGGTGCCGGGGTTTCCCTGGGGCAGAACGTGTTCGTGGGCAATAAGGTCGTGATCGGCGATCGCTGCAAGATCCAGAACAACGTGTCGGTCTATGACAACGTCGTCCTGGAGGAAGGGGTTTTCTGCGGACCAAGCATGGTCTTCACCAACGTCTACAACCCACGCTCATTGATCGAGCGCAAGGATCAGTACCGCGATACGCTGGTCCGCAAAGGGGCAACCCTCGGCGCCAACTGCACGATCGTCTGCGGCGTGACCATTGGCGAGCATGCATTCGTCGGGGCTGGAGCGGTTGTGAACAAAGACGTGCCTGCCTATGCATTGATGGTGGGTGTGCCTGCCAGGCAGATTGGCTGGATGAGTGAGTTCGGTGAGCAATTGCAGTTGAACGCGCAGGGTGAGGCCGTCTGCTCGCATACCGGCGCGCGTTACTCGCTGAGTGGCAAAACTTTGACCAAGATGGACGTTTGACCATGATTGAATTCATCGATCTGAAAAGCCAGCAGACCCGTATCAAGGACAAGATCGACGCAGGCATCCAGCGTGTGCTTGCCCATGGCCAGTACATCCTGGGCCCAGAAGTGTCGGAGCTCGAAGAGCGTCTGGCTGCTTTCACTGGTGCGAAATACTGCATCAGCTGCGCCAATGGCACCGATGCGCTGCAGATTGTGCAGATGGCTTTGGGCATAGGCCCTGGGGACGAAGTAATTACCCCAGGCTTCACCTATATAGCCACCGCGGAAACCGTCGCATTGCTGGGCGCCAAGCCGGTTTATGTGGATATCGATCCCCGCACCTACAACCTTGACCCGCAACTGCTCGAAGCCGCAATTACCCCGCGCACCAAGGCGATCATTCCCGTTTCCCTTTATGGCCAGTGCGCTGATTTCGACGCCATCAACGCCATTGCTGCGAAGCACGGAATCCCTGTTATTGAGGATGCGGCGCAGAGCTTCGGTGCGACTTACAAAGGCAAGCGTTCGTGTAATTTGACGACGGTCTCTTGCACCAGCTTCTTCCCAAGCAAGCCGCTGGGTTGCTACGGAGATGGTGGCGCCATCTTCACCAATGACGAAGCCCTGGCCACCGTCATTCGCCAGATTGCCCGGCATGGGCAGGATCGCCGCTACCATCATGTCCGTGTGGGCGTGAACAGCCGGCTGGATACCCTGCAGGCCGCGATCCTGCTGCCCAAGCTGGAGATCTTCGAGGAAGAAATCGCCCTGCGACAGCAGGTTGCCGCTTGGTATGATAGCGGCCTAAAGGGCGCCGGGCTCGATAGCACTCCGTATGTGGATGCATGCAACGTCAGTGCCTACGCTCAATACACCATCCAGGTAGATGAACGCGATGCAGTACAGAAGCGTCTCCAGGCAGCCGGTGTTCCTACTGCCGTTCATTACCCTATCCCGCTGAACAAGCAGCCAGCAGTGGCCGACGAGAACTGCTTGCTGGCAGTGGGTGACCGGGTAGCTACGCGGGTGATGAGCTTGCCTATGCATCCATATCTGGACAAGGCATCCATCGACACTATATGCGCAGCATTGACGAACTGACGGATGTACTTACTTGCCCGACTCGACAAGTCCGTCCTGCTGAATGCGTGTCTGTTCTTTGCCTATTTCCTGATACTGGTGTGGGTAAATAACAATTACATCTATTCGCTGTACCACTACATGGGATCGGCGGAGAAGGACATTGACTTTGGACTCTGCGTATACCTGCTTTGCCTGGGCCTTGGTTGCGCGCTGCTGTGCGGCGGCTCGATTCGCAGGCCGGGTGACTTGCTGATCACCTTGATGGTGATGGTTCTGGTTCCTCACGCCCTAGTGCTCAACGGGGCCAACCGGTTTTCGCCTGACGCCAGTCCCTGGTCGGGCGTTTCCCTGGCAGTCGCCATGGGAATCCTGCTCATCGGTCTGGCCAACAAGATACGCTTTCGCCGTCACGAGAATGTGCAGGGAGCGTCGGGAAGCCGTGCGCTGGTTCTCATTGCAGCGCTCAATGTGGCTGTGCTCGCTTTCATAGTGATGAAAAGCATTGGCTACTTTTCGTTCGATTTCGGTGGCCAGTATGTACGCCGGTTGATTGCCCGCGAGGTTTTTGCCGCAGGCTCTATGAGTGGCTATCTGGCCTCTATCGGTACGCAGGCGTTCTTTCCCGTGCTATTCGCCTGGGGAGTATACAACCGGCGCTCGCCCTACATCCTTCTTGGTTTCCTCAACGTATTGATTCTGTGGGGCGCGTTTGGCCAAAAATACCCGTTCATCGTACTGGGCCTGATCTACGGGCTCATGCTGTACTTCCGTCGTTTCGGACAGATCAAGCTTTCCTGGATAATCACCGCAGTACTTCTGGTGCTGTTGGCTGGGGCAATCGAATACGAAGTGTTCGGCTATTCCTATCTGAATGATTACCTCCTGCGGCGGGCATTCATCGTTCCTTCGACATTGCTCGGTGCTGTGGATCAATATGTCGGTCAGTTCGGTGCGAACTTCTATGCCGATACACTCCTGGCTACATTGTTCGGCCAAGGGCGAGAGGAGGCTCTGACCTTCCAGCTGGGAACCGAGATATATAAAAATCCGGATATGAACGCGAATGTGAATTTCTTTGCAATCGCCTATATGCATTTGAGCTATTGGGGCGTTTTCATCGAGTCACTGTTCGTTGCAGGTGCAGTCATTCTCATGAACTTCCTGTTTTCCCGGTACCAGGCTTTCATGGCAGTTCCGGTTGCCATATTGTTCACTACCAAGGTTCTCGAACAGTCGTTGCTGACCGTGCTGTTGGGATCTGGGGTATTCGTCATGCTGATGGTGCTCGTTCTCATGTCGCTACCCTTTGCCTCGTTCTCGAGGTACAAGGCATGAGCGCTGCTTTCATAGGCCGCGTTGCCCGGGTTCTAGCGGGCACGCTGGGCGCCCAGCTGATCACCGTTGGCGTTACCCTGTTGCTGGTGAGGCTTTACTCTCCGGCCGAGATGGGGGCATTCAGCGTCTGGTTGTCGTTTGCCACGATTTTTGCGGTAGTGGTGACGGGTCGTTATGAGCTGGCGATTTTCTCAACACGGGACACCGATGAATTCCATGCCGTGGTCAAACTGGTCGTGCAGTTGATCGTGCTGTTGTCCCTCGTTCTTGCCGCAGGTGTGGTGCTGGCTGCATACACCTCGGATCGTGTACCCGAAGTCGTTGCCGATCATTGGGTGGGATTGATTCTGATTGCAACGGGGTTAGGAGCGAACAAGCTGATCCTGTCCTTACTCACGTTCCAGCAATCCTTCAATAGGCTCGGGATCGCGCGTGTCAGCCTGGCTGCCTGCATCGCTGTGGGGCAGGTGACCGCCGCTTACCTGCTGGGTGGTATTGCGGGGCTAGTCTATGGGCAATTGCTGGGAGTTGTCGTGGCTACGCTCTTGGCCGGGCTCTGGGTCGGCAAGCCATTGATCGCCGCCTGTGTGGCTACCCCTTGGCGTACCGTTCACCAAGTCGCCAAGCAGTACATCAGCTTTCCCAAATTCTCGCTGCCAGCAGATCTCATCAATACGGTCGCCAGCCAGATCCCGGTTATTTTGCTCGCCTCGAAGTTTGGCGGGGAAAGTGCCGGCTGGTTCGCATTGACCTTGAGGATAATGGGCGCACCGATCTCCCTGCTGGCTGCATCCGTGCTCGATGTCTTCAAGGAGCAGGCGGCACGTGACTACCGTGAGCAGGG
>Ga0209371_1001671_pt1 | contig 14195 bp, 8 predicted proteins | sample AgamicAtAmrz_FD_187165 | JGI IMG/M metagenome (GOLD analysis project Ga0209371, IMG submission 187165) | Agave microbial communities from Guanajuato, Mexico - At.Am.rz (SPAdes) (version 2) | ecosystem: Host-associated > Plants > Roots > Rhizosphere | place: Guanajato, Mexico | collected 2012-06-07
GCCTTAGCGGTAAAGCTCAACTCCCATCCAATGGCACTGGCACTGGCACTGGCACTGGCACTGGCACTGGCACTGGCACTGATATTGATATTGATATTGATATTGAACCACCAGAACAAGCGGTGACAAATCTGGCGCTACCTTTTGTCAAATATCTTAAAGCTTGGGTAGACGAAAAAACCGTTTTACCTCAGGAGGTTGCCCGTGATCTGCGTGCCGGGCTTAACCGCTGTTATGAATTATATGCCCAGGTAGAGTTTTTCGGCATGGTAGACAGGCCTTCGCTTATCGAACGCAATCCATTGATTAGTATCCCATTATCAGTTTCTGATCCTTCAAACGCCATTGTGAAATTCTACGACCGCAAAGACCTTGACGATCCGTTACGCAGAATTGAGATCTACAACGTATCTTTGGCAATACTACGCATTCAGCATTATGCCCGTCTTGAAAAAGGGCTCAGCTACCCGGAAGCGCTGGAAGACTACGCTCACTATGAAAACTTTGTCAGCTGGTGGGTGCCGCAGGCAGCGGAGATTGCAATCAACCATGCCCGAGCGCGGAAACTGAAGCCTGCGTTGCGTAATCATTACCAGAAAGCGTTGCTGCTGGGTCTGTTGAAAGGCAAGGAGAATCCGGCGGAGCTCATTGATGTGCTTTGCCTGACGCAAAAAGGAGTCGGAAGAACTGGGGGGAAAACGCGCGGCCGTACCGCCGACTCTAATCCATCCGACCTCTGTTTCTACGGACTCGAGGCCAACCAGAAACCGCATTCCAGCGCAAAAGTGGCTGAAGCCCGGCAGGCAGCACTTCAGGGTTGGGACAACGCACGCGACGCGTGGCTTTCTCAAGTTGCAGTCCCTGAATTAAGTTCCGGACTTACATCAACCCGCGCACTCGAAGCCGAAGTGCTCACCTCCGCGTTGAGAGAGATCCAGAAAGAACCGCTGGGAGCGGATGTGCAGCGTGCGGCAGAGACAGCCCGCAAAGAGATCGCATCAACGATCGAAAATGCACAACTCTTTGAAAATATAAAAAATGAGGATGACTTCACTGCCCTTCTCGATGAGTGGCAGACGTTTATCGAAGCGGTACGCACCCAATATTACCCTCCGGAATCCGAGCAGATCAGAAACTCATCATGGTTGCTGGGTGAAATTGAAGCGTTAAGAGTAGACGCAGAGGCCAGCCTGAACACGCTGCTCACACTTAATTCCCTCGTTAGACAGAAAGATGCCTTCATGCTGTGGCATGACATTTCCCATCTGGATGGTGATTACGTCAGCCGGATCGGTAACCTTCTTGCGCAATGGCAGACTATTCAATCGAAAATCAGCTTTACGCTACAGCAGATAAACAGTAAGGGTGACGCACCGAAATTGAAAAGTGCCTGCACTCAGGTTGAAGAGCGACTGAAAAATCTGGCGGCTGATATCAGCGCCTCTGGGGTGAATGAATGAGTACATTACGCCAACAGCTTGCAGAGATGCAGAAGCAACTGGATTTGAGTGTCCAGGCGAGTAAAGCCACACAGATTATTGAGAAATGCGGCATAGTGCTCTCAAAAACTGACACCGTCGCTGGGCATTATGGTCGCCTTAAATGCCAGTACCCGGCCCTACAACTTCTGCCGTCTGAACTGAGGGTCAGTTGGAGAGAAGACCAACGAAATGAACTCAAAAATGTGGTTAACGGTGTCAATAACTTGCTGTCTCAGTGGAGTCGCTGGCTGAATAATCAGACCCGTGCCGCTGCCGATACGCAAGCCTCGGATGAACCGCTGGATGGAGTGGTCGCAACGCAGGAACCTACAGCATATGACATCATTCAGAATGACTCTCTGACCAACTGCGTGACCCTGGCGCTTGGCCTGCACCGCACGCTGAGCGACCAACTGAAAAACGCATGGGAAGAGTGGCAGCAGATCCTGTATCAGCAGATTCAGGTAGACAGCAAAACCCTCGATGCTCAGCAGAAACTTGAGAAACTGAAAGAGATTGCTGACGAATACTTAGGCCTACGCGACAAATTTGATGACCTGATCCAACCTTTGCCTGAGAGCGGCGAGAGCGTGACGAAGATCCGGGCAATGGCGGAGCACCTGAACACCCTGCGCGGTATGATGAAAACCGACTGGCCTGAAGCGGTGCAGCATTTCTTGGATCGAATCAATGGCCCGCAGCGAAGCAAACCGACACTGGGTGCACTGACGACAGAAGTGTTTGAGTGGCTTCGAGATGAAGACATGTTGGAAGACTTTGTGATTACAAGGAAATAGTGACATGACTGTTGAGGATATAAGTCGTCTGCATGCGGCGCTGGACGTGCTCGAAGGGCGCGAAGCCGAGTTGCTAGTCTGGGGAGACACGGAAGGTGCCTTTACGGATGCGGAAATTCTGTCCCTGTTTGCCCACCATTTTCCTGATGATAATGGCAAAGTGCTGATGCAGGATCTTCAAGACGCCGCGATGTTATTTAGCATCCCCAATACTCAGGGAATGAGGCTTTATCGCACTCGTATGGCGGAATCTGTTCATCTGTTTCGCCATCAGCGCCAGTGGTTTCGCGGCCAGCAGTTGAATCGCACGCGGTCGCTGGTGGCTGACTATCGCTTTATCCGCCGCCCGCGCAGTTACCCGGCAAGGATACATCCGGCTGAAGAGGTGCTGAATCAATGGTCCGACGTTGAGTGGATGAACGACATTAAACGTCAGGCCCTGCAAACGCTTATCGGTGATTTCTCCATAGCCGGTTTTCAGTTCAAGGCGACGGCGCGCATCCTGAGGGCATGGGATTTTCACAGCCGCCACCCACACGCCAAAGAAGCAACCGCCACCATCGTATGTGCCGGCACTGGCAGCGGTAAAACCCTGGCGTTTTATCTGCCTGCTCTAACGTCACTTATCAACGATCTGCAACGCGATTGCTCGGCGCGGGTTCGCTCACTGGCTCTTTATCCGCGTAAAGAGTTGCTTAAAGATCAGTTTATGGAGACCTGGGGAAAATGCCGTGAAGTGGATACCCAGGCACAGAAACTTTCAGGGCGAAAAATCCGCATTGGCTCATTCTTTGGCGATACGCCGTACAGCATCCAGTACGTTGATAAAGACAAAGATCTTCCTTTTGATCTGCTACGCTGCAGCACTCCAAAATGCCAAGGCGAAATGCGCTGGAAAGCGGAAGATATCCGTCAGGGCAAAGAGATCTTGCGCTGTACGCACTGCACGCACAGCGTGGGTGAAGATGAAGTGGTGCTCACCCGCGTCTCATTGATGAATAACCCACCGGATATTTTGTTTACCACCACTGAAATGCTCAACCAGCATCTAGGCAACAACAAGGCCAGCCATCTGTTCGGCGTCGGCATGAACGTAATTGCACCGCCGGTGGTTTTGCTCGATGAGGTCCATACCTATTCAGGCAACAGCGGCGCGCAAACTGCCTATCTACTTCGTCGCTGGATGCAACTGGCGCGCTGCCGCCCGCATTTTGTTGGCCTCTCGGCAACGTTGAGCGATGCTGAGCGGTTCTTCGCAGACTTGGTAGGAGCCAACAAAAAACATGTCATGCTCATTGAGCCCGCTTTCCAGGAGATGGTAGACGAAGGGGCTGAATATCTGTTGGCACTGCGAGGCGATCCCGTTTCGCAAACGGCTCTGCTCTCAACCACCATCCAAACCAGTATGCTGGCACGCCGGATTATGGATACCCGCAAAGCCACGTCGCACGGCACCTGGGGCCGCAAAACCTTCGTCTTTACCGACGATCTTGATATCAATAACCGCCTCTACCACCAGCTTTGCGATGCCGAAGGGTGGCGCACGCGCGGACAACAACTTCTGCCTAACGAAACTCCGCTGGCAGCTCAGCGTAACGAAAACAATGGTGCTTCCGATGCATTGACCCTTGCCGGTCAAAATTGGCGAATGGCGATCGATATCGGGCATCCTCTTGATAGTCACGATCGTGCCATCGTGGCGCGGACATCCAGCCAAGACGCTGGAGTCAATCCTAAAGCCGACATTGTCGTGGCAACCGCCTCGCTGGAAGTCGGCTTTAACGATCCTTCAGTCGGGGTAGTGATTCAGCATAAAGCGCCGCGCAACGTCGCCTCTTATCTGCAACGCAAAGGCCGTGCAGGGCGCTCAAGAACCATGCGCCCATGGATGGTGGTTGTGCTGTCAGAATTCGGTCGCGATCGAGTGGTGTACCAATGTTATGAGGAGTTGGTGACACCGGAAATCAAGGGCCAGTCGCTTCCTCTAGGCAATATTCATATCCAGAAAATGCAGGCAGCGATGGCCACTCTGGACTGGCTAAGTATGAAGATCCCTGGCAGTAATATCTGGTCATTGCTGAACAATCCGCCCAAAAGCAAAGAGCAGCAAGGGCATCTGGAGCGCATGCTCACTTTGATTTCCGCCGTGCTGGAAGAGAATGTCTCTCAGCAGGAACTGGAACAATACTTATTCTACGCGCTCAAAATTACCGAGCCGCAACTTCAGCGCGTTATGTGGTCTCCGCCGCGCTCTATCATGATGGAGTTGCTCCCGACCTTGAAGCGCCAATTGACCACCCGGTGGTCGCTGATGGGTATTCCCGGCGCAGACAGATCGACGGGACGTTCACCACTGCCTTCGTTTATTCCAGCAGCTCTCTTCAGCGAGTTGAACTTGCCTGAACTGAGCATCCAGCTTGAACGCCGCTTTACGAAATATGAAAATCTGCCATTTATTCAGGGCCTGAAGGAGTTTGCACCGGGTCGCATCTCCAAGCGCTACGCCATTTATTCCGATCTGGAAGCCGATTGGCTTGTGCCAAACAATTTTGTGCCGCAACTGAACCAAGTTTCAGACGTCGATTTCGAGATCAACGAGGCATTTGGTGATACTTGGCAGCCGGAGTGTCTGGTAACCCTTGCGGATGCATCGCAGCTAAAAGTCATACGTCCTCTGCAAATTATTACCCGAGCTCTTGATTTCAAACAAAATCTGACTGAGAAGAGTAATTCTCAGCTGACGTGGCACACTCACTTTTCCACTGATGCCCATGCCGAAGCGATGGCGATCCCCGCTGGGCCATGGAGCACAGTGTTGCGGTCCGCCACGTTTTATACACATCAACATATGACCCCCCTTGAGCTGACGCGTTATGCCACCGCCGCCAGCGCTTCGCTGCGCAGTAAAAGCAAACAGCAGGCTTGGGTGAATTTCAGATGGGTCGAAAACGGTCACCCGGTCGCAGTTGGTGCCCGCCAGTGGGTGGATGGCATGAAACTGAGTTTTACGCTGCCTTCCGCACTGCATCAGCAGGTCATGAATGATACAAAGTTAGCCGGGTCTCTCAGAACGCTCTATTTCCACCACTGTATTAGCAGTGAAGCTCGTTTTGAATATGACAGTTTCACCGCTGACTGGGTCTACGAGTGCTATATGGCGGCGCTGACCAAAGAAGTTGTCAGCAGCACAGCCCTCGCTGATGCAATTCACGCTCTGCGCACGCCGGAGGGCAGAGAGTCACTGGCGACAATTGCCGATTCGCTGTTCCAAGCTGAAAATATTTTTGAAAACAACGAAGATGGAGAGGGCTCAGCGGAGCGCCAGGAGCTACAGCAGCAGTTGAGGAGTCTGTTCAACGAGCCTGAACTGCTTGCAATGCTTGATACGCATAGCGCCGTGTTGACTGACGACCTCAGCCAAAATGCCTCTTTTTGCCAGTGGCTCCAGACGTTGTTGATCAGCACCTTCTCAGGTGCCGTAAAACAGACCAGCCATATGTTGCTGCCTGAGCTGGACGACAGAGGACTGCTCGTTGACGCCGTTCTCGATGGGGAGCAACTCGATATCTGGCTCACCGAATCAGAGCCTGGGGGCTGCGGGATTATCACCCGCCTCGAAGAAGCGTTCCACGGCGATCCGGTCGCCATGCTGAATCTGTTTATTCGTAGCTTTGCCGCCAGCGACTACGAGCAGATCGATGACGATCTCTTCGAACTGCTCTCGCGACTCCCTTCAAACACCACATTGCAGCAGACGCTGAACGATTTACGCTTGGCGGGGAGTCATCATGATCGCCGGATTGCTAATGGAAACCTGCGCACTGAGCTAAAAAAACAAGGATTTGCGCTTTCTCACAGTTTTATGTCTGTGCTGCATACCCGCATCCTTCGCCCTGGCAGCCAGCTTTCTCACGATCGGCGCTTGCTGGACTATCTCCGCGAATGGCGGGCGCTGGAGGCCAAAGCTGGTTATGAGATTAACCTGAACATTTTCGCCCATACTCAGGCAGTCCAGGAGCTCTCCGGAGCGAACGTCACAAAAATTTTCGACCGTTTTTGCCAGATTCAGGGCATGCTGTGGCAGCGTGGCAATACTATCCGCCAGTCGATACTCAGCTACTACAACCCCTTTGATAACGGGCCAAAACTCACAGAAAGGCTATTGCTCAGCAACTTGTTCTGGCAACCTGCAACGCAGGTTGATGTGACAGACAGCGACTGGCTTTCGCAGATCCACACTGCAATCTCTCGCGAAGGTTTTGCTGAATTACTGATCCCCCGGGAAGCCCGCCAACAGGTGGTACAGACCGTGTCCACTTTACAACTGGCGCCTATCGATTATTTCGGCCTACACCTCTACCCGAGAATAGGGGCCGTCGACTATCGAGGCGGCAACATCGTGTTGCGAGTCGAACTGGCTGAAGCCCTGCAGTAAGGAGAACGATGAATGGAAGAGCAACGACAAATATTTCTCCACGGACCTCTCGGACAGCGACAACTGCGGGAAGTACTGAGTGCGCAGTTCAGTGGGCTTATCTTGTACCCTGAACTCATCTGGCTGATCTCGCCATGGATGAGCGATTTTGAAGTCATTGATAATCGCGGGGGACAATGGAGTTTTCTTGATCCGTCGTGGGGTGCCAGAATGATCAGTTTCCAAGAACTACTCGCAACAGCGGTGAATAATGGCTGCCCACTAAGGATTGTCACTCGCCCGGACACACTTAACAAAGTGTTCGTTGAGCGACTGCAGGCAAGACTTTCGCCGGATCATGATATGCAATACTCCTATTATGAGAACCTGCATGCCAAAGGCATGTTAACAAAGCACTTCTTTCTGAAAGGTTCGATGAACTACACCTGGAGCGGTGCGAACCTTAACGATGAGCATCTGCTGTTCTCCAGCAACAAAACCCTCATTTCTGACGCACTGATTGAATTCGGTGGGCAATATACCTTCGGTGACAGCGATGAATAATATCCCCTCTTGGCTTCGAGCCTTCTTTGGCGAAAACAATTTGCTCAGCCTAGAAAAACTGCTCAACGACGCCCCCGGTGCTTACGCGGCCGAGCAGAAAAAGGCTCTGTTGCCTCTGGTGGAGAGCGCGCTGGACGGTGAATGGCCCATTATTCTGCCCTGGTGCGACCGCCAACACTGGGTTTTCTTCGCGATGGCAGAAGATGAACGCACCCTGCAGGAACTCATCAAAGTTATCAATGCCCGGCTTGGTTCAGCCGACATTGCCCCCGACCGCCGAATTTACCTGAGTCCGACTTCTGGTCCCACTCTCACGGCGGAAACCGCACTGCTCGAACGTAGCCCAACAGGGTTTATTCGTATTGAGTTACTGGAAGGAAAACGTGAGGATAAGCAGGCGAAAATGCGGGTTTTTGCCGCCCTGAAAGAGGTGATTGACCTGTTCCACATGCGTCCATCACTCGTTCGCACCCGCAAGCGCCCGTTTGGTCGTATTCTTAGCGATTTCATGTTGGCAACAAATCAAAAAGAGGTGAAGGCCAGCAATGACTTTTTGCAAGAACTGCGCGATAACAGCCTGCTCTCCAAACGCAATCTGCTGCTACTTGAGCTTCAGCAGGCCGGGAAATGGCAAAATTGGGATGCTCTGCTAAACCACCAAGATCTGCCCGATCTGATCCGAGGACGTATTCCCTCATCGCTGACCAGAATGCTGCTTGCCGCTTATCAGTACCGCTATCTGGGCCATGATGCCCTGAACTACACGCAGGAGACGCCATCGACTTTGCGCCCGGCTTTTCTTGCCCTCCAACCGCTATTTACGCAGGTTCCACTGCTAGGAAGCGAGAAAGGGGAACTTAACGCCTGGAGAACCTGGGCGATTGGCGTGGCGCTGGTGGGCGAACAAACTCTGCTGAGCAGGATGCCTAACGCACTGAAATCAGGATGGCTTCAGGAATTACAGCACTGGGCCGAACTTGAGAGCTCCGGATACGATACCCCGGCCTCTTCTCCTGTCTCGTTGTCACTGCCGCCAACAACACTTGAATCCCTGGCCAGTTATCTACAAACGTCGTTGACAGCCACAGCCGAAACGCTGGGGGGCTATGCTGAGATAATCAGCACGATAGATCCACAACTGTATGATCAAGCTCAGAAAACCCCTCTTCTGAAAACGCTGATTGAAAGCATCAACCGACTTGCTGCCCCAAGCATCACCAGTTGGGACAACTGGTTCTCACACCTTAGCGAACCTGATGCCGATAGCAACGCTCTAATGCAAATTGTCGCACTGGAGAGTGAGCACTGGCCCGCCGCCTCCTTTCGGGAATCTGCCTTTGTTCACCTGCTGGCGCAGGACTTTCCACCGCACGCCTTTTCGACACTACGCAACGCCATGCCCGCCTTCATTGAGTGGCTGGGGAAAAACCAACTGCAATTGCAGAGTACAACATGGCTGAAATGGATGGATGTTCTGGCGATGGAACAAAGCGTCAGTCCGGCGGACATTAAACTAGCGACCCTAGCAACCGAATATTTCCTGCAAGGTCCTCTCACCCGGGCTGAATACCAGAATTTTGTTGCGACACTGCAACTCATTATTGAGCGCTGCAGTTCACTTAAAAATCTGAGCTCGCTTGGAGAGATGGTCGAACTGTTTCTGGATGCACCGGAACACGATAACGCCGCACGAAACATGCTATGGATGGATATTCAGAGTTTTGCTGCTGGAGTATGGCCGCGCCTCGATCACTCAACCCGCGCCATCATGCGTAGTCTGGCCATCAATGTATTAGGCAATGGTGCTGATTCAGCGTTCCCTCCGGAACCGGCACGAAGCGATAATAGCGAGCCTGAAACACTTCCGGATCTCTCAGGCAAACGCGTCGCCATTTATACTCTGGCAGAAGGGACTGCCCGCCGGGCCCGGGGAATGATTGAGGTGTTGTTTCAGGGGATCAGAGTAGATGTGAATCATGATCATACCGCGACGGATAAGCTGGTCAATTTAGCAAAACAGGCTGATTACTTTATTTTTGCCGCCGCGAGCGCAAAACATCAGGCGCTTTATGCGATAACGCCTCATCGTCGCGATCTCATTTATCCAGAAGGTAAAGGGGCTGGTTCGATTTTGAATGCCTTTGTTGCACGTATCCAACAACCCATGAGTATTGACGTGTAAAAAATAAGGGGCATTCGCCCCTTATTTTTTTAGATGTTTGCGTTTGCCGTTTTTATATAACTGGTTACCAGATAATCAGTAACCAAAGATATATCTTTTGAAAGATTTTGCAGTTCATTCCATTTACGAACGATAGGCTGACCATCAATATCTGTGCCGAAGTTCCATACGCCACTGCTCCATGCACAAAGCGTCTTAATTCGGTTTAGCTCTTCGACAAAACGAGTGTAGGTAGGGATCTCAGTCCAGCCAGGTTCACCTTTATAGTCTTGATGAACCTGATCGATTTCATCCATCAAACTGCCAAGCGCAAGAATACCAACGCCATGTAACAAGCGGGAATAGCGAGGCTTTTTATCCCAGTCATCAGTAAACACAGTTTCCACAGCGGACCAGAAGTTATTCAGCAATTTCAGCATCTTCCCTTCATCCCCCAACCCTGTCGCTGGGTCACGAAAGCGATACAATGCTCCCTCACGAAGACTGGCATCGATCATTTTGATCATCGAGTTGTCAGCAATAACCCCATCAGGATTGGTCGCCGTTTTGATGCGCCCTGCAAGTGGACCTTCGCTGAAGTTCAGTCGTTGAGTCAGCAGTGAAGGAAACTTACGCATTTGCAGGTCGGATGGCAGACGACCGTGGGTATGCGGTGCCAGTTCGTATAATAATGTTTTGGGCAACGGTTTTGTGGAGTTAACCAGCATGAACTGTTCACGCTGTTCTTCCGCATCATTAGCGATAAAAGCGGAGACCGGCATCATAAATGAGTCGATTTCTGCATCACGCAAAGCAGCGGTACGTTGTTGACCATCAACAATAAACCCAGGCTTCTCAAAATCCTTATCTTCGGAGAAAGGTATTACCAGGTGTCCCATGTCGCCATTATCTGTAAGCGGTTCAAAACGCACACGCTTATCAAAAGCGATAATCACCGGGTTTGGTATCATCGGATTTACGCTCTCAATGTAGCGCTGAATTTCGCGAATATGGTTACGTACTTCTGGACGCTGATAACCAACCAAATTCTCTTCGCCGCGACGAATACGTGAAATCGCTGCAATTTTGCTGATTTGTTTACCTTCTATCGCAAGGCTATAGAGTTGCCTCTCCTCACCCTGTCGGATTCGCAGAGCGGGAACACGATATTCACTCATGACAGTTCCTCTGAGCGTAATGACAAAGTGTGCTGTAAACGGTTGTACAGCACCTGAATATTATGGAAACCGCGGCGACGATTACGTTCTGCTCCGCGGAAAATAATGACGTTAATACCTATAGCCTGGCAAATATTGCATTGGCACTTTTTCCAGGGACGTTCTCCCAGCGTGCGTTCATAATCCGCACGGATTTTATCGGCCTCTTTTTCCCCTGAATGCAGGCGTTCATAAGCCAGTACGGCCTCAAGTGTTTTCTCAAGAGACAAAGCCCCATTATCGTATTCCAACAGGGCATTCACGGCATCCTTTTCCAGATGCCGAGCAATATCTTGATCAATCACGCCAGATTTTATTTTGCGACTCAAACTTGGATTCGCATCAAACTGAGGGACTCGCACAGCGGTATAGGCCGGGCCATCAGGCGTATGGTAATTATTTTTTCGATCTTTGAAGGCCTGTTGAAGCGGTGTAGTCGAGTCAATACTGGTCACACCAAACTTGATAAAGTCGGCGAAACTCTCTGGACGGGCAATACCAAGCAAGTGAACGTGTGTATCACTTTTCAGCAACGGCTTAATCTCTTCGAGAGTCTCTAGGATCTGCACCGTTTTCAACGGCACCATCCCTCCCATAGTGATATTTTTGTATCCCATGGCCAGCAGGGCCTGTACAGACTGACGGTAAGAGGTTTTGCTCCATCCATGTGCAACGCCAAAGGGAGTGAAACAGGATTTTTGAGACTTTTTTAAAAACTCTTGAGCCAAGGTCAGCGTGATATCCTGGCGACGGCGACACTCAGCCAATACTTCGCCACTGAATACCTCACCAGGTTTCTCATAGCCAAAAACGATATGATCGAGAGAAACTCCATGGTTAAAGCGAGAAGTTTCGTAGAACTCAATCACCTCCTCCACACGGTATGGTGGAACATCCTGGTTCACATAGGTGAAGGCTCCGCAATCACCCATAGTTTCCATATTTTCCGGCAGGCGGAAAAAATGCTTCATTCCATTGCGGAAGTAACGCAAACGCTGGGCACGGGTATATTTGCTCTCGCCACCGCCAAGACCATCTACTACAGCTTTAGAAACCAGCATGCCATCATAAGGATGAGGAAAAACCTCATGCGGATAATGATCGTCACGTTGACGCACGCGGTGTTCGTTTCGCGTTTCGCGGAAGAAGTCGAAACTGGGATCGATAAAATCCTGACTATCAGGGAAAAAATACTTTAGCTTCGACAACTTACTCTCCTGTGACGCCACTACAAAGCCTCAAAAAACGGGGGATTCTACCATGAAACCCCGGCAAGTAGCATTAAGGTTTAGCCTCTCTCTGGGCCTTAAACTCAGCCCGAAAACGTTTTTCCTCAAATGAATTTCCCGAGTCACGAAATTCACGCAATGCATGTGTTGCACTGATACCAGGATTTTGTTCCATAAGCTTTAAAATGAAAAACTTAACTTCCTCTGGGCTACGACGTATTCCTTTTTTCACTTCACGCTCAGGTAACTTCTTGAGTTCTTCAATTAAATTTTGAGATAACTCATTTAAATCATTGAGTTGTTTTGACGTAAATTCCTTCACAATGTATTTTGCCACACTGATATTAAGCATGAGCATATTGCACCTCAACCACTGTGCCATATTTTGGTTGGTTTTGAAAAAATATGCAGTTAGCCTACCATTGATTTTTTTGGAACTTATAATAAGTAGTTGTTTTTTTGCATCAACCAGATACTCAAGACCATTAATGATATCCAGTTCAATAGCATTAATATAATCTGGAGAGCCACAGATAATATAATAGTCTCTTTTTCTTTTTTTCATTAATTCTACAATAGATGTAGGATGCGTAGATTTAAAAATAGATCTATTAGTTATTTCTTTCCACCATGTTCTATGAAAACTTTTCCCTACATATTCTTGAGAATACAATGGGATTGATTCGTCATATCCGATAGCAAAGGTAGCTTTATACGGCACTACCTTATCTTTATGGTGAAGAAGCCCTAGCCCAGCAGAAAGGACCCATAAATCAACAAGATAATCATCCAATACTGCTTTAGCAGTCGCCCAGTGCCCACCTTTATAAAGATCACCAGCACACACAGTTGAAGATGTAGATATGGCATGATTCAGAGCATTGCACCAAGAGTTTATGAGCACGTTTGCAGGAGTTCGGCCTGATGAAAATTGGCTCAGACTCAAAACCTCTCCGCTACCAAAGTGTTTACCATTTGTACATGTTGTTATTAAGTTGATGTTGCTCACAATCGTCCCCCCGAATCGTGCTACACAAGCTACCTCAGAAAAAGGGGGATGACAAGAACGGAATTATCAGTCCCTGAAAAAAATTTCAGGGATTGATGTTAGTGAGGGATATACACGAAATACTCATCTTGAGAATGTGAAAGTTTGTGGCATCTTCTCAGAATGCCTTTCTCCTCAAGAGAAAGGCAAAAATTTCTGCATGACTCAAGAAGGACTTCAGGAGCTTCACTTTTGTCTTTAGAAATCAAAGCCCTGGCAAGAGTATCGTGACTAAACCCTCCTGTTGAGTGCGATACAATGCTCATTGCAAGTTGGGTATCGAAAGTATTCATAATGCACCTCTGAGTCGTCAGAATAATACAGTTATAAAAAAGTATTAACTGTAATTCAAGCTGGCTTTTTCAATTTACGCAAAGTAAGGACTGGTAATAAGATTACTTACCAAAATCATAAGGACTGCTTCATCCTCTCAGTTTGCATTCAAAAAATCAGCCCGGCACTGAAACATCAACCCACGCTCATCCAGATGATATGCAGTATGGATATAAGCCAGACACGCCAAGTTACGTACCATATGGCTCATCGATGGTTCTACCGCATCCTTCAGCCACAATACTAAATCAACCTAATAAACAACCAGCTATTGTCCTGGAACCATGTTCTCTACCTTCAATTCTCGTATCATTGCTCTTCACTCACTGAGCCCCATTCACCGTGTTCTCATTCATGGGTTTAAGCGGATCGTAATCGCTTACAAAAATAGGATTTGATTTCAAGGCATTCTTTTTTTTACAAAATGCCTATATGTACTGTAGGGATCTTCGAACCACACTGAAAATGCTTAACCCTTGGCATCGGTTCACGCTGTATAGGGATCATCCTCATGGCCGTTTCAAAATCTATCTCAGACCATTAAGCAAAACGCAGTTCACTTGAACGAATGAAAAATAACAAAGTGAGTACAACCTCCAGTCGGGTTGACAATCTGCCAGAGTATTGATCGAACGATTAAGCAACTCAGGAATGCGGTCAATCCCCACAGTTGCACTAAGTGTCTTTTCGCCGTGGCCACAGATTTGGTAATTTCCCTGGCAGGGTTGTAATCCATTGAACTGTTCTGAACAGTGAAGCACCCATTGCGGAATACTCACGGATATAAATCCCAGGCACAAAAAAAGCCGCTCGTAAGCGACTTAGGTTGCATCAGATGGTGCCGAAGGCCGGACTCGAACCGGCACGTATTTCTACGGTTGATTTTGAATCAACTGCGTCTACCGATTTCGCCACTTCGGCACTGAAGAGGATGCGGAAAACGTGGGCGAT
>Ga0209371_1001672_pt1 | contig 14176 bp, 9 predicted proteins | sample AgamicAtAmrz_FD_187165 | JGI IMG/M metagenome (GOLD analysis project Ga0209371, IMG submission 187165) | Agave microbial communities from Guanajuato, Mexico - At.Am.rz (SPAdes) (version 2) | ecosystem: Host-associated > Plants > Roots > Rhizosphere | place: Guanajato, Mexico | collected 2012-06-07
CAACGACAATTTTGGGTCCCGGCTTGCTGCCCTTTTTCGTGACTATTAAATTACCAGCACCGTCCACTTCAATTGTATCAACAGTGCCGCGCAGGCGTGCTGCAATAAATGCCGCAACATCGTCTTCAAAACCGCATGGTCCGTGCAGTGCTGTCAGTTCCTTCAATAATTCTATCACTTTGTTCCACCTCCGATAATTTCAGCCTTATTTCTATATCCGAAATAAATTCCGCCTTCCTTTATCGTAAGCTATTTTTCAGAAAAATCAATATAATAATAAAAAAAGACTGGTGTTTGGCACCAGCCTTTTAAACATTATATAAATAACCCAACTATTGTTGCAGTTAGAACAGATGATAGAGTTGCTGCAAGCAGCATTTTTAAACCAAATTTAGCAACAACATCCGCTTTTTCACCATTGATTGCCTGGATGGACCCAGAGATAATACCAATGGAAGAAAAGTTAGCAAATGATACTAGGAATGTGGAAACAATACCGACCGTCTTCTCAGACAGATTTGGAATCATTTCTTGGAACTGCAGCATCGCAACGAATTCGTTTGCCGCAAGCTTCGTACCCATAACAGAACCTGCATCAAGGATTTCATGGCCTGGTATACCCATAATCCAAGCGATTGGCGCAAAGATATAGCCTAGAATTCCTGTAAAGCCAATACCGAAGATTGCTGAAAAGAAAGAGTTGATTAGTGCCAGTAAACCTACATAAGCAACAAGCATTGCCGCAACAATTAAAGCAACTCGTCCACCATCAAGAGCTCCTGCAGAGATTGCTCCGAAAATAGAATTCGTTGTAGAAACCTCTTTAATGTTGATTTCCTCGTCCTCTTCCTTTTTGATCGGGCAGAACAATGTAGAAATGATAAGGGCAGACAACGCATTAAGCAGCATGGCAATCAATACATACTTCGCAGGAATCATATTCATATATGAACCCATGATAGAAGCAGATACACTTGCCATTGCAGAAGTCGATACAACGAACAGCTTGTTGTCATTCATTTTATCCAAATGCGATTTAATCGCTAAAATAGTTTCTGACTGTCCAAAGAAAATAGAGTTAATGCTGTTGAAAGTTACAACCTTAGAAAGACCAGTAAGCTTCGCCAATGCTCCGCCGATATATTTGATAGCCAATGGCAGAACTCTAATATGAGTCAGCACAGACAATAATGTGGATGTAAAGATAATCAGCATCAGTACATTAAGGAAAAATACACTTACTCCTTCATCAACAAGACCGCCTGTAACGAAGTCGACTCCCTCATAACCAAAGCTAAGTACTTTCGACACACCATTAGAAGTAGCTTCAATAATCTTCAAGCCAAAAGTTGTCTTGAACATCACAACAGTTATTAATAATTGCATAACAATCATAATAAGAATCGCTTTAAAGTTAACGGCCTTTTTATCATTTGACAGAAGATATGACAAGCCCAATGTTAAAAGCAGCCCAATTATTCCTATTAAAATAGACATTTCCCTTTCCCTCCTGGATGTTATTCACAAATGTTGAATAATAGATTCGCACATAGTACACAATTTTTTATGATACTGGAAAGGAGCAGGAATGTCACTGCTTTTAAGCAAATAAACAAAAGTTCTATTCTTCAAAAAAGTATAGTAAATTCACAAGATTTATATAGTTTTGTGATTCAAACAATTGTTTATCCCCCCTTTTATTGGAGAGAATTTGAATTATAGAATTAAATCAGTGGAGATGTCAAATATTAGTCTTGTTTTATTGTTTTTTTCTATTTGTCTGATTATTTTTGAGCACCTTTATCAAATTGAAATCTTAGGAACTGGATAACAAAAAACCCCTCCAATTAATGAAGGGGCTCCCTAAATCATGCAGTCTTTTCTTCTGCTTTAACTGCTGGTTTTCTGTTTGGCAATAGATTAAACAAGATGTTCAGCACAATAGCTGTAACACTTCCTGCTACAATGCCGCTTTCTGTCAGAATGCGGATTGTTTCAGGCATTTCTTTGAAGATATCTGGCACTACTGTCACACCAAGACCTAATCCGACTGAGCATGCGACAACAAGCAGGTTTCCTTGCTGGTTGAAATCAACTTGTCCCAGCATTTTAATACCGTATGCACAAACCATACCGAACATCGCTAACGATGCTCCCCCCAGCACTGCTGTTGGGATTAGGGTTGTGACTGCTGCTACTTTAGGCAGGAAGCCTAAGATGACAAGGATAACTCCAGCAGAGAAAATCGCGCTTTTTGTTTTTACTCCTGTCAGCTGTACAAGCCCGACGTTTTGTGAGTAAGCTGTGTATGGGAAGGAGTTGAACACACCGCCAATTACGCTGGCAATCCCTTCAGAACGATATCCTCTTGCAAGGTCCTTTTCTGATACCTTTGTTTTTGTGATATCGCTAAGAGCTAAATATACACCAGTCGATTCAATAAGGCTGACAATTGCTACAAGTGTCATTGTTAAGATAGCTGAAAAATTAAATGTCGGCATTCCGAAATAGAATGGCTTTAAGCCGTGAACCCAGGAAGCTTCCCCAACTTCAGCAAAGTTGACTAAGCCCATGAACGCTGCAACAATTGTTCCAACGATTAATCCAATTAAAATGGAGATAGTTTTAATAAAGCCTTTTGCGTATTTGTTTAGCAACAGGATAAACACTAACACACCGAAAGACAACAGCAGGTTTTTCGGATCACCGAAGTCTGCACTGCCTTCGCCGCCTGCCATATCCTTAATAGCGACAGGAATCAATGTTAAACCAATGATGGTTACGACAGAGCCTGTCACAACAGGCGGGAAATATTTAACTAGCTTACTAAAGAAGGAAGAAATAATAATAATGATAGCTCCTGAAACGATAATCGCTCCGTATATAGCAGTTACTCCATGATTTGCACCAATTGCAATCATCGGTCCTACTGCTGTAAATGTACAGCCAAGCATGACTGGAAGACCAATCCCGAAGAATTTATTTTTCCAAACTTGCAGCAATGTAGCGATACCGCATGTCAGCAAATCAATTGATACTAAATAGGTTAATTGTTCAAATGTTAAATTCAGCGCTCCGCCAACAATCAATGGAACTAGCACTGCTCCGGCATACATTGCCAGAACGTGTTGAAAGCCTATTGACCATGTCTTTAAAGATTCCTTGCCCATATAATTAGTAACCTCCTGAATAGATGCTTTGCACTTCTCTGTCTGCAGCAAACTTCACTTTTCCTTCTTGCAGGGAAGCGATTCTTGCCAATGACTCCAAACGATATCCTTTTTTAAGAATCTCATCAGCACCAGGCTGGAAGGACTTTTCAATCAAAATACCGATACCGCTCACCTCAGCGCCAGCTTGTTCTACTAAATCTGCCAGACCGATTGCTGCCTGTCCGTTTGCAAGGAAGTCATCAATAATTAAGACACGGTCTTCCTTTAAAAGATATTTTTTCGATACAGTAATCTCATTGGATTCCTGCTTTGTAAAAGAATAAACAGTCGATGTATATAAATCGCTTGTTAACGTCAAAGATTTTCTTTTTCTCGCAAAAATGACGGGAACATTCATCGCTAGGCCCGCCATAATAGCAGGTGCAATGCCGGAAGATTCAATCGTTAGGATTCTTGTGACTCCTGCGTCTTTAAACCTTCTTGCGAACTCTAAGCCAATCTCATTCATAAGCTGTGGATCCATTTGATGATTGATGAAAGAGTCTACTTTAAGCACATTGCTGTCGAGCACAATGCCTTCTCTTTCAATTTTGTCTGTTAGTAGCTTCATTGCGTTCATCCCCCTGAAAAATAAAAAGGAGAACAGCACGATTACTTAAAAAAGAGTAAGCGTGCTGTTCTCCAGCAGAATTAATGACACTATTCCCTAAAGAAAATAGCATCCTATTATTAATAGCTTACTCGTAGTCAGATAATTTCCGGTTATCTGGTAGAAACTCGCAGGCCATATCCCTGCTATTATACGAGATGAATATAAATGTTATATAGAAATTATATCCGAAGATTGGACTTTTGCAAACTGAATTTTTACAAAAACGAAGAATATTCGACAAAGTCCAACACGGAAGCACAGGATAAAAACCTTGCTGTCACTGTCTTTAGCCGGTTTTTCAGACTAATGCTGGGAAATGCAACCAAAAGAAGAAGCCGCCAAATTTATCGGCGGCTTTTCCTCTTATTTATATCTTGGTATGTCAAGGGTAATACTATATGACTCTAGTATATTATAAATATTATACATGCTTGATGTTTGCTTAGATGCCCAGCCAATATCTGTTGCATATTGGTGTGTAGCATATCCATTTGCAGCTGCTCCGACAGGATTCCATCTCATTTCATATATAGTATCTTGACCTCTGTCAATATAGTCTTTTCGCACAAATTCAGCACCGCCAATAATAGCTGCTTCTGGTGTAAACCAGCCTGCGCTGTACGCGAAAGCTGCTCCGCCTGAAACGGCATTATTGTCTGTTGCGCCAATTCCGTACATATTGTACACTGTCTTGCCATTGTATGTGACGCCTTTTGCAAGCTGGCTCGTTCCGTTTCCTGTTTCCAAGAAGGAGTGTGCCATCAAGTAAACGGCGTTAACGCCATACTGCTCTGCAGCTTTTTGGTAGCTGCTTGCTTTTCCAGCAAGAATACCTTTTCCGGTAAGAACCTTCTCGTTTACTTCAGTCACACTGATTGTTCCCGGATCAGAAAGCTTAGCGAATTGCAGCTGTGCTTTCAGCGTTCCCTGGAAGTTAGATGGGTTGATATAATACTTCAGATCCGCTATGGAAGGCGGAACCCATCCGCCAAGCTTCATCCAGTTCATGCCGTCCGTGCCCTTTACTGTGCTAAGGACTGTGAAATCACTGTCTCCTGCTTGGAAGCGGAGATCATGTGCACTGTAGTTCGCCCCCGGACCTGTACGAATATTCCAGCCGCCCTCAACAGCTAATCTGCCATTGCTTTTCGTATAAAAAGCATCTTCACGCAAGTAGATGTCATAGCGTTTGTCTGTTTTTGGAGCGGAATTGCTCTGGATTGTCGTCATTTGGTCAAGGGTAAGAGAAAAGTCACTGTATGTTTTAATTACTTCTTGCTTCACCGATTCGCTAATATCAAGGCTGAGATTTGCGTTGCCAGTGCTCTCGAAATACTTGATTGTTACAGTGTGGTATCCTTTGTCCATGTACTTCGCTTTTACTTCTCGCTCGCCCTTCTTCGCTACCCATGAATCGATGATAGTCTTTCCATCGACAAGCAGAATGACACCGTCATCTGCATTAACAGTGAAGTCATAGTTCGTGCTCTTAGAGAAGTAGACTTGCTTGCTCATAACTGCTGAGAAGTTATCATTTGGAATACTCTTAGCAGGCGAGCCTGAACCCCAATTGAAGTTCACGTCAGATTCCTGATCGACTTCCACAAGTCCTGTGGAAGATACAGGACTGCTTGGATTAATGACGTTCGGATAATATTGAACTGTCCAAGTATCCTTATTGATTAAGCTGTTCTCATTGAATGGGGTAATCGTAAAGTCAATATTCGATTTGCCTGTCTGTTCAAGATATCTAACCTCAATCCAGTGAATATCTCCTTCTGCCCCATTCTTGACAGAAAGCTTAACTGCATCATTTTTGCTGTTGCCAGCACTCCATCTGTCGATCACAACTTTGCCGTCGACAAGCACTTGCACTCCGTCGTCAGCAATTGTGTTGATATAATAATCGCCAGCAGTCAGGCGCTTCGCCGTAACATAACGTGCTGAATAGTTATTAGCAGGCACATTTGCCATCGGCGCATCATAGCCGAAATCTTCTGTAAAGCCGTTGTTGCTGTTCGGATTGAGCACTTTCGCATTCACAGGAGCACCAGATGTTTCCATATTGTCATAATAATAGACAATCCAGTTTCCAAATGGGACTACATCAGCAAACAGAGATGCTTTTCCGGTATTTTCATAGTATTCAGCAGTAACGGTATGATTACCGCTAGAGACCTTCGGCAATGTTGCACGGTAGATGTCTCCTGAAGAGTTCGTCCACTTATCGATAAACTTGCTGCCATCAAGGCTCATGCGGATGCCGTCATCAGCAAACGCCTGTGCAAAGTAATCTTGTCCGCCTGCAATCAGTTTTCTGAAGCGAGCAGAGAAGTTATCTGCAGAAAGGCCTGAGATGGACTGCCCCGTACCCCAATTATAGCGAATGGTATCAAGCTTATTGCCGGATGTCGCTCCGCCTGCTATATTTACATAATTTCCAGACAATGTGCTGTTCGGGTAGAATTGACCGAACCAGCTGTCCTTCTCAACTTCCTTATCTGCGTTTTGCAAATAGAACTCAAGACCGCTGCCGCCTGTCTGATCATAGTATTGAATTTCAATGGTATGAACATTTTTGTCAGAAGCAGAAGCTGAAGTGCGATCATTAACTTGAATAATATCAGTTGTTTCACTCTTCCAATAGCTGCTTGATTTCCATCTGTCCACAACAAGATTGCCGTCAAGATAAACACGAATTCCATCATCTGCTCTTGTGCGCAAAATATACGAACCAGCAGTTATCCTTTGTGCTGTCTTGTAGCTTACAGAGAAGTTGTCTGCATTAATCCCTGCAGTTGGTGAGCCTGTGCCATTTTCCACCTTCAGACTTTGTCCATTTCCAGAAACAGTCTTGACAGACTTAGGCATACCAGTCAGAGATGTATTGTTATAATAGGATGCAATCCAGTTTCCGAATGGTGCCACAGTTGCTGCGATTCCTGCATTGTTGGTACTTTCATAGTAATCAACAGTCAAACGGTGATTTCCAGTGCTTAAACCTGTGATTGTTCCAAAATCTGATTTTCCGGAAGAATTGCTCCAGCGGTTAATGACAGTCTTGTCATCAACGGTTGCTCTTACTCCGTCATCTGCATATGTTTGAATAACATAATCCTTGCCGCCCTCAATGAGCTTCATGAACTTAGCAGAGAAGTTGTCTGCATTCACTTCTGTATAAGGCTTGCCTGTTCCCCAATTATGAAGAAGCTCCTTCACCTTAGTGCCTGCAGTAGCACCGCCGACTGCTTTTACCGGTGTTCCAGACTGACTCGTATTATTGTAGTAAAGCTCTAGCCAGCTGTCCTTTTCAAGCTCATCACTCGCAGGCTGCAGATAAAATTCCAATCCGCTGCTTTTTGTCTCCTCATGATACTCAATTCGTATGGTGTGAATATCTTTATGGTCTGCATTCCCTGTTGTATGATCCTTTACAGAGATGACATGAGTCTGTTCGCTCTTCCAGTAGCTGCTTGACTTCCAGCTGTCGACTGCAAGCTTGCCGTCAATATAAACACGCATTCCGTCGTCAGCTCTTGTACGTAAAATATAGTCGCCTGCCTTAATTCTTTGGGCAGTTGAATAGCTTGCGGAGAAATAATCGCCGCCAACCGCACTAACAGGTGAACCATATCCGTTCTCTACCTTCAAGGAAGTGCCGTCACTTGAAATTGTATTTTGTGCTGCCGGGAAGCCGCTTAAATTCGTATTGTTGTAATACCAGGCAATCCAGTTGCCCAGCGGCACTGCGTCTCCCGCTACTCTTGCTCTGCCGCCTGCTTCCATATAATCGACTTGAAGCAGATTATTGCCGGATGCAAGATCCGTAATAATTCCTGTATCCATTATTCCAGAGGAGTTGCTCCAGCGATTGATGACGGTGTTGCCATTTGCCTTTGCACGAATTCTGTCATCGGCATATGTCTGGATATAATAATCCTTGCTGCCATCAAGAAGCTTATAGTAGCTTGCTGTGAAATTATCCTCATTGATGTTTGGATACGGCTTGTTCTTATCCCAGTTATGGAAAAGCTGGCTCTGCTTTGTTCCAGCAGTAGCGCCTCCCTCAATAACAGAAGCAAGCCCGCTTAAAGAGGTATTGTTATAATATAAGCCAAACCATTTATTAGCTGCAGCCTCTTGTTGAATAGTATTCAAGTAAAATTCAAGGCCGCTGCCGCCTGTTTTCTCATAATACTCGATCGTAATTTCATGGACATCCTTCTTAGAAGCATCACTTGTGCTCTTGTCCTTTATTTCGATCATATGCGCTTGTTCACTTTTCCAATAGCTGCTTGATTTCCAGCTGTCTACAGCCAATTTGCCGTCAATATAAATCCGCATGCCGTCATCAGCACGAGTTCGCAAGATATACTTGCCGGCCTTTATATGCTGAGCTGTTGAATATCTCACAGAGAAGTTATCCTTGCCAATGCCTTCTATCGGGGATCCTGAACCGTTTTCCACCTTGAGGGACTTGCCGTTTCCTTGAATAACATTCTGTCTCTTCGGAGTTCCGCTTAAAGAGGTATTGTCATAGTACCAGCCGATCCAGTCGCCAAATTCGACTGCTTCAGCAGCAAATCTCGCTCTGCCAGTCGCTTCAAGGTAATTTACCTTCATCGTCTGTTCTCCAGAGCCAACATTTGTTGCGACACCTGTATTAATAGCGCCGGATGAGTTGTAGTTTTGCTTGATTACTGTCTGACTCCCAATTTTCACTTCAATCTGATCATCTGCATAAGATTGGACAAAATAATCCTTGCCACCAGCCAACTTCTTTAAATAAGTTGCAGTGAAGTTGTCTGCAGGCAGGCCGTCCGCAGGGCTTTCACGCCCCCAGTCTTTCAGGAGCTGATCTAGCTTAGTGCCAGCTGTCGCTCCGCCTTCCACTAATGCGGGAGTGCCAGAAAACGATTTATTAGAATAATAGAGTCCTAGCCAGCTGGAATCCTCTGTTTCATCCTCATATGGATGAAGATAAACCTCAAGGCCGCTGCCGCCAGTCTTATCATAGTATTCTACCTTTATGCGGTGAAGCTGTTTGTTGGATTGACCGCTAATGTCTGCGACTGTAATCACTTTGGACTTCTCACTTTTCCAATAGCTGCTTGCAGTCCAGTCATCCACAACCTTCTTGCCATCCACATAAACTCTAATGCCGTCATCTGCCCTTGTCCGCAGGATATACTTCCCTGCAGGCATCACTTGGTCGGACTGATAAACAGCAGAAAAGTTGTCGCTGTTCACTCCGGTTGCCGGAGAATTAGTGCCGTTCTCTACTTTCAAGCCAAGCTCATTCTGGGAAATCTCCTCTTTTACGACAGGAGTTCCTGACATGCTCGTATTGTTATAGTAGCTAACAGACCATTTTGCAGCAGTTGCTGCTTCTGCATCATGACTAGCCGGAATAAATAACCCCGAAATTCCGAATGCTAAAGCCATAAATGTTACGGGTAAAAACTTCTTAATCCAAGACACCTCCTAAAAAGATTCGTCTGATAAAATAGTCTTAGCGATAAACCCTCTATAATTATGCAATATTACCCGAAATTTGTTAATAATTCTTTTGAAGCACCTACCAAAAATAGTACGATATACTCATAGATTTTGGAGAAATATGAGAAAATATGTATGTTTTTGTCAAAAAATTATATTTAATGGGAGTTTTATAAATTGGTAGTCGGATAGGTATAAAGAGGTGAGGAGGCAGCATAAAAAGCTGCCTTAAAAGATGGACAGTAAATAAAAGTAATAAATTGGTTTATATCCAGCCATTATTTTGCGCCTTTGAAATTGCTTCAATTCTGTTTTTGACTTCTAATTTATTTAATACTTCAGAAATATAGTTGCGGATAGTGCCGGAAGAAAGATACAAGGTCGAGGAAATTTCTTGGACAGTTTTTCCTGCAGCCACGAGAGCTAAAATCTCTTGTTCTCTTTCTGTTAATGGAAAAGGCTCTGGATAATAGCTTTGCACTAACTTGATAATTTCCTTTACTTTCAGACTGTCCATCACACTTGTTTCCTGAAGCATCGATCCAATTTTCTCTCTTACTTCCTTTCGTTTTGGCTCAGATTGAAACAAATGAACAGTGCCTTTTGACGGCTGTAATAGCCCAAGCATTAAGAGAATTGTCGTTGTTTTTCCCGCCCCATTTGCTCCAAGGATAGCAACTGCTTCTCCCTTCTTTATTGTAAAAGAGATATCATTCACAGCCCTTTTCTGCTGAAACTGCTTTGATACATTGGTAAGTTCGATAACCTTTTCCAAAACGTAAACCACCTCCGCTGTTGATAAACTAATTGTATAATCCTTCCACTCTCCTTTTTAGTCGTAAATGTCATGAAATAAAGATGACATTTGTCATCTCCTCAGAAAAAAGACCCCTAACTAAAGGGGTCAATCCAAAAATATCTCCTCTAAAGTCGGCTCTTCGACCTCCACACGGAAGATGTCTGTTTTGCAGGCAGTAAAGGCTCTTGTAATTTCTGCAATCTTTTTATCTTCATCCACAGTAATGAATGTCAATTTATCGCCAAACTGGACATCTGTCCCTTTGCCTTCCAACCATTGACGAAGCTTCTGTTCTTCTGAAACAGGGACAATGCTATGTCTGATTTTGACAATAATATTTGTACGGTAAAAGGCTCGCAGCTCATCCATCGTTCCAATTTTGACAATGCGTCCTTCCTTCATAATGGCAATCCTTGTACACAGCTTTTCAACCTCATCCAGATTATGAGAAGTCAAAAAGATTGTTTTGCCTTTGTTATGCAAGCTTTTAATCAGCCGCTGAATTTGAATAACGGACTCTGCGTCCATACCGGATGTTGGTTCATCTAAAAATAACAGCTCAGGATCATGAATAATCGCTTGCGCAACACCAAGCTTCTTCTTCATCCCAAAGGAGAACTTACCTGCTTTTTTATTGGCATGTTCAGCTAGGCCGACTGCCTCTAACGCTTCCATACAAGCACTTTTTTGTGCAGGCTTCCCTGAAAGAGAAGAGAAAAACCGCAAGTGCTCAAGTGCCGTAGTTGAACCATAGAAAGTAGAATAATCAGGCATCACACCGATTCTTCTTTTCACTTCTGTGGCTTCGGTATCTCCACTTAATAAAGTAAATGATCCAGAAGTCGGCTTTGCAATGCCCGTCAGCATATTAATAAAAGTTGATTTTCCCGCACCATTTCTGCCAAGAAACCCAAATATCTCTCCTTTTTCCACTTTTAAGTCAATACCATTCACAACGGTTACTCCGTTATACACCTTTGTCATTTTTTGTGCTTTAATAGCTGTCATCAGCATTCCCTCCTTTTGAAGACAAGATTAGCTAAGTAAATTAGGATTCCTGCGAACAGAAGGACTACTACAAACGTATAATCCTTTTTATCGAAGTAATAATATGGATTTACATACTTCAGCCAACTAATCGCAGGATTAGTAGTGAGAACTAACCATCCCCCTAAAATAGGAAAGATTATACTTCCTATCATGCCAAAAAACATTGTAACACTTGGTTTTGGAATTAAAACTGATAAACATAGGACAAAAGCAATCTGTAATGTGAGCAGACTCATTGTCTGGGTGAATATCAAAATATTAATCTTTTTGGTAATAATGCTGATGATAAGAAATGATGTAAACAGAGAAACAAACCAAAATATCCAGATACCGAAGAATTTCCCGTAAAGAATAGAAGACCTCGACGTTTTAGTTACTAAAAACCGCATCGTCCGCTCATGTACTTCCCTGTTGATGCTATCATGGGAAAGGCTTGTAACAAACAGCTGCCCGAAAAACATAATTAAGAACATCACGCCTGCAACACTAGCTTCCTTTGTTGACAACTCCGCTATAGATGCTAATGGACCTGCGAACTTTGCAGAATAATATGCAGTAACTAAAAACAGTATAATAATCAGTATGGCTTTGACTCCTTTAAATAATTGAAAAAATTCTCTTTTGCCGATTGCAAACAAAATATTTCCCCTCCATTAAGTATCTTTATGCGTTCTTCCTCTATAATTAAGTGCCCTCCAACAGGATTATGAACAACACATGTAATATAAAAAATTCACTTCACTCCATAACTATCATTCTTTTAATTCTCATGGCTTTTTTTCTCCCACAGATGAAAGATGATCTGGCCGAACAATCCTACAATAAATAGAAGAAATAATTTATCGTAATGCTGTGCTGCAAAATCATTACCAAAATGTCTCGAAATTATAAGGAGCGCTGCTAAGGTTCCCATTACGCTGAATACTTTTTTCATTTTGTCACCTCATTTTTTAATCTATAAGGATTATATCTATCCTACCTTAACCCTGCTGAATCGGAACCTTAATTCTTCCTTAATTGCAAATAAATTACCAAAAAAATGATATGATATTTTTATATATTGTTGTATTAGGGAGATTATTTATATGGAAAATACAAGACTATTGATTGTGGATGATGAACAGGCAATCCACCAAATGTTGCGAATCATTTTGCAGAAAGAAGGGTTTGAGCGAATTGATACGGCAGAAACAGCAGAGGAAGCGCTCAGGCTTTGTGGGTTCAACAGCTACGACCTGATTTTTCTGGATGTGATGCTTCCAGACCGAAGTGGTTTTGAAATATGTCCTCTCATCAGAGAAAAAACGAATGCTACGATTTTCTTCCTGACAGCAAGGTCTACTGATCTTGATAAACTGTCAGGCTTTGCGTTAGGTGCTGACGATTATATCACAAAACCATTTAACCCTCTTGAAGCAGTGGCGAGAGTGAAAGCCCATTTAAGGAGACATAAAGTCAGCAATGTGAAGGAAAGTGCCAATTATCAATTTGGAGATTTATCTGTCAACAGCTCTTCTGGTGAAGTTATCGTTAGAGGTGTTAAGGTGTCCTTACCAGCACAGGTGTATCAACTGCTGCTGTTCTTCTGCCAGCATCCTAATCAGCTCTTCAGTAAAGCCCAGCTGTATGAAAATGTGTGGGGGGAAGATTTTCTCGGTGAGGATAACACAATTATGGTTCATATCCGCAAGCTCAGGGAAAAAATTGAACTAGACCCCAGCAAGCCCCAATTAATCGTGACAGTGAGAGGGCTCGGCTATAAATTAGCCGCAGAAGGTCGCAACTAAATGAATATGCCTAAACGATTTATATTACAATTCTTTTTTCAGCTTCTTCTTGTATCCTCCTTTATTGCTGTCCTTATCTTTATATTTTGGGTATTCTTCGGCTACACTTTAACAAAATTAGAAGTAAACAGTGATTTAACGAAAGCTGATGTTTCTTCTATAGAAGGCTCTTTTTCCATAGATAAAGGACAAATAACAATTGAATCTGACATAAAAAAGTTAGCTAAGAAACAGGATGGCTGGATTGCTGTACTTTCTAAGGACGGAAAACTTTTAAAAACATACAACACACCAGCAGATTTTGAGTTCACTAAAACCGATTATAAATTGCTTTTATCTGAAAATCAGTCATTGCAGCAGTACGATTATAAAATCTGGACAATACGTGAGGATACAAAAAAGCCCCTGATTATTCTCTTTGGAACAGAAAACAGCAGTAAGGGTATTTTAGAGACTATTAAAAAAGAGGTAAATTGGAAGAAAAGCCAATTGGATCTTTCAGAGGCTGTTAAAAAAAACATAAAGAACAGCCAAGGCTGGGTGCAGCTTATCAATGTGGATGGGTCAACCCAGGACGGTTTTATGGCAGATAATCAGAAGGACCACTATTCTGTTTATGAGTTATTGCAGCTGACTAAAGTGGAAAACAAGGATTCTTCAGCCTATTACTATGAACAGACAGGGCAAGTTCTCCTTGTTGGCACCGAAAAAGTGGATTACGGACAAATTGAGACTGAAATGATGAAGGCCTTTGGAAGTACTGCCTTTATCATTTTTGTTGTCAGCCTCCTTCTATTATTAGCGGTGACTATTGTGTTCGGCTATAGGTTTGGCGCCCCCCTTGTTACCATCATGAATTGGATTGGAGATCTAGGCAAAGGCGTTTATGGGGATGGACATTACAAGCACTCTGTAATAATGACGAAAAAAGGAAAGCTGAAAAAGAAATATAGAATATACAAGGAATTAATTACAACCCTGACTCAGCTGACGGAGACCTTGGAGCAAAATAAACAAGCAAGAATAAAGGCGAGTAAAGTCAGAGATGAGTGGATCAGCGGTCTTTCTCATGACTTGAAAACACCGCTTGCCTCTATTGGGGGCTATGCGGAGATGCTGCAGTCAGACCAATATTCATGGTCAGAAAGTGAGGTTCGGACATTCTCTGCCACAATTGCGGAAAAGGCGCAATATATGAAGCAGCTACTTGAGGATT
>Ga0209371_1001675_pt1 | contig 14154 bp, 16 predicted proteins | sample AgamicAtAmrz_FD_187165 | JGI IMG/M metagenome (GOLD analysis project Ga0209371, IMG submission 187165) | Agave microbial communities from Guanajuato, Mexico - At.Am.rz (SPAdes) (version 2) | ecosystem: Host-associated > Plants > Roots > Rhizosphere | place: Guanajato, Mexico | collected 2012-06-07
AATCTGATGTAGAGCCCACTCTATCGGCTATTATTTGCTCTGACAAGATATATCGATAAAACAGGCATTTAGCCCCAGAGCCCTCCCCTTTATTACGTATGCAGTGCCCTATTGATTCCAAGGAGCCAATGATGCCGAGCCTGGACGATCCGTTACTGATTTTTACCGACGTGGATGGCACCCTGATGGATAGCCATACCGGTGAGTGGCAGGCTGCCGCTGGCTGGCTGAGCCGTTTGCGTGAGCATGGCATTCCGGTCATTTTATGCAGCAGTAAAACCGCCGCCGAGATGGCCGCCCTGCAAAAGATATTGAGCCTCGAAGGTTTGCCGTTTATTGCGGAAAACGGGGCGGTCGTGCAGCTTGATGACTCCTGGCAGGATGATGAGCACTATCCGCGTCTGATGAGCGGTGCGCCCCATGAGGAGATTGCCCGCGTGCTGGAGGAGTTGCGTAACACCCACGGATGGAAATTTACCCCTTTTTCTGAGCTTGATGAGAGCGTTCTGTCGGAAGTGACCGGCCTGCCGCCTGCGCAGGCGGCGCTGGCAAAGTTACAGGAAGCCTCTGAAACCTTAATCTGGCGCGACAGCGATGAAGAGATGGCGGCGTTTGACGATGCCTTATCTCAGCTCGGTTTGCGTTTCGTGCAGGGAGCGCGTTTCTGGCATGTGCTGGATGAGCGCGGCGGCAAAGATCAGGCGGTGAACTGGCTGACGCGGCAATATCACCATTACGCCGGGAAAAGTTTTACCACCGTCGGGCTGGGCGATGGCCCGAACGATGCGCCGCTGCTCGACAGCGTCGATTATGCGATTGTCGTCCGCGGCCTGAACCGTGAAGGGGTGACAGTGCGCCGTGATACGCCTGAGCGGGTCTATCACACCGAGCTTGAGGGCGCTGCGGGCTGGCGCGAGGGGCTTAATCAGCTGTTCGGTATCTCATCTTCGGCGCAAACCTGATTACGCCCCTGATGTTTCGCCCGGTAGAGACGCCGGTCGGCAACGGATTGCAGGTGTTCAAAATCGTAATTACCCTCTTCCAGCGCATCGCTAACCCCCAGCGATGCGCTGATGCGAATGGTCGTATGCTTATGAATCAGGATCTCTTTGCTGGCGATACGCTGGCGAATGCGTTCGGCTATCGCGGCGGCCCCGGCCCGCGTGCAGCCCGGCAGAAGAATACAGAACTCTTCGCCGCCAACGCGCCCGGCAACCTGCTGCTCATCAAGGCTACTGCTGATTAATCCGGCGGTATGCGACAGCACCAAATCCCCCGCCTGATGACCAAAGCGGTCATTAACCTCTTTGAAGTGATCGAGATCGAGCTGGATCACCGCGAAGGGCAGCTTTTGCGTGCGCGCCAGCTGTGAGAGGGTTTTTGCCCGTTCAAACAGCACGCCGCGGTTGCAGAGCCTTGTTAGCGGATCGTACCAGGCCTGCCACTGCAATGTATTCTGCATGGCGTACATATTCTTCACCATCCGGCGAATCACGCCCCAGGCCACCAGCAGCATGGTCATAAACAGCAGCCATAAAATGGCCATCGCAATGCTGATACGCCCAAAATCGCCGGTGATCCCTTCGCGCAAGGTGTGGATCCGCACCAGCACGCCGTCGAAATGCTTCAGCTTTTGCCAGCTAATGTAGCGCGCGCCGAGTCGCAGGCCGCCAAGGGTATCTCTCTCCATCTCCGCACTGAGCCGCGCGCGCTCTTCAGCGTTAAAGGCGCGTCGCGCGTTATCGACGGGCGAAGTGCTGGTAATCAGCTTCAGGTGGCTGTCATAGAGCAGATACTCCCCCTTCTCTGTCTCCTCGCCGGCCGGGCTGGCATGCATCAGCAGAGCGTGGATGGCATCAACAGAGAAACTGACCCCCAGCGCCCCCAGCCAGTCGCCCTGATAATCGAGCGGTACGCTGGCCGTGACATCACCATGATGCTCGCTGCCCGGCGTCAGGTCGCTAAACCAGCGTACGCCACGCCCGCGGTTCTCCTGTCTCTGTTGGCCGGTAAACCACGGGCGCATCAGCAGGCGGTAATAGGTCGGCACAATCGTCTCTTCGCTGGCCTGGGTATCGGTAGTAATAAAGAATCCGGCACGGGAGATATACCAGGCGCGACGCGGCAGCATCTGCGCATGGGTTGAGAGACGAAACAGGTAGCCGAGCTCCATCGCCGCGGTCAGTTCATTGTGCAGGTTGGGATTGTCACGGGTCAGTAGCGCCGTTTGTTCAACAAAATAGTCCGAGACACCATACACCGGCAGCGTGCGCTGGTTATCGCGACCCACTTGCCACTGCGGCAAGGCGCGCTTACTGTCAAACTCACCGTGGCGTTTTCGCAGGATATTAAGGTCGAGCGGCGTTTGCAGCGCCGCCTCCATGGTGTGACGGAAGAAGAGCAGTCGTTCGACGCCGACCTGCATCTGCATATCGAGCGCATTGCTGACATTCTCCAGCGCGCTACGCTGGCTCGTGGCGTAGGCGTTCTCCAGCACCAGTACTTCGCGCCAGGTCAACACGGTCGAGCAGACTATGACGATCACAAAACAGAGGTTAACCACCCAGCTGGGATCGAAATAGCGTCCGGCGTCGTGACTTTGTCCGGGAACATTATTAAAGGTGGAGTGGCGCACAGAGGCTCCCTGAAAAGTCTGGTTAACTGCTTTGTCGCGCGCCGGTTGCCAAGAAAAACGCCCAGCAGAGCCGGGCGTTTCCTTGGTTATGCTTCTTCGTGAATGCGCTGCCCTTCGCCGGGCATTAACTCATCTTCACGAAAGGCTTCCCGTTTGACCCCATAGCCGTCATACCACCGACACTCCACCATACCGCTGGCGTAGCCGGTGACAATCATGCGCGGACCACCCTTTTTAGCCTGAACCTCATCACTGATCATAAAGACCATACCTGCCTCCTGATTCAGAGTGAAACGTTTTCACCATAGACGAAGTTTTTAAGTTTTGCGTAATAGGTGCTGCTTATTTTGCGCCACGCAGGCGGCCGATCCCTTTGACCACCGCGATAACCACCGCGCCGATAGCAAAGCCGATCACCAGATTCGCCGCCATCGGCACAATCGCCTGCACCAGTGCATTTTGCGTGCTGGCGAAGTGCTCAATCGCGTGATGCAACGCCGGGATACCGTGAACCACAATGCCGCCGCCGACAAGGAACATCGCCAGCGTGCCCACCACCGACAGGATCTTCATCAGCCACGGTGCGACAAACAGCAGACCTTTGCCCAGCCCCTGCGCCAGCACGCCCCTCTTCTCCACCAGCCAGTAGCCCATATCATCCAGCTTGACGATAATCCCCACCAGGCCATAAACACCGATGGTGACCAGCAGCGCAATACCGGAGAGGATCAGCACCTGGTTGAGCAGCGGCGCATCTGCCACAATACCTAATGTGATGGCGACGATCTCCGCCGAGAGAATAAAGTCAGTGCGCACGGCACCTTTGATTTTATCTTTCTCGAACTGCTGCGGGTTTTGTGCCGCCAGCGCTTCCAGCCGTTTTTGCCGCGCTTCCGGGCTCTCTTTATGTTTTCTCGCTTCGAAGGTATGCAGCACTTTCTCTACCCCTTCGAAACATAAATAGGCTCCGCCCAGCATCAGTAACGGCGTGATGGCCCACGGTATAAAGGCGCTGATCAGCAGCGCCAGCGGCACCAGAATCACTTTATTGAGCAATGAACCGCGCGCTACGCCCCAGACAACCGGCAACTCACGGTTGGCGCGCACGCCGGTAACCTGTTGTGCGTTAAGGGAGAGATCGTCCCCCAGCACGCCCGCGGTCTTCTTCGCCGCCAGTTTTCCCATTACCGAAATGTCGTCCAGCAAGGTGGCGATATCATCGAGAAGGGTTAATAGACTACTTCCTGCCAAAATGTCTTCCTTTTTAAGTAAGCTGCGCAAAGTGCCCAGCGAGTGTTAAACGCGTAACAGTATGCGGTAAAAGATAGCAGGCGAGAATAACCTTGGTGAATGAGCGAACATAATGTCAACAAATATTTAACACCAGAGGTGTGATTAACCCCTCGCCTTAGAAATACTTTTATCGTTAACTATAAGCCTCTTATCCTTTCCCGTGGTGGGTTATGCGTTTCAGGCAGGTTTTACCGCTGATTGGCGCGCTTTTTGCGCTCTACATTATCTGGGGTTCCACATATTTTGTTATCCGCATCGGCGTTGAGAGCTGGCCGCCGTTTATGCTGGCCGGTACACGCTTTTTCTGCGCCGGTACGCTACTAACGTTGGTGCTGCTGCTGACAGGTCACAAGCTGCCGCCGATGCGCCCAATGCTTAACGCGGCGTTGATTGGCGTGCTGCTGCTGGCGGTCGGCAATGGTTTTGTTACCGTTGCCGAGCACCAGAATGTTCCGTCCGGCATCGCGGCGGTGGTAGTGGCGACGGTTCCGCTCTTCACCCTCTGCTTTAGCCGCTTTTTTGGTATTGCCACACGTAAACTGGAGTGGCTGGGCATCGCCATTGGCCTGATCGGCATCGTGCTGCTAAACAGCGGCGGCAACTTGAGCGGCAACCCGTGGGGTGCCGGGCTGATTTTGATTGGCTCACTCAGCTGGGCGTTTGGCTCCGTCTACGGATCGCGCATTGAACTGCCGGTCGGCATGATGGCAGGCGCGATTGAGATGCTGGCTGCCGGGATCGTACTGCTTGCGGCTTCCGCGCTCAGCGGCGAGCGCCTGACCGCCGTGCCGCCCATTGAGGGCTTCTTCGCCGTCGGCTACCTGGCGCTGTTCGGCTCAATTATCGCCATCAATGCTTATATGTATCTGATCCGCAACGTCACGCCTGCCGTTGCCACCAGTTATGCCTACGTCAACCCGGTGGTCGCGGTGCTGCTCGGCACGACCTTTGCGGGTGAGCACCTCTCCTCAATCGAGTGGCTGGCGCTGGGGGTAATTATCTTCGCGGTAGTGCTGGTCACGCTAGGCAAGTATCTTCTGCCTGCGCCCCCGGTAGTTAAGCGCTGTGAGGTGGAGAAGTAAGCTCAAGGCTATGAATCCCCTGAGTGTCGATCTGCGCGGTCTGTTGCCCCTCGCAGATCCACTCCTCGAGGCGAACGCTGAGCGCGTCGTCGCTCAGTTTCAGTTTGCCACGCAGCGCACACTCCCAAACCACCATCACCCGCCACCCCTGCTCCAGCAGCAGAGCGCAGTCGCGGGCGTCGCGCGCCACATTTTTGCCAATCTTCTCTAGCCAGAAATCGGTGCGCGTGGCGGGGACTTTAAACAGATAGCAGTTGTGATGGTGCCAGAAACAGCCGTGGGTGAAGATAACGCAGCGGTAAGCATCAACGATAAAATCGGGGCGTCCGGGTAATGTGGCGTCCTGCACGCGAAACTCCAGCCCCAGCGCCTCCAGGCAGCCCGCCAGCCGTTTTTCAATGGCGGTATCGCGCGTGGCGATGGCGCGCATATTCTTGCTGCGCGTCGCTTTGTCATGCACATCTGCCATCGTTCCCTCTCCTCAGGTTCGACGCGCGCTGTAGCGGCGCAGCACCTCGTCATCAAGACGCTGAAAGTCGCCCTGCAACTCGGCGCTCAGTTTTGCCATAAAGTGTACCAGGAAATCGGCGTTATGCCCGGCCAGCGCGCGGCCTTTGGCGGTCTGCATGGTGGCAGGCAGTTTTAGCAACTTGCAGCGAAAGTGATCGAGGGCAAAACGTTTATCGTCCAGTTCGCGGCGGGCAGCAAAAGGATCGTCGCCGTCAAACAGCGCGCCCCCCATGCTGCCGGAGACGGCGAATACCCGCGCCAGACCAATCGCGCCAAGCGACTCCAGGCGGTCAGCATCCTGCACGATTTTTGCTTCAAGGGTTTGCGGGGTAATAGCGGCGCTGAAGCTGTGCGCTTCAATGGCGTGGCGCACCGCAGGGATGGCAGATTCAGGAAAATCAGGAAAGTCGGTAGCAAGGATCGCGGCGGCTTTTTCTGCCGCCCGCTGCGAAGAGGTGTGACGCAGCGGATGGTTTTTGGCAAAGCTAACAATGTCGTGGAAGTAGCAGGCGGTGAGCACCACCAGCGCGTCAGCCTCTTCGCCTTCCATCAAGGTTTGCGCTGTTTGCCATACGCGGCGAAAGTGCGCGAGAGCGTGAGCGGCATCGTCGTGGGTAAAGTGCTGCGTCATCCAGCTGTCAAAGCGCTGCTGCCAGTCGAAGAGAGACATGCATCATCCTGTGAAAACGGTGAAGCCCTGACGTCACGCTTGCATATCACGTGGACGTGTATACCAGGCAATGGCGCCCAGTATCGCACCTACCGCACTTAATGCAACGATGCCAGACACCGTGTTTAACCCGCTTTCGACAGATCGCGCCGCACCGCTGGCGAAGCCTGATGCAATATCAACAGGGCCGACAAGCCAGAGATTACTCGCCAGAGACCAGCAAAAATAGAGGCAGAAAATCCAGAAGACCCATAGCGCGAGCTTTCCACCTGCGCTACGAACTGCGAAATCGTCCATAATCTCGTTTTCCTTTTTTCGTCGTGGATTGTTAATAAGAAACGTTCTCACTATTCAGAGTTCTCCGACATCATATCGTCAGAAAATATGAATTAAAGATATATCAACAATATTGATACTTTTAAGGCATAACGGTGGAAAAGTACGCGTCGCTTGCAGCGCATATGTTTTATTAAGTTATTGATAAATAGATGTATTTGAAAATCTTTTATGAATATATGGTATTAGCAAAGCCGAAAAAGGAATAAGCATGCACGTGCAGGATTCAGAAGATCTGTCGGATGTTGGGTCTGTTAATAGAGGATAAGAAAGTTGATTGATAAGAATGAGCCCTTCTGGAACCGAATGGTTCCAGAACTGACTGTAACGGACTTTACAGCCTCCCTGCACTTCTATGCAGACGTGCTTGGCTTTAACATCATGATAAAGCGCAAAGATCCTGATTTTGCTTATATCTCTCTTGGTGAAGCACAACTGATGCTTGAGCAGTATCATCCGGATGGCTGGAATACGGGCGAACTCACCAGGCCATTCGGACGAGGCATTAATTTTCAGATAGAAGTGGACGACGTTGAACAGATTCTCGCCCGGGTGCATGCGCATGGCGTAACGCTTTATCGGGATCTCCACGATAGCCATTACAGTACCGGAGAAACGTCAGCCTGCCAGAGAGAGTTCCTCGTGCAGGATCCGGATGGTTACCTTTTACGCTTTAGCCAGTACATTAAATGAAATATCAATGCCGGTTTCTGATACAAAGCTGACAACTTAACAGAACCGAAGGTCCGCTTTGAGAGAAAAGCGGACATCGCGGAGATAATGTAGTGCTGTGTGCAGATGTAACACGGCACGTCGTATCACCTGTTATTTACATTTGAAATGAGACGCTGATGCAGTCCCTTCAGGGATAATTCCAGTAACTCATTCTCCCTGATGAGATTGTTATCAGTATTTGTATCCTCTGCGCAGGATTCATTCAAAAAGTCCAGAGTTTCCTGATCATCATCTAGGCATTCATAGCTGCCTGAATAGAATTCATCGCAACTTGCTTTGTTATTTTTGTCAATGTAACCAATGCACTGAATAACGCCTTTAACAACTTCAGCGGCAGAATAAATTTGATAACTGCAGTCCTTTATATATTTTTCAATTTCATAAATGGTATAAATATAGTGCATGGAATCTTGTTCATCTTCAAATTCACTTGCAATTGTAGCAATTTCAGATTCGAGGTCTTTCAGGCCATCCAACATAATAGAAAGTTTACTCTGTTTTTCCTGCGCAGTTTCATTTTTAAATGACTCTCTGCACTTCGCCCTAAGCCTTATTCTTTCTTCAATCGCATACATATAAGCAGGATAGATCTGCGACCATACTTGGTTGACTTTCTGGATGAACCGATCTTTTTTCAGTTTTTCTTTTTTCGCTATAAACTCTGCGTACAGCGCAGCATCCTCTTCGCGCCATACTTCAACTTTTCGTTTATAACCCGGTTTTAGTTCTTTTCCTGCAGATACAGGAAACAAAGGATCAAATTCCTTTAAGTATTCAAACTCACTCAGATAAAACCCGATATTATTACGGTTAAACAATCGTCTGAATTCTTTTCCACTTAAGGTTTTCATTATCGCGCCTACACCATATTCAATAAAGAAAGTCAACAAGATAAAACCATATACACTCTTACACAACCGATTGAAGTTGTTAAATGGAAGATAATGAAAAGACAAACATAATGGCACTCCAGCTTCCGCTCCTGGCACGAAGCGGACCGAATCAGCTTTATGTCCTTTACGAGAATCTACTTCCTCCTGCCGCCAGGCCTGTTTTACGTAACCGGCTCACGCTTAACACCACTGATGCCGCAGAAGCGACGACAGCAATCCACAGAGCATAATGGACAGCCTGTAGCTCATTTATTGCCAGCAGTACCCCCATGACAGCAGCGCCGAGACATTGACCGAATGTCCGGACGATAGACAATACGCCTGATGCGTAGCTGGCATAGTCGCGGGATACGTTAGAGAGCATCTCCCGGTTGTTAGGGCTCTGGAAACAACCAAATCCGATGCCGCACCACAGGCTGCGTAAACAGATATCCCATGCCGAAGGGCTGGCGGGTAGCGTGGCCAGCAAAATCAAACCCACCACAAAAAGCGCTAACCCAACGGTAGAAATCAGCGGCGCTGAAAATGTGTCGGCCCAACGGCCCGCATGAGGCGCTATCAACACAATGCCGATCGGCCATGGCGTAAAGAGTAACGCCGACATTACGGGGCTGTAGCCATACACGCTCTGAAACAGAAATGGCAGCGCAATAAAGGTAATTCCCTGGCTGACAAAACAGGCCAGCGAAGTTAAAGCAGCGAGGGTAAAGCGTCCATTTTTGAATATGACAGGGGGTAACAAAGGATACTTTACCCGGCGGATGTGCCAGATAAATGTGATGGCGCTGATCATCGCGAGCAGACTCCAGCTGATAGCCGCGACGCTGATGTGATGGTCTGAGGAGAAGCTGTTTGCCGCCATCACCATTGAGCCTAAAAGTAGTGCAGACAGCACAGCGCCTGGCGTATCGAACGGCGTGCTATCGGACTCCGGTTTTCGTGGCAGCGACCTGAATACCAGCAGCAGGGAAACAGTGCCAGGCAGCACGTTTATGGCGAATAACCATTTCCAGCTCATTATGTCGAGCACTGTGCCGCCAAGTACTGGCGCTATGGCCGAGCTTGAAGCAATCAGCAAGGCATGTAGCCCAAGAATACGGCCAAGCAATCGCCCGGGGAAAACAGAACGCAGTATCGCCGGGGCAATACTCAGGGTCGCTGCGCCGCCAATCCCCTGCACAATGCGCATTCCGATGAGCATCTCCGGCGTACTGGCCAGCGCACAACCCAGTGAAGCGAGCGTAAAGAGGGTAAGGCCTGAAAGAAATACCGGGCGGTAACCAACGCGTACTGCCAGCGCAGCGAAGATAGCCAACGTCATGGAAGCGGAGAGCAGGTAACCGTTGGCGAACCAGACCGAGATATTCGCCGGTACCTGCATCGCTTTTGCCATAGATGGCAGGGCGATGTTAATCATTGTGCCGTCAAACACGCCCATCAACGTCGTGGTCATCACGGCGGCCATCACGCGTGCCGCTCTTGTCCCGGCAGGCCTTCATCGCCCGGCTGATTTGAAAATAACGTTGTCATCTTTGATGCCTGTAAAAGGAAGGATGCGAAAACTATAATCAGCAGCGACTCAGGGCGGAAGATGCAGCATTTGCACTCTATAATTGCATGCGACGCCATATCTGAACTCTTACCGGGAACCACTATGTCCGATCCTGATTTTAACTTGCTGGTCGCGCTCGACGTTTTGCTGGCAGAAGCCAGCGTTGCGGGGGCGGCCCGACGCTTAAACCTGAGTACCTCAGCGATGAGCCGCACGCTCAGCAGGCTACGTGAGGTGACGGGGGATCATATTCTGGTGCGAGCAGGTCGTAACATGGTGCTCCCCCCCTGGGCTGAAGCAACCCGGGATCGTGCCAGAAGCGCGGTCTATGAAGCCAGGGCGGTACTTCAGCCCTCATCCGGGACGCTCAAGGTGGAAAACCTCGAACGGCTGTTCACCATCAGGGCCAATGATGGCTTTGTGGTGGCATTTGGCCCTCTGCTTATTGCCACCGTGGCCGAAGCGGCTCCAGGTATTTGCATACGCTTTGCGCCGAAACCTGAAAAAACGTCTCGTTATCTTCGTGAGGGGTTGGTTGACCTGGAGATTGGTGTTCAGAGCAATATGGGCCCAGAAATTCGGGTGCAGAGACTCTTTCAGGATCGCTTTATTGGAGCGGTGCGCAAGGAGCATCCGCTGGCGTCACGGCCGGAAATAAGCGTTGAAGATTATATTGCCTGGGGACATGTGGTGGCGTCACCCGACGGGGTGCTACATGGTTTTGTCGATGATGCCCTTGCGGCTTTAGGCGCCACACGCAAAGTGGTGAGCGTAGTTCCCGGTTTTCCGACTGCGTTATCTGTCGCGCTAGCCTCCGACCTTATCGCCATGGTTCCCGCGCTGTACTTGCGCAACCAACGAATGACAGACAGTTTACATCTCTTTGAATTGCCATTTAAAACGCGGAACATTGTGGTGTCGCAGATGTGGCATCCAAGAATGGAAAAGGATCCCGGGCACCGCTGGCTTCGGGAGAAAATTTTAGAGGTGTGTCGGGAACGTTAACGTATTCCGTCCCATATCAACTAAGTAAATTGCACTGTTATCACGGAAGTTGTAAGCCAAACGGTACTCTCTCCGGCGAGACTATGCGGCTGGGGTTTGCCAGAAGTAAAATCGAAAATATTAATCCCCTCCTTTCTGTCATTACAAAGGTAAGTAGATTCCCGGATGTTGCCATCATGCGTAAAGCATTCCGCCGCACCATGAGTCTCTTTGCCAGAGATATGAAAAGAGATGTGACAAATGAAGGCAGCTATCCAGATAGTTAATGAATCCTGGCAGTAGACGCTCCGGCTAAAATGGATACGGTTGAATGACATGTTCTCCTGCTATTAACACAAAGTAACGCCAGCAATGACCACCTCTGGCACAGAGCGGAAATTGCTAATAGCATTCCTTGAGAATCAACGGGCATAGGTCAAATCGACTCATTATACAATCAAGCCAGCTAAGTGCTTGTAGGGTCCATCCAGTACATCTAATCCCATATGTTTAGCTAATGCTATGGCTTCATCATATTCAGTTTGGCTAAGCTGTACATCATACTCACAAATATGGTCGCATAAGATTTCAAAGGCTAATGGTTCTTCGTTAAAGTTTATATAGTCCAAAGCACCTTCAAGCAAAAAAGGCTCTAATCTGCCTTCAAATGCCTTCCCAAACTCCCTTATTCGATTAGCAAACATTTTTAAAACTCCTCAACTGACCTGCTCTACATAAATTAACATATATCAATGTCTGCTTCTCGCACCAAACTGTCATTCGGCCATTACATCAAAGGCTATAACCTATAAAGCCCGCTTTGTAGAGCGGGCTTTTATTATCAGGCTGCGCTTTTATATTCGGTGGCCTGCAGCAGCGTTTTACTCCCTTTCAGGGTAAAGAGGGAGACGATGGTAAAGCTCAGCGTAATGCTCCCCAGAATGAGATAAGCCTGGTGGAAGCCGACGGTATCATACATCCTTCCGACCCATGCGGACAGTACAACACCTGAAAGCTGCTTCGATAAGTTAAAACCAATCAGGAACAGCGTTGCTGATAGTTTCGGGTTAAAGGCAGATGATATGTATTTGAAGGTGCCTACAAGCAAGAACGGGAGTTCAAACATATGCAGCATTTTTAAGATCACCACTTCGATAGCTGAAGAGGCAAAAGAAGAACCCAGAATACGCGCTGACATAATAATACCGGCAGTGATCAGAGCGTTTTTCGCGCCAATCCGGTTCACGATGGCCGGAGCAAAGAACATAATCGTCGCGTTAAGTAATTCCCCTCCGGTGGTGATGAAGCCGAATACTTCTGTTCCTTGTTGCGGACTGGAGAAAAAGCCTTTAAAGAAGTTGGCAAACTGTTGATCAAATACGTCATATACGCTGGCGACGCCAACTACATAAACAATGAATCCCCAGAAGCGTGGCATACGTAATAGTTCCGCGGCGGTGCGCATCGAGAAGGCCTTACGGTTGGCTCCCAGCGCGTCGATTACCAGCTCACTATTGCTCCCTTCCGGGCGTGACATCCACAGCAGTACTGCCAACACCAACGCAAAACCTGAGGCAATCCAGAAGGTGATATTGGGATCGATGCCAAACAAAATACCGGTGATGGACGCGCACAGTGCCCAGCCAATACAGCCGGAAACGCGCACTTTTCCGTATTCAAAACGGTTCGCACGGCTGACGCGTTCAATATAGGCCTCTACCGCCCCGGAACCGCTGGAGAAGACCACCCCCAGATAAATGCCGCCCGCTAGCGCACCGGCGAAAATATTCAACTGCAATAACGGCGACAGCACAAAAATAAAGAACGGCGCAAACAAGATCAGCAAGATCGTAATGGTCCACAGCAGGTGTTTGCGTAACCCCAGTTTGTCCGATATCAGGCCAAATACCGGCTGAAATATAATCGCGAACAGTGAGATCGAGGAGAAAACGATCCCCGTTTCTGTTTTGGTTAAATGATTTACTTCCGCCAGCCAGACCGGGAAAAAGGGAAAGTAGGCCGACATAATGAAGTAGTAGAAGAAAAAGAACAGCATAAAGTAGATGAAGTTATGCCGTTCTCTTGGCGCGAGTTCAGAGAGTTTCATTGTCTATATTCCATCCTGTGATACGCGTCATTATTAAAGCCGCTTTTATGTTGGTTTCGCGCTTTCGCCCCGGCCAGAGAGTTATCGCCATCGAAGATAATCTGCGCCTGGCCACCAGCCCGCCAGTTTTTCTCCACGCTGAACGTCAGTGAGTAGCAGCCTGTCGGGTTTTGCCACTCCTCTCGCTCCAGCACGTCATAAAACAGGTGGCCCGGAGACGTCCGGGGATCGTGATAAAGCATAGGTATATTCGCCTGATAAATTAGAATGTCGTTCGCCAGACAAGATGGGTGAGTTATCAGATATTTTGTTTAAAGCCACAACACTGGCGAAAGTGAAACTCATACGCGATCACGAAATACCACGGAAATGATGTTATTTTGTCGTCTTTAAGACATAAAATGTTAGCGGACGACATTGTTACGGATGTGTAAAGGAGCGACTTATGCAGCGCCGTACGGCAACGTTAGAAGATGTAGCTCGCAAGGCCGGGGTGTCGCAACAGACGGTTTCGCGTGTACTGAATAAACCCGGGGTTGTGTCTGAACGCACCCGCGACAAAGTTATCAGCGCGATGCAGGCGTTGCTCTATGTTCCGAACCGTTCGGCGCAATTGCTGGCGGGGAAGTCTGCGCCGTCGATTGGTTTGATTACTGCGTCGTTGACCCTGCATGCGCCCTCACAAATCGCCGCGGCAATAAAAAGTCACGCCAGCGCACGCGAGCTGGAGGTCGCTATTGCGATGCCGGCGATCGTGGATTACGCCTCACTTCAGGCACGGCTAAATGAGTTTCGCGCACAGAATATCCGTGGTGCAATTATTAATCTGCCGCTGGAAGGCAGCGTTGCCGAAAAGCTGGTGAGTGAGAATCCGGATATTTGCTGTCTGTTTTTGGATATTTCGCCGGAGACCGATGTCTGCTGCGTGCGCTTTGACCATCTTGATGGTTGTAGCGCTTGCATCCGGCATCTCTGGGAACTGGGGCACCGGGATTTCGGTCTGCTTGCCGGACCTGAAAGTTCTGTTTCAGCGCGCATGCGTCTGAGCAGCTGGCGTGAGACGTTGCATCGACTTGGGGTAAGTAATGCGGTGACGGTTTTTGGCGACTGGAGTGCGGCCAGTGGCTGGCACAATGCTTTCAAACTGTTACATCAGTACCCGAAGATAAGTGCGATCGTTGTGGCGAACGATCAGATGGCACTCGGCGTGTTGAGCGCCCTGGCGCAGCTCAATCGCAGCGGGAGCCAGGCAGTCTCCGTCACGGGTTATGACGATACGGCAGATAGCCTTTACTTCCAGCCGCCGCTGACGACCGTGGCACAGGATTTCAACAAACTCGGTAAGCGGGCCGTGGAG
>Ga0209371_1001677_pt1 | contig 14129 bp, 13 predicted proteins | sample AgamicAtAmrz_FD_187165 | JGI IMG/M metagenome (GOLD analysis project Ga0209371, IMG submission 187165) | Agave microbial communities from Guanajuato, Mexico - At.Am.rz (SPAdes) (version 2) | ecosystem: Host-associated > Plants > Roots > Rhizosphere | place: Guanajato, Mexico | collected 2012-06-07
CAGCACGAAGATCGTCGCATCGCCTGGGAGTTGCGGGCGCAGCCGCAGTGCCTCGATGAAATGGGCGACGAAGAAATGCCGGCACCCGCGCCCGTAGAGCGCTTTCGATACTTGGCTGGCGCCAAGCCCATAGGAATCGGCCTTGACGACGGCGGCCGTCTTCGCCGGCGCGACGATGGTGAATAGCTTGTCATAGTTCCGGCATAGCGCGGCCAGATCGATCGTCAGATAGCCACATGCTCCGCTGTCGATTGCTGATTTTAGCACTCGAGAATCCACAATGCCGCCGTCCATGTCCGCCCTCGCTTCTTTAAGGGCAGATTATTGAAAGGATCGTGAAATTGCCTATCAAATAGTGATTGATAATTGTGTAATTGCATCAATATTGAAACGATCTACGAATTTTTGAAAGAATCCACATGGCCGCTCTCGATGCCATCGATCGCAATATTCTCCGCTTACTTCGCCTTGATGCCCGAGTCAGCAACTCCAAGCTGGCAAGCGAGGTGGGGCTGTCGCCATCGGCCTGCCTGCGGCGTATCAAATTGATGGAGCAGGCGGGTGTGATCCGGGGCTATACGGCGCTGGTGGACACGTCCCAGGCAGAGGCATCGATCGCCGTCATCATCAACATCACGCTCGAGCGGCAAACGGAGGAGCATCTCGATCGTTTCGAGGCGGCGGTACGCAAACATCCCGAGATCAAGGAGTGCTTTTTGATGACGGGCGGCTCCGACTATCTGCTGCGCGTCGAGGTCGCCAATCCCGGCGACTTCGAACGCATCCATAAGGATATTCTGTCGACCATGCCGGGAGTGCTGCGAATCCATTCGAGCTTCTCGATCCGCAATGTACTCGCGACGCGGCCGAAGGGGCTGCGTTGAATCGACCGGGATTGAGCACCGGGTGCGGCGTTACTCTGCCTTGTCGTGAGCTTGATCCCAGCCGATCCCTGCGGCGGCATCCACCTCGCAGATCAAGCCGCTCGGCTCGTAACGGACTTGGACCTTGCCGCTCAATTCCGCCGCCAGCAGGCTTTCGATCAAGCGGGAGCCGAAGCCTTTGCGGGTCGGAGGCTTTACGATTGGCCCTCCCGATTCCTGCCAGCGCAGTTTGAGGTGATCCGTCCTGCCCGTTTCCAGTGACCACGTGATCGCAACACGGCCATCCGCCACCGAAAGCGCACCGTATTTGGCGGCATTCGTCGCAAGCTCATGCAGCGCAAGCGATATGGAAACGACAGCTCTCGGTGCGAGTTTGATTGCCGGCCCGGAAATTTCGAACCTGTCCTTCGGATAGGGGGATAGCGCCTGGGCAATGACGGCGGTCAACTCCGCCTGCTCCCATTGGCCGTGGATCAGCAGATCGTGGGCGCGCGCCATCGAGGAGAGCCGCGCCTCGAATGTCTCGACGGATGCCTTGTCCACATCGTCCCGCCCGAGTGTTTGGCGCGCAATGGCCATCACGGTTGCGAGCACATTCTTGACGCGATGATTGAGCTCGCCCACCAGCACGGTCTGCAGGCGCTCGGCCTCCTTCTTGGCACTGTTGTCATGAGCGATCTTCGATGCACCTATGATACGGCCATAGGCGTCATAGATCGGGGAAACGCTGAGCAGCACATCGACAAGTTCGCCATTTTTGCAGCGCCGCTTGGTCTCGTAGGGTTCGACCTTCTGCCCAGCGCGGATCTGCGCAAGGATCGCCGGTTCCTCTTCACTGCGATCGTCCGGAACGAGCATCATGACCGAGCGTCCGATGGCCTCTTCCGCCGAATGGCCATAAAGCCGTTCGGCACCGGTGTTCCAGCTGGTGATCACCATGTTGAGATCGGTGCTGAGGATGGCATCATCCGACGACGCTATAATGGCCGCGAGACGCTGTTCCACCTGCTGGACTCGCTTGCGTTCGGTGATATCCGTAATGACGCCAGCGACCCGCCGGATGCGCCCTGAATCGTCCCGCAAGCCGGAAACCGAGTCTGCGACCCAGACGAGGCTGCCATCCTTGCGAATATAGCGTTTTTCGATCTCGAAGCTCTCGCCGGTCGCCATCATCGTTTCGAACATGCGGGTGTTCTCCCGCAGATCGTCCGGATAGGTAATGTCATGCATCTTCATGCCGAGAAGCTCGCTCTCGGCATAGCCGACGATCTCGCAGAAGCGCTCGTTCACCAAAACGAAACGGCCATCGAGCTCGCATTGGGCGATCCCCGTTGCCGATTGCGAGATGACGGCGCGAAATCGCTCCTCGCTTTCGCGCAACGCCCGCTCGGACCGGACACGTTCCGTCGTCTCGCTGACGATACAGAAGACGCCTAGCGTCTTGCCGTCCGCATCGCGAACCGGCGAATAGGAAATATCGAAGTAAACCGTTTCGGGATAGCCGTAGCGCTCGATATAGAAGGGCCGATCCTTGGCGGCGACCGTCTTGCCATCGTGAAGAACGGATTGCAGAAGCGGTTCGAGATCGTTCCAGAGCTCGGCCCAGTTTTCGCGCGCGGGACGGCCAAGGGCCTGGGGATGCTTGTCGCCTATCGTCGGCGCATAAGCGTCATTATAAAGCGCAATAAAGTCGTCGCCCCAGAACATTACGATCTGGGCTTGCGCGGAGAGCATTATATCGACGGCAGCGGTAAGGCATGGGGGCCATGCCGATTTCGGGCCAAGGCTGGTCGCTGCCCAGTCGAAGCCAGAGATAAGCGCTGCCATCTCGTTGGTGTGACTTGCCAGTTCGGGCACGATATTCAGGATGCATCCTCTCTTGAGCGACCGCAACCCATAAGGATTGCCCCGTTCCGCTCATGCTTGCGAAAATTCATAACATATTCTCCGTCGTGAAGTGCAGAGAGAAAATCCGCTGATTTCAATGTATTTTAAGTAACATAAGTGAATTTTCGCGCCGAATGTTTCGGGCTGCTCAAAGCGGATCCGGGCGACAGGTCTTTATCTTGGGCGAGCTTCCATTTGACGCCAGTTTGAGGGAGCTGTCAGGTGTCCGGCCTTGCATGCATTTCGGCCGTCAGCCATCTTTCGAGCGCCAGCGCATCCGGCCTTCCGGCAATGTGCGGCGCGATCCAAAGCACCATGCGGCGCGGCCCGGGCAGAAAACCGAAAGGTGCCACCAGCCGCCCGGAAGCAAGCTGATCGAGCACGAGCATCTGCGGCACGACCGCCATGCCGAGGCCACATGCTGCGGCCTGGATCAGCAAATAGAAATGATCGAAGGCCGCCTGTGGTGTCAGACGCAGATCCGTCTGTCCGGCTATGGCCTGCCAGTCGCTCCAGGCTTGCGGTCGTGTCTGCGTGGAGAGGATCGCTGCGTGTTCCATATCATCGGGACGCGAAATGCCGGAGCGGTTCAGATATTCCGGTGAACAGACAGGACCGATGGCCTCGCCGCCGAGCTCCCGGATGATTGCATCCTTCGGCGGATCGATGACACTGGAGCGGATGGCGAGGCTGATCTTGTCCCGGACGAAGTCGACCTGATCGTAATTCATGTTGAACTGAAGGGCGATATGCGGGTGGCGCTCGTGAAACTGGCCGATGCGCGGAATGATCCAGCCCATCATGATCGAGGAAGAGCAGGAGAGCGTCAGCGGGCTTGGGCGGACGCGCTCGACGCTTGCCTGCATCAGGCCGAAAGCGCTCGCCAGCCCTTCCGCAAGCCGCGATCCCTCGGGCGTCGGCTCCGTCGAATGGGCGCGGCGGGTCACGAGGATGACGCCGAGCGTCTCCTCCAGCCCGCGAATGTGTCGGCTGATCGCGCCATGCGTAACGCAGAGCTCGTCGGCGGCAAGCGTCATCGACCTATGCCGCGCAGTTGCTTCGAATGCCTTCAGCGCATTCAAGGATGGAAGAGGGCTGCTCATTCATCGATTCCGCTATCTCATGATGTGATTTTTCCTCACATGACGAGGAGATTAAATCGTTTGCCTGCAACTTGTCCATCCCGCTAGAGATCAAGGTCATTCGAAGGCGCATGCGGCCGAAGGCAGGGACTGGAAGGGAAGTCGGAGTTCCGTTCTGTCAGCGACGCAAGCCGATCGCTGCGTCGTAAAGATTTCAGCACGGGGGGAGGGATTTTCATTGCAGCCCGCAAATCAGGAAATGTCACAGGTCGAGCGCTCGGCCATATCAAAGGTCTCGAAGCGGCTGGTGCCGTTCATCGCCTTGATGTTTTTCATCAACTTCCTTGACCGCACGGCGATTTCCTTCGCCGGGCCGAACGGCATGACGACGGATCTGGCGCTGACGGCGGCGCAGTTCGGCTTCGCCGCGGGTATTTTCTTCTTCGGCTATATCGTGCTGGAGATTCCGAGCAATCTGGCGCTTCACAAATATGGTGCGCGCCGCTGGCTTGCCCGCATCATGGTGAGCTGGGGCATCGTCGCACTCTTGTTCACCTGGGTATCGAGCGCGACGGAGCTCTATGTGCTGCGCTTCCTCCTCGGCGTTGCCGAAGCCGGCTTCTTCCCGGGGGCGATCCTGTTCTTGAGCATGTGGGTGCCGGCCAAGCATCGCAGCAAAATCCTGGCACTGTTCTACCTTGCCCAGCCGTTGACAACAGTTATCGGCGCACCCTTTGCGGCCACGCTGATCCAGATGCATGGCCTCTTCGGCCTGGAAGGCTGGCGCGTCATGTTCTTCGGCGTTGCCATTCCGGCTGTCATCGTCGGCATCATCACCTGGTTCTACCTTGCGGATCGGCCGGATGATGCGAGATGGCTGACCCAGGCCGAGAAGGATTGGCTGAACCGGGCGCTTGCCGGCGAGGAAAAGGCAAAGGCCGCCGCTCATGGCAAGATGACCGGCCTCGCCTTGACGGACGGCCGCGTCTGGCTGCTGTCGGTCATCTATTTCGGCCTGATCTACGGCCTCTATGCGCTGGCCTTCTTCCTGCCGACGATCATTGCCGGCTTCGAAACGAAATTTGGCACCAAGTTCGATGTCTTCGATAAGGGGCTGATTACCGCTATCCCCTACCTGCCTGCGGCTTTTGCCCTCTTCTTCTGGAGCCGCGATGCGTCCAGACGCGGTGTGCGGCCGTGGCACATCGGCATTCCAGCCCTGGTTGGCGCCTTCAGCATTCCGGCCGCGCTTTATATGGGCTCGCCTGAAGCGACGATCGTGATGATCACACTGACGGCTTGCGCGATCTTTTCCGCCCTGCCAAACTTTTGGGCCATTCCGTCGCGCTTCCTGACCGGGCCGGCGGCTGCGGCCGGCATCGCTCTGATCAATACGATCGGCAATATTGCGGGCTTTGCCGCACCCTATGTGACGGGTCTCGTCAAGGATGCGACCGGCCTCTATGAGCTGCCGATGTTCATCGTAGGCGCACTGATGCTGTTGTCGGCCCTGCTGGCCTTCTCGTTGAATGGGCGGGTCCGCGAGCCGGAACTGGTTGCTTACGGCAGCAAGGGCTGAAATTGTTCGACTGAAGAATGGACGTGTTTGATGGCGGCTGTAGAAATGGCCGCCATTATCTTTTTTAGGCTGCGCGCAGCAGCATGCCGAAGAGGTCGCGCGGATCGTCGGGGTCGGCGATGATGTCGAGCTTCTGGAAATAGTCCGTGCTGGCCAGCTTTTCGCGGACGTAGCGCAGGGCGGAAAAATCCTCGATCGCAAAGCCGACGCTGTCGAACAGCGTGATCTGCCTTTCGCTGCTACGGCCCGGCGCTCGGCCGCTCACGACCTGCCAGAGTTCTGTGACCGGATAGTCCGCGTCCATCTGCTGGATTTCGCCTTCGATGCGGGTCTGCGGCGGATATTCGACGAAAGTGTCGGAGCGCAGCAGGATGTCGCGGTGGAGTTCGGTCTTGCCGGGGCAATCGCCGCCGATGGCGTTGATGTGCACGCCGGCGCCGACCATGTTGTCGGTGAGGATCGTGGCATACTGCTTGTCGGCCGTGCAGGTCGTGATGATGTCGGCACCTTCGATTGCTGCCTGGGCCGAGGTGCAGGGCACGAGCTTCAAGCCAGTCTTTGCGAGATTGCGGACGGTCTTTTCCGTTGCCTTGGGATCAATGTCGTAAAGGCGGACCTCTTCTATGCCGAGCACCGCCTTCATCGCCAGTGCCTGAAATTCGGCCTGTGCGCCATTGCCGATCAAGGTGAGGCGCCGCGAATTGGCCGGCGCGAGATGTTTGGCCGCCATCGCCGAGGTTGCCGCCGTGCGCAGCGCCGTCAGCAGCGTCATTTCCGTTAGCAGCACAGGGTAGCCGGTTGAGACCTCAGCAAGCAGACCGAAGGCGGTCACCGTCTGCAGGCCCTGCGCCATGTTTTTCGGATGGCCGTTGACATATTTGAAGCTGTAGACCGCCCCATCCGAGGTCGGCATCAACTCGATGACGCCATCATGCGAATGAGAAGCGACGCGAGGCGTCTTGTCGAAAAGGTCCCAGCGGCGGAAATCCGCTTCGATAGCGTCCGTGAGTTCGATGAGCGCGGTTTCGATGCCGATGTGATGGACGAGCCGCATCATGTTCTCGACGCTGACGAAGGGAATGAAAGCTCTTTCCGATGGGAGCGGTGCGGACATTCTCGTATCCTCGATGGAAATCATTTCCCATAGGGTATCAAGCGGATCGATTGACTAAAATCGCAAAACTGTGTCAGTTCTGGTATGGGTTTATACAAATTGCCCAGGATTTTTGACGGAATGGACAAGATCAGGATCATGCGATGACGCTCGCCAAATATATTCCCGATGATCTCGACCGGCGTATCATCGCTCATCTGCGTGCCGACGGGCGGGCTTCGCTCTCCAAACTGTCCGATGTTTTGGGCGTCGCGCGTGGTACCGTGCAGAACCGGCTGGATCGACTGATAGAGACCGGCACGCTGCTCGGCTTCACCGTAAGGGTGCGGGAAGATTATGAGGAGCAGACCGTGCATGCCGTCATGATGATCGAAGTCGTCGGGAAATCGACGACGCACGTCATCCGCAAACTGCGCGGCCTTCCCGAAATTTATTCGCTGCACACGACGAATGGCAATTGGGATCTGGTCGCCAATATCCGCGCGACCAGCCTATCTGACTTCGACCGCGTCTTGCGCGAGGTGCGGATGATCGATGGCGTCGCGAACAGCGAGACCAGTCTTTTGCTGAGCAGCCTGTGAAAGGCATCGCTGGCGAATGTAGCCGATGCGAAGCCGGATATAGCCAGCCATCATGGATACTCGCGCTGCCGAACGGAAGCGCAGACAGGCCGTGCCCCGCAGCTTGAAAACTCACGGCTTGTTGTTATGATTTTCGCATGGAACTTACGCTGCTCGCTTATGCTCTTGCCTGGATCGTGCTCGGTCTGATCGCCGTGACGACGGTCGTTCCGGCCGGGGCGAAGTATCCGCTTATGGCAATGGCGAGCATCGACAGCATCATCCCGTTCGGCCTTCTCGGATTTCTGCTTGTCGTGGCTTACCCGGAAGACCGTCGCATCATTGCTCTCGTATGCATATTAGTCGCAGCTGCAAGCGAGTCGCTCGCGCTCATCCTGCCGCAGAAGTGCCTCAGGATTGAACGCGCGATCTTGAAAGTGCTTGCTACGGTTTCGGGCCTGCTTTTGGGCGCATTATTTATGGAGTGCATGTTGCAGGCATCGTAATTTGCCGACAGCAAGCAGCCCATTCGACCCCCTCTCGCATCATTTGCGCTCTCTCAAAGCGAATGAATGCTCATATCTTCCATATACAACTAACGATCAGATGGTTTGCCGCTCTGGCTCTCCAGCCGATAGCGATGTCCCGGATAAACCAGCCGCGCTGTAGAGACGACGCCGCGCGCCGACCAGGTGCGCCTCCAGATCGTCAGGCAGGGTTCGGTCTTCAGGATCGTCAGCAGCTTGCATTCCCAGGCTTGCGGCATGACGGCTTCGACGACATGTTCCGAGCCGCTGAGCGGAGCAACGGCGGAGAGATAGGCGTTCGGCGTCATGTCGGTAAAGTCCTGCTGCAGGTAATCGGGGGCGGCGTCCGGATGGACATGCCGGTCCTCGATCTGGACCGGCACGCCGTTCTCGCTATGCACGATCAGCGAATGGAAAACCGGCGATCCGATGTCGAGTTCCAATGCGTCGGCAATGTGGGGTGATGCGGCTTCCCGGGCGAGAACGACTACGCTTGCCTGATGGGAATGGCCGCGTTCGGCGATCTCCTCGGCGATGTTGCGGACCTCGAACAGCGCCGATGCCCCCTTGCGCTCGGCGACGAAGGAGCCGACGCCCTGGATGCGAACGAGTTCGCCTTCATTGGCCAGTTCCCGCAGCGCACGATTGGCCGTCATCTTGCTGACGCCAAGTTCGACCACCAATTCGTTTTCGGAGGGAACGCGATATTTGGGCGGCCACTCGCCACTATGAATGCGGTCGAGTATCATTTGCTTGACGCCGGCATAGAGAGGCGCGGTATCATTTTCCGCCAGTTCGCGTTTCATCTCGCCGGAACGCTTCATTGCCTATTCCCTTTGCACCGCGTGAATCTGCCTCGAAAACAACTTTCCCACTTGCATATCATAAATTATCTCATATGGTACCCTATACAACCTCGCAATCAATCCTAAAAATTAATTGGGAAAGCGGGCAAGCCGGCGAAGATCGGTAGGAAGTGCTGCAAGGCCTGTTTCAACCTCAGAGGAGCTCTATACGATGAAATTCAGTGCAATTCTCTTGTCGGGCGTCGTGGCTGCCGCCGCTTTTGCCGTGCCGGCCTTCGCCAAGGACTGGAAGACGGCAACGATCACCCTGGAAGGTGCTTACGCGCCGTGGAACATGACGAATGCTGACGGTACGCTCGGCGGCTTCGAGCCGGAGCTTGCCAAGGTTCTGTGCGAGCGCGCCAAGATCGATTGCAAGCTCGTCGCTTCCGACTGGGATGGCATGATCCCGGCGCTGAACGCCGGCAAGTTCGACGTCATCATGGATGCTCTGTCGATCACCGACGAGCGCAAGCAGGTCATCGGCTTCACCATTCCTTATGCTGCAACGCCCGCCGCTTTTGCGACCGCAAAGGATAGCCCGCTTGCCAATGCCGCCGGCACCGGCACCACGATCAAGATGACCCCCGGCCAGACCGGCGTCAAGGAAATCGACGTGCTGAAGGAAGCCTTCAAGGGCAAGACGATCGGTATCCAGGCTGCAACCGTCTATGCCAAGTTCGTCTATGACAATTTCGGCTCGATCGCCACGATCCGCGAATACAAGACCGGTGCCGACCGCGATCTCGACCTGCAGAACGGCCGTATCGATCTCGGCTTTGACGACGCCGTCTACTTCGCGAACGCTTTCGCCAGCGCCAATGATTCTCTCGCCTTCACCGGCCCGGAAATCGCCGGCTCCATCTGGGGCGAAGGCGAAGGCCTGGGCATCCGCAAGGCCGATACCGATCTGCGCGACAAGTTCAACGAAGCGATCAAGTCTGCCCTTGCAGATGGCACCATCAAGACCCTGTCGATGAAGTGGTTCAAGGTCGACGTCAGCCCGAATTGATGGGTGCGGCCTTCCGGCTGTTATCATCGGTCTCCGGCTTTGCTGCCGGAGGCCATATGATATCCTGACGCCTGAAACTGCCACGGACGGGGATAGGATCTATGGCAAGCTTGCAATTGCTGGGCTTCGGCTCGAACGGATGGGGCGCGCTGCTGCTTGTTGCCGCCTTGATGACGCTCGCCGTCACGGCAACCGCCTTGGCCATCGGCGCCGTCCTTGGCGCGGTCATTGCCTTCGCGAAGCTCTCGGGAAGCATGGTGCTGAAGACGATCGGCAATATCTACACCACCGTTTTCCGTGGCGTTCCCGAGCTTCTGATCATCTATCTGATCTATTTCGGTGGTTCGTCGGCGGTAACGTCCATCGGCAAATGGCTCGGCTATGATGGCTTTCTTGGCCTGCCATCCTTTGCCGCCGGTGCTCTCGCTGTCGGCATCATTTCCGGCGCTTATCAGGCAGAGGTTTTCCGTGGAGCCTATCTCGCCATTTCCAAGGGCGAGCTGGAGGCAGCGTCTGCGATCGGCATGCATCGCGGTCTGCGCCTGCGCCGTATCATCATTCCGCAGGTCTTCCGTTTCGCCATTCCCGGCCTCGGCAATGTCTGGCAGCTCAGCCTCAAGGACTCCGCTTTGATCTCGGTCACCGGCCTTGCGGAATTGATGCGCACCAGCCAGGTCGCTGCCGGCTCGACCCGCCAGTATTTCCTCTTCTTCATCGCCGGCGGCATTCTCTATCTGGTCCTGACCAGTCTGTCGGACCGCATCTTCAACAAGGCCGAACGACGCGCCAATCGCAGCATGCCGGCTGCGACGATCGGCCAGGCTTGAGGAGGACGGCATGGATTTCGATTTCCTTTCAAGCACGATGGTCACGCTGCTGAAAGCGGTGCCGATGACTTTGCTGCTGTTCTTCCTGTCGATCCTGTGCGGCGGCATTCTAGCGCTCGTCATCGTCGCCATGCGCGTCAGCGGCAATCCGATTCTGTCCGGCTTTGCCAAAGGTTACATTTTCGTGTTCCGCGGCTCGCCGCTGCTGATCCAGATGTTTCTGGTCTTCTACGGTTTGGCGCAATTCTCGATCATCCGCTACTCCTTCCTCTGGCCCTTCCTGCGCGAGCCGGTCGTCTGCGCGATCCTGTCGCTGGCGCTTTGCACCGCCGGCTATTCGGCCGAGATCTTCCGCGGCGGCATCCGTGCCGTTTCACCGAAGGAGATCGAAGCAGCACGCTCGATCGGCATGTCCGGCTTCCTGTTGGTGCGCCGCATCATCGCGCCGATCGCCTTCCGGCACGCGCTGCCGGCCTATTCGACCGAGATCGTGCTGATGATGAAATCGACGGCGCTTGCGAGCCTCGTCACGGTCTGGGAGGTCACCGGCGTTGCCCAGCGGCTCATCTCGCAGACCTATCGCACGATGGAAGTCTTTATCTGTGCCGCAATCATCTACCTCGTGCTGAATTTCATCATTCTGCAGGCCATGGCCCTGCTGGAATATTCTCTATCCCGCCATCGCCGCGCCATCCCGCCGGCGCTGAAAGCCTAAAGCTTACTGGAGCAGGCAAATCATGCCAGGTGTCACCCGACTTTCCGTCCGCAACATCCGCAAGAGCTTCGGTACTCATGAAGTCTTGCGCGGCATTTCCCTCGATGCTCAGGATGGCGATGTGATTTCGCTGCTTGGCGCTTCCGGCTCGGGAAAATCGACTTTCCTTCGCTGCATCAATCTCCTCGAAATTGCCACCGATGGCGAGATCTGGGTGGACGGCGAACAGATCCGCATGATCCACAAAAATGGCAAAAGCTATCCGGCGAGCCATAAGCAGGTGGATCATATCCGTTCCGAACTCGGCATGGTCTTCCAGAGTTTCAATTTGTGGTCTCATATGACGATCCTGCAGAATGTCATCGAGGGTCCGGTTCATGTCCTGAAGCGTCCTCGCGCTGAATGCATCGCCGAGGCCGAAGTGCTGCTGGAAAAGGTCGGTATTGCCGACAAGCGCCATGCCTATCCCGCGCATCTCTCCGGCGGGCAGCAGCAGCGTGCGGCGATTGCCCGCGCGTTGGCCATGAAGCCGAAGGTCATGCTGTTCGACGAGCCGACTTCGGCGCTCGATCCGGAACTCGTCGGCGAAGTGCTGCGCGTCATGCGCGCCCTCGCCGAGGAAGGCATGACCATGCTGGTCGTCACCCACGAGATGAGCTTTGCCCGCAATGTCTCCAACCGCGTCGTCTTCATGAAGGAGGGCCTCGTCGAAAGCACCGGCACGCCGGACGAGATGTTCGGCGGCGGCGCCTCGCCGGCCTTCCGCCAGTTCATCGGTCATTTCGGAAACGGGCAATGACCGTCATCGTCGACAAACTATTGTCTTGGCGCGACGTCGCGCGCGTCGGCGGCGGGGAGTCGCTTTCCCTCTCCGATGCCGCCTGGGAGCGAATTGCCAAGGCAAGCCGCATCGTCGAGCGCATCGTCGAAACGGGCGTGCGCGCCTATGGCGTCAATACCGGTGTCGGCGCCTTATCCGATACGGTGGTCGATCGCAATTCCCAGAGCCGGCTGTCGCGCAACATCATCTTGAGCCACGCCTGCGGCGTCGGCCCTTTGCTGCCGGGCCGCGAGGTGCGTTCGATCATTGCGGCGCAGATCGTCAATTTCGCCCATGGCCACTCTGGCGTGAGGCCCGAGATCGTCAGGCATCTGGCTGCGTTTCTCGAGCATGACTGCATTCCGGAAGTCCCGTCCAAGGGCTCCGCCGGTTATCTCACGCATAACGCCCATACGGCTCTCGTTCTGATCGGCGAGGGCAGGGCTGTCGTGAAGGGCAAGCCGATGAGTGGTGCAGAGGCGCTCGCAGCGATCGGTCTGCCTCCCCTGGTACTCGGTGCCAAAGAGGGCTTGAGCCTCGTCAACGGCACGGCATGCGCCACGGGATTGTCGGCGCTTGCTGTCTCCCGTGCCGAACGCCTGCTCGATTGGGCCGATGCCATCGCCGCGCTGACTCTGGAAGCCGTAGGCTGCCAGATGGGGGCTTTCGACGAGAAAGTATTGGCGCTGCGCCCATCGGCTGGCATCGCCAAGGTCGGACGCAGGCTTCGCAGCCGCTTGAATGGCAGCGGTCTTGTCGCTGCCGCCCTTGGGCGGCGGACGCAGGATGCTCTGAGTTTGAGATCGGTGCCTCATGCCCATGGCGCAGCCTGGGATGTCTTCGAGCAGACCGCGTGCATCGTCGATCAGGAACTGGCGTCGGTTACCGATAATCCGGCCGTTTCGGGCACGCCAGAGGAGCCGATCGTCTCCTCCGAAGCCCATGCCGTTGCCCCTGCCCTCGGCCAGGCGGCCGATAGTCTGGCGATCGCGATTGCCCAAATTGCAGCGATGAGCGAGCGGCGGACGGATCGCTTCGTCAATCCGCTGGTCAGCGGCCTGCCGCCGTTCCTTGCCAGCGACGCCGGCAGCCATTCCGGCTTCATGATCGCGCAATATACCGCTGCGGCGCTGAGCAACGACAACCGGCGTCTCGCCGCTCCCGCATCGCTCGATGGCGGCCTGACCTCCGGTCTGCAGGAGGATTTTCTGGCCCATCCGACAGCGGCGGCCAACAAGCTGCTCGCCATACTCGACAATGCCGAATATATCTTGGCGATCGAGCTCATGGCGGCCGCGCAGGCACATGATTTCCTCGTTTCGAAGGGCAAAAGAGCGCCGGGGACTGACCGCCTCTATGCGGCCGTCCGTTCGCAGGTTCCTTTCTATGGAGACGATCGTCCGCTGAATGCCGACATAGAGAGCCTGCGCGAAATGATCGCTCTCGTTGCGCCGCCTGCGGAAGATGAAACTGGAGCATAATATGTCCGCGCAATACGACATTGCCGTCATTGGTCTCGGCGCAATGGGAAGTGCAGCCTTGTCTTTCGCCGCGGCGCGCGGTGCAAAGGCGATTGGGATCGAGGCGCATTTCCCCGCTCATTCTCTTAGCTCCTCGCATGGCGACAGCCGCCTGATCCGCCTTGGCTATTTCGAAGATCCGTCCTATGTGCCCCTGCTGAAGCGCGCCTATCATAACTGGCGCTTGCTGGAAGAAAGGCTGCGGGCCGAGATCCTGACAGTGACAGGTGTCCTGCAGATCGGCACACCCGATAGCAAGATCGTCAGCGGCACACGCGCCTCCTGCGACATGCATGGATTGCCGCATGAGATACTCGATCGCGACGCGATGAAGCGGCGCTTTCCCGCGTTTGAGCTGGAGGAAGGCGAGATCGGCCTGCTCGACCCGCAGGGTGGCTTTGTGCGCCCGGAAGCGGCGATCATGGGCTATCTGAAGCTTGCCGCAGAAGATGGTGCGGTCCTGCATTTTGGCGAACGCGTCGTCGCGATCGAGCCCGGCGATACGGGCGTGATAGTCATTTCCTCGACGGGACGATATCGCGCCCGCAAGGTGATCGTCGCAACCGGTGCATGGATTGCCGAACTCGTGCCGCAGCTGAAGGCACACGCACAGCCGATCCGCCAGGTGGTTGCCTGGTATCAGCCGAGGGACGGTTTTGTTGCTGAGCCGCAGCGCATGCCCTGCTTCCTGCGGGATGAAGGCGCCGAAGGCTCCTATTTCGGCTTTCCGGCCATTGGCATCGATGGCGTGAAAATC
>Ga0209371_1001679_pt1 | contig 14121 bp, 13 predicted proteins | sample AgamicAtAmrz_FD_187165 | JGI IMG/M metagenome (GOLD analysis project Ga0209371, IMG submission 187165) | Agave microbial communities from Guanajuato, Mexico - At.Am.rz (SPAdes) (version 2) | ecosystem: Host-associated > Plants > Roots > Rhizosphere | place: Guanajato, Mexico | collected 2012-06-07
CGCGAAGCGAATACGCTTGGCTCGAAGGCGGCGGCGAAGGAACTGGCGGATTCGTCGATGACGCTGAAGCTGCTCATCGAACAGATGCGCGAGCAGGTACAGAATCTGGAATAAAGGCTGGAGCATCACAACATGACCGATCACCACACACGCGAAAGCGGCGCGCCGCGCAACCCGTATGCCGGCGCTTATCCCGGCAACCTGTTCATGGTCGTCGCGCCTTCGGGCGCCGGCAAGTCGACGCTCGTGAACGCGCTGCTCGCGAGCGACGACGCGATCCGTCTGTCGATCTCGTACACGACGCGCCCGCCGCGTCCCAAGGAGCAGGACGGCGAGCACTACCACTTCACGACGGTCGACGACTTCATGAAGCGGCACGACGCAGGCGAGTTTCTCGAAAGCGCCGAAGTGCACGGCAACTACTACGGCACCTCGCGCGTGTGGATCGAGGAGCAGATGAAAAGCGGCCATGACGTGCTGCTCGAAATCGACTGGCAGGGCGCGCAGCAGGTGAAGAAGCAGTTTCACAACGCGGTCGAGATTTTCATCCTGCCGCCGTCGCTCGAAGCGCTCGAAGAGCGCCTGAAAAAACGCGGCCAGGACGAGCCGAACGTCATCACGCGGCGCCTGCTCGCGGCCGGCAGCGAGATGGCGCACGCAGCCGAAGCGGAGTACGTGGTGATCAACGAGAATTTCGATCGGGCGCTTAGCGAACTGCAGTGTCTCGTGGCCGCGACGCGCTCGCGCTTCGCCTCGCAATACGCGCGTCATACGCAGCTTTTCGTGCAGCTCGGCATTCACCTTCCGCACCCGTGAGCGCGGCGGCGATTCGAGCACATAAGGTAGAATAAGCAACATACTGAGAAGGAACCCAACATGGCCCGCATTACCGTCGAAGACTGTCTCAAACAGATCCCGAATCGTTTCGAACTCGCGCTTGCCGCGACTTATCGCGCGCGTCAGCTCGCTCAAGGTCACACGCCGAAGATCGAAAGCCGCGACAAGCCCACGGTCGTCGCGCTGCGCGAAATCGCGGCCGGCCAGGTCGGTGTCGAAATGCTGAAGAAGGTGCCGGTTTAAGGCGCTGCTTTGCGGCACACTTTCGCCGCATCTGGTGGCTGACCTGGCCACCTCGATTTGCCAGAAGTTGCTGCCACAAGTTTTACTGCACTGTTTTACCGCGATATCCAGCCGTATCTGCTACACCTGATCGTATCAAGCTGCAGACCGGCGTCCACTCCCAACCGCTACGGAGGCGAACATGAGTACCACCCCGCCCACCGCCACGGAAGCGGAGCACGACGCCGATTCGCCTTCGTCTGCACGCAAATATATCGACGCGGTTCTCGAACAGTCGTTTCGCCATCTGTTCGGGCCGACCGCCACGCCGGAGCAGCCGCGCCGGCATGACGTCGTCTCCATTGCCAAGCTGACCTCCGCGTTGTCCGGCTATCTGCAGCCGGAAGAAATCAAGGAGGTAAAGGCGGCCTTCCATTTCAGCGACGAAGCCCACCTCGGCCAGTATCGCCAGAGCGGCGAGCCTTACATCACGCATCCGGTTGCCGTCGCGGAAATCTGCGCCGGCTGGAATCTGGACGGCCAGGCCATCATGGCCGCGCTGTTGCATGACGTAATGGAAGACCAGGGCGTGACCAAGGCCGAGCTCGCCGAGCGCTTCGGCGCGAAGGTCGCAGAACTCGTCGACGGCCTGTCGAAACTCGACAAGATGGAGTTCCGCAATCGCGAGGAAGCGCAGGCGGAAAACTTCCGCAAGATGCTGCTCGCCATGGCGCGCGACGTCCGGGTGATTCTGGTCAAGCTCGCAGACAGGCTGCACAACATGCGCACGCTCGGCGCGGTGCCGCCGGAAAAGCGCCGCCGCGTGGCGCGCGAAACACTCGACATTTACGCGCCGATTGCCCACCGGCTCGGCCTGAACAATACGTATCGCGAGTTGCAGGACCTGAGCTTCGCGAACTTCAACCCGCACCGGTACGCCACGCTCGAGAAAGCCGTCAAGGCCGCGCGCGGCAACCGGCGCGAAGTAGTCGGGAAGATTCTGGAGTCGGTGCAGCGCGCGATTGCCGACGCCAAAATCGACGCCGAAGTGACCGGCCGCGAGAAAACCATCTTCAGCATCTACAAGAAGATGCGCGACAAGCAGTTGTCGTTCTCGCAGGTGCTCGACGTGTACGGTTTTCGTGTGGTGGTCGACAGCGCGCTCGAGTGCTATACCTGCATCGGCGCGTTGCATGCGCTCTATAAGCCGGTGCCCGGCAAGTTCAAGGACTACATCGCGATCCCGAAGGTGAACGGCTATCAGTCGCTGCACACCACGCTCGTCGGTCCGTTCGGCGCGCCGATCGAGTTTCAGGTGCGTACGCGCAAGATGCACGAAATCGCCGAAGCGGGCGTCGCCGCGCACTGGTTGTACAAGAACGGCAGCGCCGACCTGAACGACGTGCAAAAGCGCGCGCACCAGTGGCTGAAGTCGCTGCTCGACATTCAGAGCGAGGCGGGCGACTCAAGCGAATTCCTCGAACACGTGAAGATCGACCTGTTCCCGGATGCGGTCTACGTCTTTACGCCGAAGTCGAAAATCATGGCGCTGCCGCGCGGCGCGACGGCACTCGACTTCGCTTATTCGATTCACAGCGACCTTGGCAACCAATGTGTCGCGGTGAAGATCAACAACGAACTGCTGCCGCTGCGCACCGAGTTGAAGAGCGGCGACATCGTCGAAGTCATCACGGCGCCGTATTCGAAGCCGAACCCCGCGTGGCTCGGCTTTGTGCGCACCGGCAAGGCCCGCTCCGCCATTCGCCATTATCTGAAGACCATGCGGTTGAACGAGTCGGTTCAGCTTGGCGAGCGCCTGGTCGATCAGGCGTTGAAGGGCTACGGCCTCGCGCTGTCGGATGTCACGCCCGAGGCGTGGGAAAAGCTCGTGCAGTGGACGGGCAACAAGAACGGTCAGGAAATTTTCGCGGACATTGGTCTTGGCCGGCGTGTCGCGGCGGTCATGGCAAAGCGCATCGAAGTGCTGATGAGCGGCCGCGATGCGGACGACGACGGCTCGCGTTCCGATGCGAGTTCGGCGCCGCATGCGCCGCCGGTCGTGATCACCGGCACGGAAGGCATGTCGGTCCAGCTGTCGGCCTGCTGCCGCCCGATTCCGGGCGACAACATCATGGGCTATATCGGCATTGGCCTTGGCATGGCGATCCACACCACCGACTGCCGCGTCGCGCAGCGCATTCACCGCCGCGATCCCGCGCGCTGGATCGACGTTGCGTGGGCGCCGCAGCCGGGGCGTCTGTTCGACGTCGCGGTCAAGGTGCTGGTCAAGAACACCAAGGGCGTGTTTGCCCGCGTGGCGGCAGACATCACCTCGGCGGACGCGAACATCGTCCACATTGCGATGGACGAAGACCTTTCGCAGGAATCCACCATCCTGCGCTTCGTGATCCAGGTCAGCGACCGCGTGCATCTGGCCAATGTGATGCGTCGCGTGCGCACCAATCTCGACGTGATGCGTATCGCGCGCGAACGGCCGAGCGACGACGGGCATCATCGGCATGACGGCGGCATGCGGATCGAGCGGGAACGGGCGGACTACTGATTCGCCGCGCTCGCCTGCTGCGCAAAAGTCGTTTCTTCCGTCGGAACGCACCGGCCACAGGCGAGTCTCACCTGAAAACTCAGGGAGAACGCTGATGAAAGTAGCTGACCTCGAGGGCCTCGCGCTCGACTATTGGGTGGCCCGCAGCCTGCACGACTTCGTGCGCGAAATCCAGTTCACCGACAGCGGCGAAACCGTATCCATACGCGGTAACGACCGCGGTCGTCCGTGGGACGGCCGATTCAAGCCTACAACGTCATGGGAAGCCGCTTCCGTGGTGCTCGAGCGCGCGCGTCGGCTGGAGCTGCGTGAGCGCGACGAACAGGGGCCTGCGCATTGCGTCGCAGAATTCGAAGGGGGGCGGGGACCGGTGGAGGGCCGCGCCGACTCGGTGCGTGTCGCGCTCTTGCGGGCGTTTGTGCAAAGCCGGTTTGGCGATAGCGTTGGCGAGATGCTGCACGAGCCGCAGATGCTGGCGGGCGATACGGCGCAACGCATTGCCGAAGCAACCGCGGGCAACGCTTTCGAAGATGTTCCGAGCCCGGACGGGCATATCGGCGATATTCAGTCCCCGCCGCGACCGTGAGTGCAAGCGGGGCGGTCACTGCGCCGCCGTAGGACGACGACGGCCGCAACCGTGCCCGGAAAAACAAAGGGCCTTCCGGTTGGAAGGCCCTTTAGAGGTGGCGCGGCTGGCAGGATTCGAACCCACGACCCCTTGGTTCGTAGCCAAGTACTCTATCCAACTGAGCTACAGCCGCACGCGAAACAGGTGATGCAGTTACGCCGTGCTGTTATGCCACCCGACGGCGAAAACTGGGTAAAACGTAAGGGCCTCCCCAGAGGGAGGCCCTCGAAATAAATGGCGCGGCTGGCAGGATTCGAACCCACGACCCCTTGGTTCGTAGCCAAGTACTCTATCCAACTGAGCTACAGCCGCACGCAGAAACGAGATTATAGCAAAGGTTTCAAAAAAGGGAAGGGTGTAACTGCGATTTGTCTCATTGTCATGATCGTGTACCCTAGTGAGGCAGTCGCTTGCTGCAGCTTATGGATCATCATGAACAAGGCCTTTGTCAAAGAGTCGAGTGAAGATAACGACGACGACCTCGACGTCGCTCAACCGGACGTTCCCGCGGGCACCAAGAACTACATCACGCCGGCGGGCTACCGTCGCATGCGCGACGAACTGCTGCAACTTATCGACGTCGAGCGGCCCGAAGTCGTCAAGCTCGTGTCGTGGGCGGCGTCAAACGGCGACCGCTCGGAGAACGGCGATTACATTTATGGCAAGCGCCGTTTGCGCGAGATCGACCGGCGCATCCGTTTCCTGACCAAGCGGCTCGACCTCGCGGAGGTTGTCGACAGCAGCAAGCAGGAGAACGTCGATCAGGTCTTTTTCGGCGCGACTGTCGAATATGCGACGGAAGACGGCGAAGAGCACACGGTGACCATTGTCGGCATCGACGAAGTGGATCTGGATATCGGCCACGTGAGCTGGATCTCGCCGATCGCCCGGGCGCTGCTGAAAGGCAAGGTCGGCGACACGGTCACGTTGTACACGCCGGCAGGACCGCAGCCGATCGACATTCTCGACGTCAAGTATCCGCCCCCGGATAGCGGCGGCTAGTTCTCTCTTTCTTCGCTTGCGGCTTCGCTTCGCGGGCCGGCCATGCCGGCCCGCGGCTCAACGCATTGTCGACGGACAAAAAAAGGCGCCGCAAGCGGCGCCTTTCGTATTGCCTGTGTTGCCAGCCGTTTTAGAAGCGGTGACGCAGACCTGCCGTGACAGCGACCTGCTTGTTGTTGCTCGAAGCAGCCAGACCATTGATGTCCGCGCCCACGATCGCGTTTTCGTTGACTTGCTGGTATTCGCCTTGCAGATAGACGTCCGTGCGCTTGGACAGTGCGTACGCCGTTTGCAGGTTGAACTGGTTCCAGTGCGGACGGGTGCCGGCGAGGCTTGCGCGCGTGTACGTGTACGAACCGGCGATGCTGACAGCCGGCGTCAGAGCGTAACGTGCGTTCGCTTCGAAGTTCTGGAAGTGCGCGCTGCCGCCACCGAACGCGATGCCGCCCGTCTGGCCAGACGCGCCTGCACCGATGCCTGCCAGACCCGACAGGTTGGTTTGCGAGTAGACGAGGCCGACGGTTGCCGGGCCGAACGCGTAGTTCGCGCCTGCGCCCCAGGTTTGCTGACGTGCAGCAAAGAAGGTGTTGTCGCTCGACACCGCGCCGCCCGAGTTGAACGCAGCAGCCGCGCCCGTCGCGCCGTTGCTGTTCAATTGCAGGTAAGCTGCGCCGACATTCAGGCCGCCCCAGTTGTACGACGCGCCCGCGCTGTAGGCGCGGTTGTTGGCGAAGCCGTCTGCCTGGTTCGAGAAGCCGTACATGCCGCCAAACTTCAGGCCGCCGTAGTTCGCGCTCGTGTACTTGACCGAGTTGTTGACGCGGAACGAGTTGTTCAGGTTGTCGTTGTCGAACGGGTGGGCGAATTGCGTGCCGCCGTATTGCGTGCCGGTCAACGCGAGCGGGCCGACGAAGTCGACCATGCTGTCATATTGACGACCGAGCGTAACGGCGCCGAACTGGGTGCTCGACAGGCCGACGAACGCCTGACGGCCGAACTCACGCCCGCCTTGCCTGAGCGCGCCGTCATTGATGCCGAAGCCGTTTTCCAACGTGAAGATTGCCTTCAGGCCGCCGCCGAGGTCTTCAGCGCCGCGCAAGCCCCAACGGCTGCCGTTCACCGAGCCGCTGGTTTGCTGCCAGTTGCTGTGACCATGCTGGTTGTTGGTGTACGTGATGCCGGCGTCGATCAAGCCGTACAGCGTGACGCTGCTTTGTGCGTGCGCCGCCGTTGCAAAAACGCCCGTCAGGGCCGCGACCATAAGAGTCTTTTTCATCTTGTTACTCCGAAAGCGAGAATTGGCAGTGAATCCTGCTTCAGAAAACCTTCAAGCGTCCGCTGCGAGAAGCGAATCCGCGGGAAGCGCGCAACGGACTGCGCTGTTTTCCGGTTACGCAAAGTGTAGAGAGAGCGTTCGCTGAATGGGCGTTTCGATTTCTGCAATAAAGTATTCCGCTGCTTGAAACGATAGGCGAATGCCTGAAAGCCCCACCAGTCAACGGGTTGCACGATGTCGGCGTACTTCAGGCGGGAGTGTCAACGAATTGCGTTGCGAATTTACGACGACAATTCGATGCGAAAAAGCAACAGGTTTGGGGCGATATACCTATTGTTGTTAATGGCGCAATAGACGATTGTTACTCGTGCAAACAATCGAATTATGAATCCGGAGTTATACTGACGGTTCTGCTTTCCGAAGCGGACTTTTTCGTTGACGAAAAAGATCTCCAAACCTTTGTCGGCGCGACCTTCCAGTCGCGCTTTTTTTTCGTCTGCGCATTACGCGCTTGGCATGGGGCAGGGACGATCAGTGCGCGGAAGCATTCCGGTCTGCGTTCCACCACTCGTTGGCGGTGGGGGCGCTCCAGTCTTCGATGACGTAGCGGCGAGCGTCCATCGGCGAGGAAAGCAGGTTCTGCCAGTGGTCGCCGTGCCAGACGAGATCGAAATCGAGGGCGGACGTGTCGGAGCCGGCGCGCACGGTGCCGGGAGTCTGCGACTGCGTTTGAGAAAAACGAGGAAAGAGGCCGGAAAGCAGGCGGCGGATAGTGGGGAACTGCATGTCAATCTCCCAATGCGCATTAACAGCAAATGCTGGCTTTATGATGCGATCTGATAGTCTGGACGGACAACCCGGATAAACACTTACCAAAGTCACAAATCGTTACAAACACGCGCGCATATCTGGAAGGTTTTCCCGAATTCAAACAATTTTGCTGCTGCTCAAGTAAGTTTGACTTCTTTATAAGTCGAAAAACGCCCGCTACTTCCGCCACCCGGCTAACTTTTCGCTTATTCAGTGCCGTGCATAGGGCCGATTAAAAATTCACTTGACGGTGATTCGCCGCGCCCCGTATAACGGCAAGGCTGATTTCAGAAGCCGCTCCGAGTGCGCAATGCCCGAGGGATATTCGTTATGGATAAGTTGGCAAAAGATTGAGGCGTTGAGGGCATTGCCCGATTTGATAATTCGTTGAGGGAAAACTGGAAAATGGAAACAGGTATCGTCAAATGGTTTAACGATGCTAAGGGCTTTGGCTTCATTACGTCGGACTCGGGTGGTGAAGATCTCTTTGCACACTTTTCGGAAATTCGCACTGAAGGATTCAAGTCGCTGAAGGAAAACCAGCGCGTGTCGTTCGACGTGAAGGCCGGCCCGAAGGGTAAGCAGGCTGCGAACATCCAGCCGCTCTAAGCCGCGCATTGCGCTTGCGCGCGCGGAGCGCAGATGCAGCCTGAAGCCCTCGCGTTAATCGCGAGGGCTTTTTGTTTTATTTCGGCGGATATTGGCTTGCCGGCTCAATACCTACCCAGCTTTTGACTGTATTGGCGAACTGGCGCGTTGGCGCTGCCGGTTTTTTGCCGACGGACCGGTTGGCAAAAGCACCAACGGCGCACGCAGTCGTGCCGCGGCCATCGTATCTGCGCGGCCCGTGGTCGTTAACTAGTGCATACTTGGCGCAAAGTCACGCGTCCAAGCATCCTCTTCATGTCTGAACTGTTTCTGGCCGAACCGGCCCTCGCTGAGCCTATCGTCTTCGTCGATCTCGAGACCACCGGCGGCTCCACCAACGAACACCGTATTACAGAGGTGGGGGTCGTGGAAGTCGGGCCGACCGGTGTCACGCGCTGGAGCAGTCTCGTCGATCCGCAGCAACCTATCCCGTCGTTCATCCAGCAGCTCACCGGAATCACGAACGCCATGGTACGTGGCGCGCCTACATTCGACGCCATCGCACCGGAGCTCTTTGCACGGCTCAACGGCAAGCTGTTCGTCGCGCATAACGCGAGCTTTGACCGGGGCTTTCTGCGCGGGGAATTCCGGCGCGTCGGCATTTCCTTCGACCCGGACGTGCTGTGCACGGTGCGCCTGTCGCGCGCGCTGTTTCCGTCCGAAAAACGCCACGGGCTCGATGCGCTGGTCGAGCGCCATTCGCTGGTGCCGTCCGACCGCCACCGTGCGCTCGCTGACGCCGATCTCATCTGGCAGTTCTGGCAGCGCCTTCACACGCTCGTGCCGCTGGAGACCTTGCGCGCGCAGATTGAACGCACGACGCGCCGCTACCGGCTCGCGGGCGACATCACCGAAGATCTGCTTGAGACAGCGCCTGCCGGTTGCGGCGTTTATGCGTTTTATGGAGAAGGCGATTTGCCGCTATATGTCGGGCGGAGCGTGCGCGTGCGTCAGCGGCTGCGCGCGCATCTGACGGGCGAGCGGCGCTCGTCGAAGGATATGCGGCTCGCGCAGCAGGTAAGGCGCGTCGAGTGGCGTGCGACCGGCGGCGAATTGGGTGCGATGCTGGCGGAGGCGCAGTGGATCGCGGCGCTGCGCCCTGGCCACAATCGCGTGCCGCGCGTCACGAAGAGCGATCCCGTCGACGCCCCGTGGCCGTTCCAGGGACCCGTTGTATTCGAAGAGCGAGAAGAAGCGTCGCAGGCGCGCGCTTTTCATGTTGTCGACCGGTGGCGTTACATCGGCCACGCGCCCTCATTGGCGCAGGCCATCGACCTTCATGCCTCGTGCGCGGCCAGCGGCTTCGAGCTGTCGACATATCGAATTCTGCAAAGCCATCTGGCGCGCGGTCTGCGGATGATTCCGCTGAGTGTCGCGCCCGCCGAGCCTGTATTGGGCGTTGCCTGACTGCTTCAGTCTGTTCGATACGCTCTGCCGCGCGCGGCTTCTAACCAGCGCCTCGGGCAGAGCTGGACATGCGCAGCGCTTGATGATCGTCCCGCTTCTCGCCCTGCTTTTCGCCGTGCTTTTCGCCCTGCTTGCCGCGCTCAGCCGGTTGCGCCGACGCCACCGCTTTCGCACACGTGTCCCAGCGCGTGGGAGAGCGCATTCGAGCGCATTGAGTCGTAGCGGGTCAGCGACTTCCAGTTAGCCAGCGATTGCGCCACGCGCGACGGACAGTCCGGGGCCGCGCGCAGCGGCTGCACGCGAGCGAGGCCGGCAATGAGCGCTTGCGTCAGGCGGTCCAGTTGGGGGCGCGTGCTCGTTGCGAGGTCCGGGGCCGGCTCTTGCGGCGGTTGACTCGCACGCCAGTTTGCAAACAGCGCGTTTTGCACTTCCTTGCTGGCGTCTATCTGATCCTGAAAGAAGGCGCGCGCGAACGCCGGATCCACGTCGGCGGCGGCCGCGCGTTTTTGCACATCGGCGAGTAGGGCTTCTTCGCGCGGCTTGTCAGTGATCGGCTGATGTTTCGCCCATTTCCAGCGCGCGACCGGCTCGGCCAGCGCGAGGCGCTGCGACACGAGCGCGATCAGATTGGTGAGCGCGGTGTCGTCGCCATCGGCAACGGCAGGGGCGGGCGTGAAAACGGCGTAGGCAAAAAGCGCGAGCGCGCAACGAGCGGCAAAGCGAGATAGACGAGTCATGGGCTGAGCGAAAGGGCGGAACGATGGCCGGACGGCTGCCTAGAAAAGCAGAAGAATAGACGATCCGCTGTATTGCAGAAGCGTTCGGCGCGGGAGGGCCGCTGGAGGAGTGCGGGCGCGACGCTGCGCCGACGAATTCAAGATCTTGCGGTTAAAACGCGCGAGGTCGCGCAACGCGCAGGGGCGCGCGTTCACATCAGGCGGCGGTAGGCCGTCTGGTCGAACCGTTGCAATGGAAGGTGATGCATAGCGCGCGAGCGACCTTGCCCCGGGTGAGAAACGCCGGGACAGCTACCGCCTTGCGCCACTGCACAATCACTTTGCGTCGCACGACTTACGTTGTTCGTCGAAGAAGGCGCGCACGTGCTCGGGCAGTTCCGCGCTCAAAAATTCGACGCCGACAGGTTCCGGATCCGGGCAAAAGACTTTATCCGGGGTCGGAATCTTCGGTGGTTTGGCATCCATGATCTTTCTCCTTTACAAACCCATTATCGGCCTCGGGCCCCCATTTGCACCAGCACCGGCCAGGCATTGCAGGGTCTTTGTTGCTTTAACGGCACATCGCAACATTTCAGCAGAGTCTTCTGATTAAATTTATAGGTTCGCTGCTGCTGTCGTTGTGTGTGCACGCGTACATTGCGCGCCTCAATTCTTCTTTCAATTCGCCCAGAGCCGCGTCTGGCGGGCTCGTCCGGCTGTCCCCCGCGTTGCTGCCGCAATTAGCGATTCGCTCATTCCGGGTATTCCCCGATTAACTCGGCATTGGTGCATTGCCGCATCGGAATTGTTTGCTGGCTAAAAGTCGAACGTTCGTTTATTACCGATTGGGTGATAAGCAGAAGCCGCTTCGCTTATCCCTTTGTAAACGAGCGACGTGTCATGGCGTTGACGGTTAGCCGGAGTTTTTTAGAGAGGGGAAAGAACGGTCGCCCTCGGCCGAATGCGGCGCGCAATATCGTTTGAGGTCAACTGCTCGCGTCAGCACTTCGCGACAGAACCTCGTTTTTCGATGCCGCCATTCGACACTGCAGCGGCGACTTTCATGACGCGAAGAACCATCGCCATGCCTGAGTGCGTTGGCCAACGGACGCACCTCTACCAATACGGAAGATGGTGATCTTCGCCTTCAGAGAGTTCGTCATGGAAAACGCTGTGTACTGGAATGGACGCCAGGTCGGAATCGAGTGCGACGGCCGCATCTCGTGGTTTTCGTCAGCGCCGTCGGAGGCGGTGGCTGCGTATGGAAACAAGCGAAACAAGCAACAGGCGCAGGCGCAGCAGTGCGGTACCACCGGCGATGATGTTCTCGCGCACAACCTGAGCCGGGTCGCGCACTGGCAGTTCGAGGTGACGAACTTCCGTGGGTAGCGGGTAGGCCTTAGCGGGAGAGCTGCGTCGATTGCGATCAGCAAGCATCGATGCATCGACGAAAAGCAAAAAGCCCAGTCACGCGGACTGGGCTTTTTGCTTGATTCTTGATGGTGCCGGAAAGAGGAATCGAACCCCCGACCTTCGCATTACGAATGCGCTGCTCTACCGTCTGAGCTATTCCGGCATCAGGAGAAACGAGATTATAGGGACTTCTTTGTTGGCTTGGCAAGCCCCTCGCTTATTTTTTTGTTTCGAGATGGTAGCGGGTCACGCGATCCACTTCGTTCTTCGACCCAAGGAACACGGCGACGCGCTCATGCAGGCTCTTCGGCTGAATGTCGAGAATGCGTTTTTCACCATTGGTCGCAGCACCGCCTGCCTGCTCGACAATAAATGCCATGGGGTTCGCTTCGTACATCAGGCGCAGCTTGCCGGGCTTTTCCGGCGTGCGTTTGTCCGCGGGGTACATGAAGATGCCGCCGCGATTTAGAATTCGGTGGACGTCCGCGACCATCGAGGCGATCCAGCGCATGTTGAAGTCGCTCTGACGCGGGCCTTCCTTGCCTTGCTTCAGTTCGCCAATGTATTGCTCGACAGGCGGATACCAGTGGCGTTCGTTCGACGCATTGATCGCGTACTCGCGCGTCTCCACAGGAATGCGCATATCGCTTTGCGTGAGCACCCACGAACCGAGTTCGCGATCGAGCGTGAAGCAGTTCACGCCGTTGCCGGTGGTCAACACGAGCACGGTTTGCGGTCCATACACCGCATAACCTGCGGCGACCTGCTGCGTGCCTGGCTGCAGGAACGACTGTTCGGTTGGCTGCTGGCCGTCCGGGCAGCGCAGCACTGAAAAGATCGTGCCGATCGACACGTTCACGTCGATGTTCGACGAGCCGTCGAGCGGATCGAACACGAGCAGATACTCACCCTTCGGATAGTTCGCCGGGATCGGGAAGAACTGCTCCATCTCCTCGGACGCCATGCCTGCCAGATTGCCGCCCCATTCGTTCGCTTCGAGCAGAATCTCGTTGGACAGAATATCAAGCTTCTTCTGTACCTCGCCCTGAACGTTCTCGCTGCCCGCGGTGCCGAGCGCATCGCCCAACGCGCCCTTGCTGACGTGATAGCTGATCGCCTTGCATGCGCGCGCGACGACTTCGATCAAAAGGCGCAGGTCGGCCGGCAGGTTGTTGGTTTCCCGCTGCTGCTCGATCAGGTACTTCGTGAGAGTGGTACGACGTTGCAAGGACATTGCTGTACTCCAGGAGGCTTGAGGAATATCCCGATTTTAACCGCTCGGTGTGTCCGCTCCGTGCTTTTACGATCTATACAGACCTCGAACGTGAGCGCTGCACGCTGAAGAGGCGGCGCATGGCGCGAGCAAAGGGCCCTTGCAGTGGGAAATTCGCTCCATTGCTTTGGTGCAAGACCTTGTGACCGTGCGAATGACTCGACGCGCTGCGCTCAATGCAAACGGGCATGTGAACGACGCGCTTGCATTCTCACAGCAAGCGGCGCAAGAACAGTCGGCCAAACGGCTAAGCTTGACGTCAACAGTGCTCGCCCGCCTTGCCACCGGCAGACGAAAAAAGCCGGCAACGCGTGCCGGCTTTTCCGAATCGGGCACTGCTCAAACTTGCGTCATGCGAGTGCCTTCTCGACAATTTCGCGCACGTCACGCGACTTGACCTGCGAGGCCACTTTCTCGAGCGCGGCGCGCATGCCTTCGCGAAGCGTCGGCGTAAAGCGACGCCACAGCTCCAGCGAGCGGGCGAGGCGGGCGGCCACTTGCGGATTGATGGCGTCCAGCGCGATCACCTGGTCCGCCCAGAACGCATAGCCGGAGCCGTCTTCGGCGTGGAATTGCGCAGGGTTCGCCGCGCAGAAGCTGAAGATCAGCGAGCGCGCGCGGTTTGGATTTTTCAGATTGAAGGCAGGGTGCGTCATCAGCTTGCGCACGATGTCGATAACCGGACGCTGCGCACTGCCGCGCTGGGTGGCTTGCAACGCGAACCACTTGTCGATGACGAGCGGTTCCTTTTCGAAGCGCCGGTAAAAGTCGTCGAGCGCGTGTTGGGCCTCGGCACTGGCTCCGTCGGCGGCCGCTGCTGCGTTCAGAAGCGCGGACAACGCGGCGGCGCGGTCCGTCATGTTGTCCGCGGCATCGTACTGCGCCGACGCAAGCTGCAAGGCTTGCGCCGGATCGTCGAGTTCGGTGAGATAGGACAGCGCGAGGTTCTTCAGCGCACGATGGCCGGCTGCCGTCGGCGTAGCCTCGTAAGGACCGGGCGTACGGTGCTGCTCATAGATGTTGAGCCATTCGCTCCTGAGCGCATTGGCAAGACGCTTGCGCACGAACTGCCGCGCGGCATGCACGGCGGCCGGATTCGATTCCGCCATCTGCTCGGCGAGATACGCTTCGGACGGCAGCATCAGCGCAAGTTCGCGGAACGCCGGCGAAAGCGATTCGTCCGTGAGCACGCGTGCGAAAGCCGCAGTCACGGAGTCGTCCAGTTGCAGTTCAGCACCGTTCGCGGCGCGTGCCGCGAGCGTCAGCAGCTCGCGCGTGGCAAGCCGCTGACCGGCCTCCCAGCGGTTGAACGGGTCGCTGTCGTGT
>Ga0209371_1001680_pt1 | contig 14108 bp, 9 predicted proteins | sample AgamicAtAmrz_FD_187165 | JGI IMG/M metagenome (GOLD analysis project Ga0209371, IMG submission 187165) | Agave microbial communities from Guanajuato, Mexico - At.Am.rz (SPAdes) (version 2) | ecosystem: Host-associated > Plants > Roots > Rhizosphere | place: Guanajato, Mexico | collected 2012-06-07
AAGAGATCGATTTTGAACAGCCTAAAGGGGAGCCGGGGCTTTTTGGTCCGCAGTCGGCCATCTGGCAGGTACACGGCGATTTTACCTCGATGCTCTGCGGCGGCATCAGCGCGCTGCTGCTGCAGATGCTGCATCCCCTGGCGCTGGCCGGCGTCTGGGATCACTCCCGTTTCCGTGAGGACATCTTTGGCCGCCTGCGCCGCACCAGCCAGTTTATTTCCGCCACCACCTTTGCCACTACCCCCGACGCCGAGCGGCTCATCGCCAAAGTGCAGGGGATCCATCAGCGGATCGGCGGGGTGGATAAGGACGGAACGCCTTATCAGGCCAGCGATCCGGCGCTGTTGACCTGGGTGCACGTCGCCGAGTGCAGTCGCTTTATGGCCTCCCACCTGCGCTACAAGCGGACAGTGGTCAGCGCCGAGCGCCAGGAGGACTATTTCCGCGAGTCGGCGGAAATCGCCCGTCGGCTGGGGGCCCAGGACATCCCTCAGACGCCGCAGGAAGTGGCGGACTATCTCGAGGCGATGCGCCCGCAGTTGCGCTGTGACGAACGTACCCGGGAGGTAGCCGAGGTGCTGCTCTCTACTCGTCTGCCGGGTAGGCTGAGCCAGCCGGTGGGTCAGGTCATGATGCGCGCCGGGATCGATCTGCTGCCGGAATGGGCGCAGGAGATGCTGGGGCTGTCGCTCACGCCGCTGCAGCGGAATACGACGCGCCTGCTGGTGCATGGCGTGGCCCGCGTGCTCCGTGCCTCGGTACGCAACGGCGCCTGGCATTGCGCCATGCGCCGGATGCAAGTGGAGTGAAGGTCACTCCGCCTTGCCCAGCTGTCGGGCAATCAGTGCCTCCAGGCTGCCATCCGCCCGCCACTCGCTGAGCGCGTCATTCACCGCGTTGAAGCCAGCGACATCCGCCCGGGCGACGCAGATGGCCTGCTGGATCTCAGTAAAATTATCCGCCAGTACCCGCACCCCAGCGTGCTGACGGGCTGTCGCCTCCAGCGGCTGTCGGATACCGGCGACCATATCTCCTTCACCGGCGAGGAAGGCGTCGATGGCCTCCTGCGAGGAGGGAAGGCGATTCAGGCTGGCGTGCTGCAGATGACGGGTTAACCACAGATCGTAAGCGGCGTTTTGCCCGACGTTAATGGTGGTTGCCGGGCGATCCATGTCGGCCACGCTCTGGCAGGGCGAACCGGCTCTCACCAGCGCGGTCCCCTGGATGGTGATGTAGGGAGGCGTAAAACGCAGGGTCGCTTCCCGGGCCGGGTCGATGGCCAGAAACGCAATGTCCCAGTGATCACCGCCGGCGTCAGCCACCACTTTTCCGGCGGCAGGATAGGGGACGAACTCGGCGGTGACGCCCCAGCGCGTCGCCAGCCGATGGCTAAGCTCGACGGTGAGACCTGCGGGCTCCCCCGTCTCCCCGAGATGGGCCAGGACCGCGTTGCCCAGGTTAATGGCAAAACGCAGCCGGGATGAGGTGTTCTCTGACATCGCTGACTCCTGTGGTGGTGAAGAGAAAGTGGCCCGACCTGCCGGGCCAGTCATAAGATAGCCCATCCGCGCGCGGTTGTACCTGTCCTGCCACCCTTTCAGAATATATTAATAATCGACAGCGCCGATATCGTTAAACGGAAAGGCAATGGCTTTTATATTGTTAAGCATAAACTCAGCTTGTCAGTTTATTCTTCCCGCTCACAAAGGGAGAGAAATAATGACACAACATAATTTTGAAAATGATAATAAATATCATGAGCGTTCGATGCAGGCGCGAAAGAGTACCCTTATTAGCGTGGTGGTCAATATTTTCCTTTCCGTGTTTCAGGTTGTGGTGGGAATATTCTCTGGCTCCCAGGGGTTGATTGCTGATGGAATGCATTCTTTTTCCGATCTGGTCGCCGATGGGGTGGTGCTGGTGGCGAATAAAAAGAGCCGTCGACCCTCAGACCACGATCACCACTATGGACACTGGCGCTACGAGAATGGCGCCTCGCTGATCCTCGGCGCGATCCTGGTGCTGGTCGGGGTCGGCATGCTGTGGTCCGCGGCAGGTCACCTGGCGCAGCCGCAGACGATTCCGGCGGTGCACAGCGTGGCGCTGTGGATGGCGCTGGTGGCGCTGGTCGTTAAGGAGGGGCTGTTTCGCTATATGCTGGCGGCCGCCACGCGGCTGAATTCATCGCTGCTCATCGCCAACGCCTGGCATGCCCGCTCCGACGCCGCGTCATCTCTGGTGGTGGCGCTGGGGATTATCGGTAACCTGGCCGGGTTCGCCTGGTTCGATCCGCTTGCCGCGCTGGCGGTGGGACTGCTAATCACCCGCATGGGCTATCGTTTCGCCGCTACGGCGCTGCACGATTTAATGGACCGCGCGGTCGATGAAGAGACGCAGCGGGCGATCGCCGGCACGCTGCAGGCCACGCCGGGCGTGGCGGGTCTGCACGATTTGAAAACCCGTAAGGCGGGGGATCTGGTGCTGGTGGATGTCCATCTCGAGGTGGCGGGAGAGATGTCGGTAGCCGAGGGACATCAGATTGCCCGTCAGGCGCGGGAGCGGGTCCTGGCGCAGCATCCGGTGCTTAACGTAATGGTGCATCTTGATCCCAGCGACGCGGCCAGCGCGCTATGCGGGGCCGGTGAAAGCGGCCTGGCGCACCCGGCGCCGTAAGACGACAATTTTATTGGCTCAGCGGCTATTTTTTCCTGAGCCTTAATTTCTGACGTAACGCGCCCGCGCATCGATTGCCTGAAATATAAAAAAGGCCCATACTAAAAACGCCATTACCATCGCTAAATAATGGCGAAGATCTGCCCATCGCAGTTAACGATAAAATAAACCAATCGGTTCATAGATAATCTCTATTCTTTATTCAGAGATAATGACCAGAGCGGTAATTCAGGAAGTCAGACAATGATCATTCGGCCAGAACAACACTGGTTTCTTCGCTTATTTGACTGGCACGGCTCCGTGCTGTCGAAAATCATCTTTCGTCTGCTGCTTAATGTGCTGATGTCCATCATCGCCATTATCAGCTATCAATGGTACGAGCAGCTGGGGATCCACTTAACGGTGGCGCCGTTCAGCCTGCTGGGGATTGCGATTGCGATTTTTCTCGGCTTTCGCAACAGCGCCAGCTACAGCCGGTTCGTCGAAGCGCGCAATCTGTGGGGGACGGTGCTTATCGCCGAACGTACGCTGGTACGCCAGTTGCGCAATATCCTGCCGGCCGAACACGATGTCCATCGCCGCATCGTCAGCTATCTGGTGGCCTTTAGCTGGAGCCTGAAGCACCAGCTGCGCAAAACCGATCCGACGGCTGACCTGCGGCGGCTGCTGCCGGATGACAAGGTGGCGGAGATCCTCGCCAGCTCAATGCCCACCAACCGGATCCTGCTGCTGGTCGGCAACGAAATTGGCCAGCTGCGGGAGGCGGGCAAGCTCAGCGACATCACCTACGGGCTGATGGACAACAAACTCGATGAGCTGGCGCACGTGCTGGGCGGTTGTGAAAGGCTGGCGACCACCCCGGTGCCATTCGCCTATACCCTGATCCTGCAGCGCACCGTGTACCTGTTCTGCACGCTGCTGCCGTTCGCGCTGGTCGGCGATCTGCACTACATGACGCCGTTTGTCTCGGTGTTTATCTCCTACACCTTTTTGTCGTGGGATTCGCTGGCGGAAGAGCTGGAAGATCCTTTCGGTACCGCCGCCAATGATCTGCCGCTGAACGCCATGTGCAATACCATTGAGCGCAATCTGCTCGACATGACCGGTCAGCATCCGCTGCCGGAGACGCTGCGTCCGGACCGTTACTTCAATCTGACCTGAATCAGACCCACCGGGCGGTTTCCGCTGCCCGGTCATCGCTTTCCCGTGGGTCTTTTATCCGTCAGCGCACAGCGACGATAACCGCGAAAATTTGCAAATAAGTTAAATTTAACACCTGATAGATAACATCAATTATACAGATTTGTGGTGTATGTTATTATTCAGTTAACAAACGCAGTACCTACGCTTTCCCATCGTACTATCCTTGAGAAACCGCATCCTAATCAGGTGACGCCGTGCTAACCACGCCCCGTCGCCCGGGGCCGTCGTATGCCTTTTTTCAGGCTGCGGCGACCAGAACAGAGCAGCAGGAGTTAAAAGATGACCAACAAAAGACGCGCGGTGCCCGGTGTTCACCCCTATGATGGCCCGGCAGGCGGGTGGGGCGCCCTGAAGGCCACGGCCATCGCTGTGCGTACCCAGATGGATGCTTTCGAAGCGCCCGCCACGCTGCTGCGAACTAACCAGCCGGATGGGTTTGACTGCCCGGGCTGCGCCTGGCCGGATAAAGAGCATAAATCCACTTTTCAGTTTTGCGAAAATGGCGCCAAAGCCGTGACCTGGGAGGCGACCACCAAACGAGTGACGCCCGAGTTCCTCGCAGCCAACACTGTGACCTCCCTGCTGGCGAAGAGCGATTTTGAACTGGAAGGCTACGGCCGCTTAACCCATCCTTTAGTCTACGACCGCGCCAGCGATACCCTGCGTCCGGTGGCGTGGGAGCAGGCCTTCGCTCGCATCGGCGAGATCCTTCGCGGCCTGCAGCCTGATGAGGTCGAGTTCTATACCTCTGGCCGGGCGTCCAATGAGGCAGCGTGGCTGTTCCAGCTGTACGCCCGCGAGTATGGCACCAACAACTTCCCCGACTGCTCCAACATGTGCCACGAATCCACCAGCGTGGGCCTGCCGCAGTCGATCGGGATTGGCAAAGGCACCGTCTCCCTCGACGATTTTGACCAGACCGAGCTGGTGATCTCCATCGGCCATAATCCGGGCACCAACCACCCACGGATGATGGGCACCCTGCATGAGCTTTCCCGCCGCGGCGTGCCGATTATCGTTTTCAATCCGCTGCGTGAGCGGGCGCTGGAGCGTTTTGCCGACCCGCAGAACTTGATGGAGATGGCGACCCGGCGCTCGACGCCGATCGCTTCGACCTACTACCAGGTGCGGGCCGGCGGTGACGCGGCGGCGCTGAAAGGGATCGCCAAAGCGCTGCTGCAGCTGGAGGAGGAGCAGGGCAATGTGCTCGACCACGCGTTTATTACCCAGCATACCCAGGGATTCTCTGCCTTCGCCGAGGATCTGCATGCCACCCGCTGGCAGGATATCGAACAGGAGTCCGGCCTGACGCGCGAATCCCTGACCCAGGTCGCCGTGGCTTACGCCAAATCCAGGGCCACCATCGTCACCTACGGCATGGGTATTACCCAGCATAATAAAGGCACTTCCAACGTCCGTCTGATTGCCGACCTGCTGCTGATGCGCGGCAACATCGGCAAGCCGGGCGCTGGCATCTGTCCGCTGCGCGGCCACTCAAACGTGCAGGGAAACCGCACCGTCGGGATCAGTGAAAAACCCTCCGCGGCCTTCCTCGACAGCCTGCAGCGGGTGATGGGGATTACGCCGCCGCGGCATCATGGTCACGATGCGGTGAAGGCCCTGGAGGCCATGATCGCCGGCGACGCCAAAGCCCTGATTTGCCTCGGGGGCAACTTCGCTGTGGCGATGCCGGATCACGAACGCGCCTTCCCGGCGATGCGCGGCCTTGAGCTTAGCGTTCACGTCGGCACCAAGCTCAACCGCTCGCACCTGCTGACGGCGAAAGAGACCTTTATTCTGCCGTGTCTGGGCCGCACCGAGCTTGACCTGCAGGCCAGCGGCCGGCAGTCGATCACCGTCGAGGATTCGATGTCGATGGTGCATGCTTCCTCAGGCAAGCTTAAGCCCGCCTCGCCGACGCTGCGCTCGGAGCCGGCGATTGTCGCCGGTCTGGCGAAGGCCACTCTGCCGGCCAGCAAAGTGGACTGGCTGTATCTGGTGGAGGATTACGACCGCATTCGCGATCTGATCGAACAGACCATTCCGGGGTTCGAGGAGTATAACCAACGCATTCGCCATCCCGGGGGCTTTCGCATGCCGCTACCGCCGACCGAGCGCATCTGGCCAACGGCCACCGGTAAAGCCATGTTCTCGGTCTTCAAAGGGGTGCATGAGAACGTGGTGGTGGAGGGCGAGGACGTGATGCGCCTGGTGACGCTGCGCAGTCACGATCAGTACAACACCACCATCTACGCGATGGATGACCGCTACCGCGGCGTTTTTGGCCGCCGCGACGTGCTGTTTATGAATGAACAGGACATGGCTGCCCAGGGGCTGGAACATGGCGATCGGGTAGATATTCATACCGCGCTGCCAGACAGCGAGCTGACGCTGGAAGATATCACGGTGGTAGCCTACGGCATCGCGCCCGGTACCGTCGGGGCCTATTATCCGGAAGCCAACGTGCTGGTGCCGCTGAACTATCTGGATGAAGAGAGCGGCACCCCTTCATATAAGTCGGTTCCCGTTCGTCTGACGCTGCGCTCGAAAGAGATCCGTCCGCTGGCCGGCGTACGCTAAAAAGCAGGGCGCAGGGCGGCATCGCGCCGTCCTGCGCCCCACAGCACCTCGTGATATCCTCGCTTGAATTTATCGCTACTGAAACTAACATTCTGGTAACCTGTGCGCGGCCCCGGGGGTGAACGGCGGGGTTCAAACGGGAAAGAGAATGGATATTAAGCAACTCAAGTATTTGATCGCGCTCGATCAGACGCGCCATTTTGGCCAGGCGGCGGCGGCCTGCCATATTACTCAGCCGACCCTCTCCATGCGCATTCGTAATCTGGAAGAGGAGCTGAACCTGACGCTTATTCAGCGCGGCCAGCGCTTTGAGGGGTTTACCCCGGAAGGTGAGCGGATCCTGGCCTGGGCGCGGGCGGTGCTGGCTGCCCATGATGGTCTGGCGGCAGAGGCGGCGATCTGCCGCGGGCAGATGGTCGGTCAGCTGCGGGTCGGCATGGTGCCGCTGGCGAGCCTGAACCCGATGCAGCTGATTAAACCGCTGGCGGAGAAATACCCGGCGCTGCAGTTCAGCCTGCTGTCGATGACCTCGGAGCAGATTATCGATGGTGTCAGCCGTAACCAGTTGGATCTGGGCATTTGCTATCTGCAGCATCTGGACCAGCGCCTGTTTAAGGTCGCCCGGTTGCCGCAAACCCGGATGGGGCTCCTGCATGATAAACGCCATTTCGACTTCAGCGGTGGGACGCCGGGGTGGGAGGCGCTGGCGACGTTGCCCCTCGGTTTTCTGACCAAGGGAATGTACTACCGGGAATCCATTGAAATCAGCTTTAAGGCTAAAGGGCTAACGCCGAAGTATGTTTTTGAAAGCGATTCGACGTTTCAGATTATCCAGGCGGTGCAGGCGGGGATCTGCTGCGCGATTATGCCGCTCAACAACGGCCTCGAAGCGCTGAGCGATAATCTTGAAATTCTGCCGATCGCCGAAACCCAGGTCGATTCACAGCTGGCGCTCATTATGCGCCAGCAGGAGCCGGTATCAACCCTGGCGGAAAAATGCTTCGCCGAGGCGCAGGGGATTTTTGGCTGAGGCCAGTCCCTGCGACAACCTCAGATATTCTCCAGTCGAATGCCCCGCGTTCTGGGGCCGAAGATCCCTACCGACAGCATCACCATCAGCATACTGACGACGATAAAGCTAATCACCCCTGGCGTGCCGGCGTATTGCAGAATAATGCCGATCAGGATGCTGGTCACCGCGGTGGAGAGCCGGCTGAACGAGTAGCAGAAGCCGACGGCGCGGGCGCGAATATGGGTCGGGAAGACCTCGGCCTGGTAGGCGTGGTAGCTGATGGTCAGCCAGGCGTTGGACCAGGTGATCATAAACCCGCAGATCACCAGCAGAATCGGGCTGTTTTGCAGGGCGAACAGGGTCCCGAAGATGACAGTCATCAGCGCGGAGAGGACAATTTGCCATTTGTTCTCAAAGCGATGCACGAAGCGGGTACAGAACAGGCAGCCCAGCGGATAGGCGAGGGTGATAAAGAAGGCGTACAGCAGACTGTGAGTGATGCTGGCCCCCTGACCGGAGAGCAGCGCCGGCAGCCAGTTGCCAAAGCCGAAGAAGCCGATCGCCTGGAAGAAGTTCATCACCATCAGCATCAGGGTGCGCTGCCGATACTGCGGCGCCCAGATTTCGCGGAAGGTGCCGCGTTTGACGACGCTCTGTGCCGCATGCGCATGCTTCGGCGACGGCGTCACGCCACAGCGGGCTTCCATCTCACTCATCACCGCATGCGCGTCATCATGCCGCCCTTTGCTTTCCAGCCAGCGCGCTGACTCCGGCAGCTTTTTGCGGATAAACCAGATCGCCAGCGAGAACAGCGCGCCAAAGATGATCACCCAGCGCCAGCCGCTGAGGCCGAAGAGGGTGGTTGGCACCAGCATCCAGGACATCAGCGCCACCGCCGGAACCGACAGGAACTGGATGAAGAAAGCGAAAGCAAACGCTTTATTGCGCAGATGGGTTGGCATCCATTCGCTGAGATAGGTGTCAATGGTCACCAGCTCAATACCGAGGCCGATCCCCACCAGAAAGCGGAAAAAGATCACCCCTTCCGCGCTGCTCTGCGTCGCCATCAGCAGCGAAAAGAGGCCGTACCAGGCGAGCGCCACCATAAACGTCAGACGTCGCCCCAGCCTGTCCGCCAGCGGCGCCAACAGACTGGCGCCAATAAACAGCCCCATAAAGGTGGCGGAGGCAAAAGCCGCCTGATCGGCAATCCCGAATATCCCCGCCTGCCCGGTGTGGAAAATCCCGTCGGCCAGCAGCCCTGCGCTGATATACCCGGTCTGGAACAGGTCGTAGAGCTCGAAGAAGCCACCGAGGGAGAGCAGGGTGATAAACGACCATAAACCGAAGGAGGCGGGCAGCGCATCAATGCGTCCGGTTAAGCTGGCGTGCGGTTGTCCTGGCGAGGCATAAGGCGCGCCGCCGAGAACCTGGGTGGTAGACATGGTGTTGTATTCCTCAGGATGAATGGTTTGCCTGCTAATGTTAATTGATTGTTAATAGTTTTATATTTTTAATCCTACGCGTTAGCTGCAATCTTTAGCGCAAGATATCGCGGTACACCATGAAAAATGAGATTCATGCTAGTTTACGCCGCATGCCAGGCGAAGAATTGAAGTAAATCACCGCGGACGGTATTTCCCGTTGTGCGATTCGCCAACCCGCAGGAAAGCGGCTAGAATGGCCTCCTCGCAGGAGGTTATAAGAATGTTAAAAGAGGGATGTATGGCGTCGTATTCAGATCAGCCAGAGATGGCGACTGAGTTTCGCTTTACCCGTGTGATGGCCGAGCAGGCGGCGCGGGCGCGTCTGACGCTCGATGACGATCAGCTGTCGCTGATCGCTCGCCTGGATGCTCTGGGCCAGCAGCTGTTGTCCGCGGCGGGTACGCCGCAGGGGCTGTACGTCTGGGGGCGGACCGGGCGGGGGAAAAGTTTTATCCTCGACCACTTTTTTGCCAGCCTGCCGCTCGCCGCCCGGCGGCGGGTCCATTTTCATCACTTCTTCCGCGAGCTACATCAGAGGCTGAATGCCCCCGGCGCGCCCGACCTGCAGGCGGTGATGAGGCAGATGACTTCCGGCTGTCGCCTGCTGTGCTTCGACGAATTTCATCTTCACGACCCTGGCGACGCGATGCTGATCAAGGTCTTACTGGCGCATCTCTTTCAGCGCGGCATTGTGCTGTTGGCGACGTCAAACTATCCGCCGGAGATGCTGCTGCCCAATCCGCTGTATCACGATCGCTTTTTACCGTCGATCGCGCTGATCCGCGCCCACCTGGCGGTCGTCGCGCTGAACGGTGAGGAAGATTATCGCCAGCGTCATCTGAGCGTCGATAATGCCTTCTGCAGCGGGCGGATGTGGGTTAATCCGAATACACAACAGCGTCAGCTGTATGACCTGCCGTCGTTACCTGCCGAACCGGTTTCGCTGACGGTAGGTTATCGCACCCTGCTGGCTGCCACGGCGTCATCCACTCTGCTCCACTTCACCTTTGCCCAACTCTGTCAGGCCGCCACGGCGGTGATGGACTATCTGACGCTCAGCGAAAGCTATACGGTCTGGTTACTGGATGAGGTGCCGCCGCTGGCTACGGTGGGGCCGGCGGCCCAGCAGCGCTTTATCAACGTGATCGATGTGCTGTATGAAAAGCAGATCCGCCTGCTGCTGGTAACCTGCTGCGATCTGGAGACGCTGGTGGCCGGGGTGGAACTGGAGGATATTCAGCGTACGCGGAGTCGCCTGCAACAGTTGCCGCGGGCGGTATAAGCAAAACGCCCCGGCGGGTGCCGGGGCGGGGAGATTACAGGTCGAAGCGGTCGAGATTCATCACCTTAGTCCAGGCGGCGACGAAGTCATGCACCAGCTTCTGCTGCCCGTCGGCGCAGGCGTATACTTCCGCCAGCGCGCGCAGTACAGAGTTGGAGCCAAACACCAGATCCACGCGGGTGGCACTGTACTTCGCCTCGCCGGTTTTACGGTCGCTGCCGGTAAACAGCTCCGCGTGGTCATCGGCCGCTTTCCAGACGGTGGCCATATCCAGCAGGTTGACGAAGAAGTCATTGCTGAGCACGCCGACGCGGTCGGTGAACACCCCGTGTTTGCTGCCGTCGTAGTTCGCGCCCAGTACGCGCAAGCCACCGACCAGCACGGTCATTTCCGGGGCGGTTAGCGTGAGCTGCTGGGCTTTATCGATCAGCAGCGTTTCCGTCGAGACACCGCCTGCGATACGGCGATAGTTGCGGAAGCCATCCGCCAGCGGCTGCAGCAGGTCAAACGACTCGACGTCGGTCTGCTCAGGCAGGGCGTCGACGCGGCCTGGGGTAAACGGCACGTTAACGCTGACGCCGGCGGCAGCGGCCGCCTGCTCAACGCCGACCACGCCAGCCAGCACGATGATATCGGCTAACGACGCTTTGCCGGAGGCACGCTGGATCGCCTGCAGAGTCGGCAGCACCCGGCTGGCGATAGCATTGACCGGCCAGTCTTTCTGCGGAGCGAGGGCCAGGCGTGCGCCGTTAGCGCCGCCGCGCTTATCGCCGCCGCGGAAGGTGGAGGCGGAAGCCCAGGCGACCGAAACCAGCTCACTCACCGACAGGCCGGCGCCGGCGATGGCGGTTTTCAGACTGGCGATATCCTCAGCGCTCGGCTGGTGAGTCGCTGCCGGCAGCGGATCCTGCCAAATCAGATCTTCTTTCGGCACTTCCGGACCGAGGTAACGGGATTTTGGCCCCATATCACGGTGGGTCAGCTTGAACCACGCCCGGGCAAACGCCTCGTTAAAGGCCTGCGGATCGTTGAGGAAGCGGCGGGAGATCTTTTCAAACTCCGGGTCGAAGCGCAGGGTCAGGTCGGTGACCAGCATGGTCGGTTTGCGCTTTTTCCCCGGATTAAACGGATCCGGGATAATTTCCGGCGCATCTTTGGCTTCGAACTGGATAGCGCCAGCCGGGCTGCGGGTCTGCACCCATTCATATTTAAACAGATTCTCGAAGAAGTAGTTGCTCCACTGGGTGGGCGTCTGCGTCCAGACCACTTCCAGACCGGAGGTGATGGCATCCGCACCTGCGCCGCTGCCGTAGCTGGAGTGCCAGCCCAGACCCTGCGCTTCCAGTGGGGCGGCTTCCGGCTCGGCGCCGACGTGGCTGGTTTCGGCGGCGCCGTGGGTTTTGCCCAGCGTGTGGCCGCCAGCGATCAGGGCGACAATCTCTTCATCGTCCATCGCCATATTGCCGAAGGTGGCGCGAATGGCTGCCGCGGCGGACAGCGGCTCGCCGCTGGCGTTCGGTCCTTCCGGGTTGACGTAGATCAGCCCCATTTCGGTGGCGCCGATGGCCTGTTTCGCCAGGCTTTCCGGGTGACGGTGGGCCAGCCACTCTTTCTCATCGCCCCAGTCGACGTCCAGATCCGGTTCCCAGACATCTTCACGACCGGCGCCAAAGCCAAAGGTGCGGAAGCCGGCGTTTTCCAGAGCGACGTTACCCGCCAGCATGTAAAGGTCGGCCCAGGAGATTTTCTGGCCATATTTCTGTTTTACTGGCCACAGCAGACGACGGGCTTTATCGAGACTGACGTTGTCTGGCCAGGAGTTCAGCGGCGCAAAGCGCTGCTGCCCACGGCCTGCGCCGCCGCGACCGTCAACGGTGCGGTAGGTGCCGGCGCCGTGCCAGGCCATGCGAATAAACAAGCCAATATAGCTACCCCAGTCTGCCGGCCACCACTCTTGCGAGTCGGTCAGCAACGCTCTGAGGTCAGCTTTCAGCGCGGAGTAGTCGAGCTTTTTAAACTCTTCCCTGTAGTTAAAATCCTCACCCAACGGGTTGGAACGACTGGAGTGCTGGTTCAGCAGATCGACACGCAGCTGGTTAGGCCACCAGTCGCGGTTGCCGGTGCCGCTGCCGGCGCTCTGTTTTGGCGTCTCGGCGTGGAAAGGGCACTTTCCGGCGGATGCGTTGTTGGATGGGTCGTTTGACGTGCTCATATCAGGCTCCGTTTGCTTTTGTGAATGCCATTACGATATACACTGCTACCAATAAGCGATATTTGAATGAGTCTACAGATTTAATAGCTAATTCCGTTCAACGAAGGGTAAACATCCCCTTATATGACCAGGGAGACCTGGCGGTTAGTATAAACCTCACCATTAACCATAGACGTAACGAGACGGCAAAGGAAACGATCTGCGTCAATCAGGGAGCCGGAATGCTAATTGTTTGAGATATGACAATTTTCCTGCGAGAAAAGGATGAGGGCTGTCCGTTGCGCGAGCGCAACGAATGTTCGGTACGGGGGTTGTTGGCGGACACAGAATAAGCTAATACTTAGGCACCATGTGACTGGCGCTGAAGACAGAATACTGTCGGGGAGCATGGTCGACGTCGCCGCGCGCCTGGGCATTACCGATATCTGGAGATAAGTTATGCCTGAATTCGCTTCATTAATGGCCTTTGCCGCGGTGGCGCTGGGGTTGGTGTTAACCCCAGGCCCCAACATGATGTATCTCACTTCGCGTTCGATTTGCCAGGGAAAACGCGCTGGCTTTATCTCCCTTGCCGGCGTGGCCGTGGGATTTTTCTTCTATATGTTGTGTGCCGCTTTCGGCATCACCGCGTTGGTTTTCGCGGTCCCATACGCCTACGATGCCTTGCGTTTATGCGGGGTCGCTTATTTGCTCTATCTGGCGTGGCAGGCGATCAAACCGGGAGGGCGGCCGATATTTGCGGTGCGCGACTTACCCGCGGACAGTGGGCGTAAGCTGTTTCTGATGGGATTCCTCACCAGCCTGGCGAACCCCAAAGTTGCCATCCTGTATCTGTCCCTGCTGCCGCAGTTTATCACCCCTGGACTCGGCAGCGTGCTCAGTCAGTCGTTAATATTAGGCTGTACCCAGGTGATCATCAGCGTGGCGGTGAACGGCATGATTATCTTGCTGGCCGGGCAGGTGGCGTTATTTCTTAGTCGGCGGCCGGGCTGGCAACAATTTCAACGCTGGCTGATGGCGACGGTACTGGCGGGAATGGCGGTTAAGATCGCTTTTGAGGCCAGAAAATAAGCGGGTTGATCGTGTAAACAGATGCCAGCCGTCCCCGTTGCTGGCTAACCTCGCACTCTGATGCCTTTCTCCTGCACAGAAAGGCTTCCCACGCTCTAACATGCTGAAACATTTCTGCCAGATCATTAGCAACCTTTCAGTAGGGCTGGCGCCGCGATAAGGCTATGCTTCCCGGCCGTTACGCTGTTGGCTTTTCTTGTGATTCAGGTGATGTACCGCTAATGCCCCTTTTGAGAGATGAAATTCGCGACCACTCCGCGGAAGAGATGCTGTTTATCCGCCGGGCCGCAATTGCTTTTCTGCTGGTGGTGGTCTGCTTTGGCGTGCTGATCGCCAACCTCTACCATCTGCAGGTGGAGCAGCATGATTTCTACCAGACCCGATCGAACCAGAACGACATTAAGATGCTGCCCATCGCCCCCAGCCGCGGGCTGATATTCGATCGCAATGGCATTCCGCTGGTGCAGAACATTACCCTGTATCGCCTGCAGGTGATCCCGAGCAAAATTCCCGATATGGCCGCGCTGCTGCAAAGCCTGACGCCGATCGTCGACCTGACGCCGGATGACATCGCCAGCTTCCGCGACG
>Ga0209371_1001682_pt1 | contig 14088 bp, 8 predicted proteins | sample AgamicAtAmrz_FD_187165 | JGI IMG/M metagenome (GOLD analysis project Ga0209371, IMG submission 187165) | Agave microbial communities from Guanajuato, Mexico - At.Am.rz (SPAdes) (version 2) | ecosystem: Host-associated > Plants > Roots > Rhizosphere | place: Guanajato, Mexico | collected 2012-06-07
TTTTCACCTCATTCGCCAGGAAGCCCTCACCATGACGCGTAAACAGGCCACTATTGCAGTGCGTAGCGGATTAAATGATGACGAGCAGTACGGCTGCGTTGTCCCGCCGATTCATCTTTCCAGTACGTATAATTTCACCGGATTTAATGAACCCCGCGCGCATGATTATTCGCGTCGTGGCAACCCTACGCGTGACGTGACCCAGCGCGCGCTGGCCGAGCTGGAAGGTGGCGCAGGTGCAGTATTAACCAATACGGGGATGTCCGCTATTCACCTGGTGACCACGGTGTTCCTGAAACCCGGTGATCTGCTGGTCGCGCCGCACGACTGCTACGGCGGCAGCTATCGCCTGTTTGACAGCCTGGCGAAACGCGGCTGCTATCGCGTGCTGTTTGTCGATCAAAACGACGAACAGGCGCTGAAACAGGCCCTGGCAGAGAAGCCGAAGCTGGTTCTGGTGGAAAGTCCAAGCAATCCATTGTTGCGCGTTGTCGATATTGCGAAAATTTGTCAGCTCGCAAGGGATGCGGGAGCGATAAGTGTAGTGGATAATACGTTCCTCAGTCCGGCCCTTCAGAACCCACTCGCACTGGGTGCCGATCTGGTATTGCATTCATGCACTAAATATCTGAACGGCCATTCTGATGTGGTGGCGGGCGTGGTGATTGCCAAAGATCCCGACGTTGTCACCGAACTGGCATGGTGGGCCAATAATATTGGCGTCACCGCGGGGGCCTTCGACAGCTATCTGCTGTTGCGCGGCATCCGCACGCTGTCGCCGCGCATGGACGTAGCGCAGCGCAATGCCCAGGCGATTGTCGATTTCCTGAAAACCCAGCCGCTGGTGAAAAAGCTTTATCACCCGTCGCTGCCGGAAAATCAGGGGCACGAGATTGCCGCGCGTCAGCAGAAAGGGTTTGGCGCGATGTTAAGTTTTGAACTGGACGGTGACGAGCAAACGCTGCGTCGCTTCCTGAGTGGGCTGTCATTGTTTACGCTGGCGGAATCCTTAGGTGGGGTTGAAAGCTTGATCTCCCACGCCGCGACCATGACGCACGCAGGTATGGCACCGGAAGCTCGTGCCGCCGCCGGAATTTCTGAGACGCTGCTGCGTATCTCAACCGGCATTGAAGATTCTGAAGATTTAATTGCCGATCTGGAAAATGCCTTCCGGATCGCAGCCAAGGGGTAATCATGAGTGTGATAGCGCAGGCAGGGGCGAAGGGTCGTCAACTGCACAAGTTTGGTGGTAGTAGTCTTGCTGATGTGAAATGTTACCTGCGCGTTGCAGGGATCATGACGGAATATTCACAGCCGGGTGACATGATGGTTGTCTCGGCGGCGGGCAGCACCACCAACCAGTTGATTAGCTGGCTGAAACTGAGCCAGACCGATCGCCTTTCTGCGCATCAGGTGCAACAGTCCTTACGCCGTTACCAGAGCGAGCTGATTGCCGGCCTGCTGCCTGCGGACGTGGCGGACGGGCTGATCAGCGCCTTTACGCATGACCTTGAGCGTCTGGCTGCCCTGCTGGACAGCGGAATTACCGACGCGGTGTATGCCGAAGTGGTGGGCCACGGTGAAGTGTGGTCCGCGCGCCTGATGGCCGCCGTGCTGCAACACCTGGGCGTGGAAGCGGCCTGGCTCGACGCGCGTGATTTCCTGCGCGCCGAACGCGCCGCGCAGCCGCAGGTGGATGAAGGGTTGTCCTACCCGCTGCTGCAACAGCTGCTCGTGCAGCACCCGGGCAAACGTATTGTCGTCACCGGCTTTATCAGCCGCAGCAACGCGGGCGAAACCGTGCTGCTGGGCCGTAACGGTTCGGACTACTCGGCAACGCAGATTGGTGCCCTGGCGGGCGTGTCCCGCGTCACCATCTGGAGCGACGTGGCCGGTGTGTACAGCGCGGACCCGCGTAAAGTAAAAGATGCCTGCCTGCTGCCGCTGCTGCGTCTCGACGAAGCCAGCGAGCTGGCGCGTCTGGCCGCGCCGGTACTGCACGCGCGCACGCTGCAGCCGGTTTCCGGCAGCGATATCGACCTCCAGCTGCGCTGCAGTTACACCCCGGATCAAGGCTCCACGCGCATTGAGCGCGTACTGGCGTCCGGTACCGGGGCGCGTATTGTCACCAGCCACGACGACATCTGCCTGATTGAGTTCCAGGTGCCTGCGGGCCAGGACTTCAAGCTGGCGCATAAAGATATCGATACGATCCTCAAACGCGCCCAGGTGCGTCCGCTGGCCGTTGGCGTGCATAACGATCGCCAGCTGCTGCAGTTCTGCTATACCGCGGAAGTGGCGGACAGCGCGCTGAAAATTCTGGATGAAGCGGGCCTGCCGGGCGAGCTTCGCCTGCGTCAGGGGCTGGCGCTGGTGGCGATGGTGGGCGCGGGCGTCACCCGTAACCCGCTGCACTGCCACCGCTTCTGGCAGCAGCTGAAAGGCCAGCCGGTGGAATTCACCTGGCAGTCGGAAGAGGGCATCAGCCTGGTCGCCGTCCTGCGCAAAGGGCCAACCGAGAGCCTGATTCAGGGCCTGCATACCTCCCTGTTCCGCGCGGAAAAGCGCATCGGTCTGGTGCTGTTTGGTAAAGGCAACATCGGCTCTCGCTGGCTGGAGCTGTTCGCCCGCGAGCAGGTCACGCTCTCGGCGCGTACCGGATTTGAATTCATTCTCGCGGGCGTGGTGGACAGCCGCCGCAGCCTGCTGAACTACGAAGGGCTGGACGCCAGCCGCGCGCTTGCGTTCTTTAATGATGAAGCGGTAGAGCAGGATGAAGAGTCGCTGTTCCTGTGGATGCGCGCGCACCCGTATGACGATCTGGTGGTGCTGGACGTTACCGCCAGCGAACAGCTTGCGGATCAGTATCTGGATTTCGCCAGCCACGGTTTCCACGTTATCAGTGCGAACAAGCTGGCGGGGGCGAGCAGCACCGATAAATACCGCCAGATCCACGACGCGTTTGAAAAAACGGGGCGCCACTGGCTCTATAACGCCACCGTTGGGGCTGGCCTGCCGGTTAACCACACCGTGCGTGACCTGATTGAAAGCGGCGACAGCATTCTGGCGCTGAGCGGTATCTTCTCCGGCACGCTCTCCTGGCTGTTCCTGCAGTTTGATGGCACCGTACCGTTCACCGACCTGGTGGATCAGGCGTGGCAGCAGGGCTTAACCGAGCCCGATCCGCGCGTTGACCTTTCCGGCAAAGACGTGATGCGTAAGCTGGTGATCCTGGCGCGTGAAGCCGGTTATGACATCGAACCGGATTCCGTACGCGTCGAATCGCTGGTGCCTGCCGGCTGTGAAGAAGGTTCTGTGGATCATTTCTTTGAAAATGGTGAAGAGCTTAACGAGCAGATGGTACAGCGTCTGGAAGCGGCGAACGAGATGGGGCTGGTACTGCGCTATGTGGCGCGTTTCGAGGCCAACGGAAAAGCGCGAGTCGGCGTCGAGGCGGTGCGTCCTGAACATCCGCTGGCGGCGCTGCTGCCGTGCGATAACGTCTTCGCCATCGAAAGCCGCTGGTATCGCGATAACCCGCTGGTGATCCGCGGCCCTGGCGCGGGACGCGATGTCACCGCTGGAGCCATTCAGTCCGACATCAACCGTCTGGCTAAGCTGCTGTAAAGCCTGAATTTCCCTCTCCCTGTGGGAGAGGGTTAGGGTGAGAGCATCAGACAGCACTCACCCTCATCCTGAATTTCCCTCATATTCCCTGAGCAAACCTCACCGTTATTGTTGATTATTTATGTTGACGTCCCTCCGCTTTTCCGTCATTTTTACATCTGGACGTCTAAACGTATAGAAGTTCACAACACAACAAATAACGACATGCGATTGATAGAGGTAAGGTATGAGCTTTTTTCACGCCAACCAGCGGGAAGCACTGAATCAGAGCCTGGCCGAAGTAAACGGCCAGATTAACGTCTCTTTTGAATTTTTCCCGCCGCGCACTAGTGAAATGGAGCAAACTCTGTGGAGCTCTATCGATCGTCTCAGCAGCCTGAAGCCGAAGTTCGTCTCCGTGACTTACGGTGCTAACTCCGGCGAGCGTGACCGTACGCACAGCATTATTAAAGGCATCAAAGATCGTACCGGTCTGGAAGCGGCGCCGCACCTCACCTGTATCGACGCGACCCGCGACGAGCTGCGGGCCATCGCTCAGGATTACTGGAATAACGGCATTCGTCATATCGTCGCTCTGCGCGGTGACCTGCCGCCGGGCAGCGGTAAGCCGGACATGTATGCCGCCGATCTGGTCGCGCTGCTGAAAGAGGTGGCTGATTTTGATATCTCCGTTGCCGCTTATCCTGAGGTGCATCCGGAAGCGAAAAGCGCCCAGGCCGATCTGCTGAACCTCAGGCGTAAAGTGGACGCCGGTGCGAACCGCGCCATTACCCAGTTCTTCTTCGATGTGGAAAGCTACCTGCGTTTCCGTGACCGCTGCGTCTCCGCGGGCATCGACGTTGAAATTATCCCGGGTATTCTGCCGGTCTCTAACTTCAAACAGGCGAAGAAGTTCGCCGATATGACCAATGTCCGCATTCCGCTGTGGATGTCCAAAATGTACGAAGGGCTGGACGATGACCCGGAAACCCGCAAGCTGGTGGGGGCGAATATCGCGATGGACATGGTGAAAATTTTAAGCCGTGAAGGGGTGAAAGATTTCCACTTCTATACGCTGAACCGCGCGGAGATGAGCTACGCCATTTGCCATACGCTGGGTGTTCGTCCGGCGTAATAAGCACAAAGCCCTCGTATTATGAGGGCTTTTTAGTTACGCGAATAGTTAAAAGGTATTAGCTATCGAATCTGTGGATTAATTCAACTATAACTTATTGCTAGTGGTGTATATCGTAACGGTAACACTGTAAAAGGGAGCATAGCGATGAGCACGTCAGACGAGACCAATAAAGCGGCATCGGTCGGCAAATGCCCGTTCCACCAGGGCGGCGTCGATCACAGCGCGGGAGCAGGTACAGGCAGCCGCGACTGGTGGCCAAAACAACTCCGCATCGATCTTCTTAACCAACATTCCAATCGTTCTAACCCGCTGGGTGAAGACTTCGACTACCGCAAAGAATTCAGCAAACTTGATTACTCCGCCCTTAAAGGCGACCTCAAAGCCCTTTTAACCGACTCTCAACCGTGGTGGCCTGCCGACTGGGGCAGCTATGCGGGCCTGTTTATCCGTATGGCCTGGCACGGCGCGGGTACCTATCGCTCCGTTGACGGGCGCGGTGGCGCAGGCCGCGGTCAACAGCGCTTTGCGCCGCTGAACTCCTGGCCGGATAACGTGAGCCTGGATAAGGCGCGCCGTCTGCTGTGGCCAATCAAGCAAAAATACGGCCAAAAAATTTCCTGGGCCGACCTGTTTATCCTTGCGGGTAACGTGGCGCTGGAGAACTCCGGCTTCCGTACTTTTGGTTTCGGTGCCGGGCGTGAAGACGTCTGGGAACCAGACCTGGACGTGAACTGGGGAGATGAAAAAGCCTGGCTAACCCACCGTGACCCGGAGGCGCTGGCGAAGCGACCGCTGGCCGCCACCGAAATGGGCCTGATTTATGTGAACCCGGAAGGGCCAAACGCCAGCGGTGAACCTCTGTCTGCTGCGGCGGCCATTCGTGCCACCTTCGGCAACATGGGGATGAACGACGAAGAGACCGTTGCGCTGATCGCGGGCGGCCACACCCTTGGCAAAACCCACGGCGCGGGTGAAGCCACGCACGTCGGCACCGACCCGGAAGCCTCGCCGATTGAAGCGCAGGGCCTGGGCTGGGCCAGCACGCACGGCACGGGAATAGGCGCAGATGCCATTACCTCCGGTCTGGAAGTTATCTGGTCGCAAACCCCGACCCAGTGGAGCAACTACTTCTTCGAGAACCTGTTCAAATACGAATGGGTGCAGACCCGCAGCCCGGCGGGGGCGATTCAGTTTGAAGCCGTGGATGCGCCGGAAATCATGCCTGACCCGTTCGACCCGTCGAAAAAACGCAAACCTACCATGCTGGTCACCGACCTGACGCTGCGTTTTGACCCGGAATTCGAGAAAATTTCCCGCCGCTTCCTGAACGATCCGCAGGCCTTCAACGAAGCCTTCGCGCGCGCGTGGTACAAGCTGACCCACCGCGATATGGGGCCAAAATCGCGTTACCTTGGCCCGGAAGTGCCGAAAGAAGATCTGATCTGGCAGGACCCGCTGCCGCAGGCGGTGTTCAATCCGTCGAAAGAAGACATTGAAAGCCTGAAGGCGGAAATCGCTGCCTCTGGCCTCTCCGTGAGCGAACTGGTTTCCGTTGCCTGGGCGTCAGCGTCGACCTTCCGCGGCGGCGACAAGCGCGGCGGTGCCAACGGCGCGCGTCTGGCGCTGGCCCCTCAGCGCGACTGGGATGTGAACGCCGCAGCGGTTCGCGCGTTGCCAGCTCTGGAAGCTATCCAGCGCACCACCAACAAAGCTTCACTGGCCGATATCATCGTGCTGGCGGGCGTCGTGGGCGTTGAGCAGGCGGCGAAAGCGGCAGGCGTTTACGTCAACGTTCCGTTTACGCCAGGGCGCGTGGATGCGCGTCAGGATCAGACGGATATCGAGATGTTTAACCTGCTCGAACCCATTGCCGACGGCTTCCGCAACTACCGTGCGCAGGTGGATGTGTCCACCACTGAGTCACTGCTGATCGACAAAGCCCAGCAGCTGACGCTGACTGCGCCTGAACTGACGGTGCTGATCGGTGGCCTGCGCGTGCTGGGTGCAAACTTTGATGGCAGCAAGAATGGCGTGTTTACCGACCGCGAGGGCGTGCTGAGCAACGATTTCTTCGTGAATCTGCTGGACATGAACACCCAGTGGAAGGCAACCGACGAATCTAATGAACTGTTTGCCGGAAGCGATCGCGCCAGCGGTGAAGTGAAATACACCGCCACCCGCGCCGATCTGGTCTTCGGTTCTAACGCCGTCCTGCGCGCGCTGGCAGAGGTTTATGCCAGCAGCGATGCCAGCGAGAAGTTCGTCCGCGACTTCGTTGCCGCATGGGCGAAGGTGATGGATCTGGACCGGTTTGACCTGCAGTAACCGTTGTGCCGGGTGGCGTTAACGCTTACCCGGCCTACGGGCAAAAAAATCCCCGCTAATGCGGGGATTTTTATTCACCCTATTTACTCCCACTCCTGCAGGAACCGCTGCCCATACTGGTCGGCCACCAGCAGCGCCGCATATACCTGATCCGGCGTTACGCCGCCGGGCATGTTGTGGATAGTTTCCCCTTCGGCACAGGAGGCTTCCGCGATCAAACGCATTTTGGCCGGAATATCCTCTTTGATATTTAGCTGTGCCAGCGTGATCGGCAGCCCAACGCTGTGACAAAGCGCGGCGACGGTCTCTATTTCTTCTACCGGCGCGTTTTCCAGCACCAGCTGCGTGAGCGTACCAAACGCCACTTTTTCACCGTGATAGAAGTGGTGCGCGTCCGGTACCGCCGTCATTCCGTTATGAATAGCGTGTGCTGCCGCCAGCCCGCCGCTTTCAAAGCCTACGCCGCTGAGATAGGTGTTGGCTTCGATAATGCGTTCCAGCGCCGGTGTAACCACATGCTGTTCCGCGGCCAGCATGGCTTTTTCACCCTCTTCAACCAGCGTGTTGTAGCACAGCTCGGCCAGCGCGAGTGCAGCCTGCGTACATTTGCCTCCCGCCATGGTGGTTGCGCCGCTGCGCGAGCAGGCGCGTGCTTCAAACCAGGTTGCCAGCGCATCGCCAATCCCGGCGGCCAGCAGGCGTGCCGGCGCGCCCGCTACCACTTTGGTATCGACGATTACCATGTTCGGGTTGTGCGGCAGCATCAGGTAGCGATCGAACTCACCGCTGTCGGTGTAAATGACGGAAAGGGCGCTGCACGGCGCATCGGTGGAGGCGATTGTTGGCGCAATGGCGACGGGTACGTCCATAAAATGGGCCAGCGCTTTGGCGGTATCCAGCGTTTTACCGCCGCCGATACCCAGCACTGCCAGGCAGTCGGCGCTGTCGGCCAGTTTTTTCAGGCGATCGATTTCATTTTGTGAACATTCGCCGCCAAACGGCGCTATTTCGGCGTGCAGTTCGGCTTTTTTAAAACTCTGGCGCAGGGTCTCTTCGGCAAAACCCAGCACAAATTTATCGCCGACAACCAGCCAGCGATTGGCCAGGGGTTTCAGATAGTCGCCGAGACGGGTAAGCACATCAGCGCCCTGGATATATTTTCCCGGCGATTGAATGATACGGTCCATAACAGTTCTCCCTTAGAGGTTGAGGTTACCAAACGCGTTTTTCCAGTCCTGCTCGAACTTCTCTATGGCTGACTCTACCGCTGGCGTGCCGAGCATTTGTTGCGCTACGTCTAAGGGAAGCGTGATTGCCTCGCATCCCGCCAGCAGGCAGTCCAGCGCCTGCCGCGGCGTTTTGAAGCTGGCGGCCAGCACTTTGCTTTCCGGCGCGTGCAGTTCCAGCAGGGATTGCAGCTCCTGGACCATGCGAATGCCGTCACCGCCCTGCGCGTCAACGCGGTTTACATACGGCGCGACATATTTCGCGCCTGCCAGCGCGGCGAGCAGGCCCTGTGCCGCGCTGTAAACGGCGGTCCCCAGCGTGGTAACCCCCTCTTTTTTCAATGCCTTAATCGCGATGAGCCCCTGAGCCGTCACCGGGATTTTCACCACGATGCCCGGGACGGCGTTACTCAGACGTTTGGCCTCCGCCACCATCCCTTCGGCATCGCGGCTCATGGTTTGAGCAAACAGCGTGCCTTCCGGCCCGATGGCTTTTTGCAGACGCGGCAGCACGTCCCAGATGGATTCACGGCTGGCGGCAACGATGCTCGGATTGGTAGTGACGCCCGCAATGGGGAAGATCCGCGCCAGGCGTTCAACTTCCGCCACGTTGGCGGTATCCAGGTACAGTTCCATTATTTTTCCTTAAGTCAGAAAGGTTGAACAAAGGATAAGACGCGGGCAGGCAGGGCGGATACAGGCCAATTTTGCCAAATACTGGACAAATGTAATGTCCTTAGCGAAGTGCGAGAGCGATCACAATGCTATTTTTTGGCGGTCAGCTCGCTGTGATACTGGCGACGATATTCGGAAGGAGAGCGTTCGGTGTGCTTGCGAAAGAGACGGCAGAAGTAATTGCTGTCTGTAAACCCACAGCGTGCGGCGATATCTTTGATTTTAAGATCGTAGCCTTTCAGCAGCTGGCGCGCGTGTTCGAGTCGCGTTTGGGTCAGGTATTCGTTGAACCCCACGTTGCCAATCTTCTGAAAGAGGTGGGAAAGGTAGTTCGGCGAGACGTAGAACGCCTGCGCGACGGATTCACGGGTTAACGCCGAAGCGTGATGTTCTTCGATGAAGCGGCGAATGGCCTCAAACAGGGCGCGGCTGCGGCTGGCGGTGTGGATATCGCTGCCAAGCAGATCCCGGCAGTGGCTGAGCAAGCTTAATACCACCAGTATCGCGGTCTCTTGCTCATCCGGCTGCATCTGTAATTCGGTTAGCGTCTGCAGAAGAAAAGCACCCGTTCGCGGACCGCGGCGGGCAACCTGGAACTGCTGCACAAGCGTATTGTCATGCTGTAACTCGATAGTCAGCAGCTGCTTACCGAAATGTATGCTCAGGGCGTTAGACGATGGATGCGTTAAGTGTCCAAAGGATGAAAATATCGCCTCACAGGGGGCATCAAGGGTAATGACGAGGCAGGGAGATGTTCGGGAATGCTGTTCAGACAGCGCTGAGAAATGAATCTGGCCCAGCGGTAGCGTGCGGTTTACCAGGTCTGCCAGGATTCGGGTGATATCGGAATGCATGAGAAGACTACCGAAATGTGCCGGGTGGCGCTAACGCTTACCCGGCCTACCAGTCACAGGTCCGGGCAAGCGCGGCGCCGCCGGGCATAGAGTATTAGCCGGTGTTACGCATACCCGCAGCAACGCCCGCAATCGTCACCATCAGCGCCTGTTCAACGCGCGGATCCGGCTCTTTACCTTCTTCTTCCGCCAGACGCGAACGGTGCAGCAGCTCTGCCTGCAGGACGTTCAGCGGGTCGGTGTAGATGTTACGCAGCTGAATAGACTCGGCAATCCACGGCAGGTCCGCCATCAGATGTGAGTCGTTGGCGATGTCGAGTACCACTTTAATGTCGCCTTCCAGCAGTTCGCGCAGCTCTTTACCCAGCGCCCACAGCTCTGGTTTCACCAGACGCTGGTCGTAGTATTCCGCCAGCCACAGGTCAGCTTTCGAGAAGACCATCTCCAGCATGCCCAGACGGGTAGAGAAGAACGGCCAGTCGCGGCACATGGTTTCCAGTTCGTTCTGTTTACCGTCTTCCACCACTTTTTGCAGCGCGGCACCGGCACCCAGCCAGGCGGGCAGCATCAAACGGTTCTGCGTCCAGGCGAAGATCCACGGGATCGCGCGCAGAGACTCTACGCCACCGGTCGGGCGACGCTTCGCAGGACGTGAGCCCAGCGGCAGTTTACCCAGCTCCTGCTCAGGCGTGGCCGAGCGGAAGTAAGGAACGAAATCTTTGTTTTCACGCACGTAGCCGCGGTACAGATCGCAGGAGATATCAGACAGTTCGTCCATGATATGGCACCAGGATGCTTTCGGCTCCGGCGGCGGCAGCAGGTTTGCTTCCAGGATCGCGCTGGTGTAGAGCGACAGGCTGCTGATGGTCACTTCCGGCAGACCGTACTTGAAGCGGATCATCTCGCCCTGCTCGGTGACGCGCAGGCCGCCTTTCAGGCTTCCCGGCGGCTGTGAAAGCAGCGCTGCGTGTGCAGGCGCGCCGCCACGGCCAATCGAGCCACCGCGTCCGTGGAACAAGGTCAGCTCAATACCGGCTTTCTCGCAGGTTTTGATCAGTGCGTCCTGCGCCTGATACTGCGCCCAGGATGCCGCCATCACGCCCGCATCTTTCGCGGAGTCGGAATAGCCAATCATCACCATCTGTTTGCCCTGAATAAAGCCGCGGTACCAGTCGATATTCAGCAGCTGGGTCATGACGTCGTTGGCGTTGTTCAGGTCGTCGAGGGTCTCAAACAGCGGGGCGACCGGCAGGGCGTAGTCGATTCCCGCTTCTTTCAGCAGAAGGTGAACGCCCAGCACGTCGGACGGGGTCTTCGCCATGGAGATCACATAGGCGGCCACCGATCCTTTCGGTGCGTCCACGATCGCTTTACAGGTGTTGAGCACTTCGCGGGTTTCGTTGCTTGGCTCCCAGTTGCGCGGCAGCAGAGGGCGCTTCGAGTTCAGCTCGCGGATCAGGAAGGCCTGTTTGTCGGCTTCGGACCAGCTTTCATAGTCGCCGATGCCGAGATAGCGGGTCAGTTCGCCCAGCGCTTCGGTATGACGGGTACTTTCCTGACGTACGTCGATACGCACCAGCGGCACGCCGAAACACTTCACGCGGCGCAGGGTGTCGAGCAGTTCGCCGTTAGCGATGATGCCCATCCCGCAGGCCTGCAGTGATTTATAACAGGCATACAGCGGCTCCCAGAGCTGTTCGTTCTGGCTGAGCAGACCCTCTGGTTTTGGCAGGCGCTGACCTTTCAGACGCGCTTCCAGCCAGGCCTGAGTGGCCATCAGCTGACCACGCAGTTTCTTCATCAGGAAACGGTACGGCTCGCTGGCGCCTTCTTCTCCTGCCAGCGCGCGCAGTTCCGGCGTCGCTTCAACCATCGACAGCTCGGAGATCAGCACCTGAATGTCTTTCAGGAACAGGTCGGTCGCTTTCCAGCGGCTCAGCAGCAGGACGTGACGGGTAATTTCCGCGGTCACGTTCGGGTTGCCGTCGCGGTCGCCGCCCATCCAGGAGGTGAAGCGTACCGGAACGAAGTCGACCGGCAGGCGGTAGCCGAGGTTCTCTTCCAGCTGTTCGTTCAGCTCGCGCAGATAGTTAGGCACCCCTTCCCACAGGCTGTTTTCCACCACCGCAAAGCCCCATTTGGCTTCGTCGACCGGGCTTGGACGATGCTTACGAATTTCATCGGTGTGCCAGGACTGGGCAATCAGCTGGCGCAGACGGCGCATCAGCTGGTTGCGTTCGTAGTCGGCAATATCTTTATTATCCAACTGCTTCAGACAGTTGTTCACTTCCACCATTTTGTGGATCAGGGTGCGACGGGTAATTTCAGTGGGGTGTGCGGTCAGCACCAGCTCCAGCGAAAGCGATTCCACCGCTTTTTTGATGGTGGCTTCGTTGAGGTCTGGCTGGTCTTTCAGTTTACGCAGGGTGCGGGCAATGACTTCCGGGTTGCTTGCCGCTTCGCCGTTTGGCGAAATGCTGTGGTATTGCTCAGCGGTGTTAGCCAGGTTCAGGAACTGGCTGAATGCGCGTGCAACGGGCAGCAGCTCATCGTTAGAGAGGTTCTGCAAGGTGGTGAGCAGCTCCTGACGACTGGCCTCGTTACCGGCACGGGAAGATTTAGACAGCTTGCGGATGGTTTCAACGCGGTCGAGGATGTTCTCCCCCAACGCGTCTTTGATGGTATCTCCAAGCACTTTGCCGAGCATACTGACATTACTACGCAACGCGGAATATTGTTCGTTCATAAAAACCCAGTCACCCCATCATTTTTGTTTATGCCCAGGCGAAAATCATCTGGACATTATTTTGTCATCTCCCTTTATAAAGCCACGTAAAACCCCCGTCGTCAATTGCTGCGAAAACGGTTCAGCAAACGAATAAATGCGGGCAATTTACGAAATTTAATTCGCATTGCGTCAGATAAGAGATGCTTATGGGAATGTGACGGAGATCATGCGATTTGTTGGCCTCACCCTGACCCTCTCCCACTGGGAGAGGGGACTCTTCGGTGCGGTTTTAATGCCAGCAGAAGTGATGCACAACCTGGGTAATCAGTTCGCGGGTTGGCTTGATGAAGCGGGTTTCCAGATATTCATCAGGCTGGTGGGCCTGGTTGATGGAGCCGGGGCCCAGGACCAGCGTAGGGCAAAGCGTCTGAATAAACGGCGCTTCGGTGCAGTAGTTCACCACGTCGGTTTTCTCACCGAGCAGCTTTTCCACCACCTCAACCAGCTGATGATCCGGCGGGCATTCGTAACCCGGGATAGGCGGATGCAGTTCGGAGACCGTCAGGCGGCCCGGCCAGCGCTCGCTCACCGGAGCCAGCGCTTCATTCAGCAGGCCGTCGAGATCGCTCAGCGTCATGCCCGGCAGCGGGCGGATGTCCATATGCAGTTCGCAGCAGGCGCAGATACGGTTGGAGGCATCGCCGCCATGCAGGCTGCCGAGGTTCAGCGTCGGATACGGCACGGTGAACGCGTCGTAGTGGTAGCGCTCTTTCAGATCGTCGCGCAGGGTCATGATGCGGCCGATGGCGTCATGCATCAGCTCGATGGCGTTCACGCCGCGCGCCGGGTCGCTGGAGTGGCCGGACTGACCCAGCACGCGCACGGCCGTAGAGATATGGCCTTTATGCGCGCGGATCGGCTGCAGAGACGTCGGCTCGCCGATGATCGCGCAATCCGGGCGAATCGACGTGTTTTCAGAGAAGTAGCGCGCGCCCGCCATGCTGGTTTCTTCGTCGGCGGTCGCCAGAATGTAGAGCGGTTTTTTCAGCTTCGTCACGTCCACGTCACGCAGCGCGTCGAGGATAAAGGCGAAGAAGCCTTTCATGTCGGCGGTGCCCAGGCCATAGAGCTTGTTGTCGTGCTCGGTCAGGGTGAACGGATCGCGCGTCCAGCGGCCATCGTCAAACGGCACGGTGTCGGTATGGCCGGCCAGCAGCAGGCCGCCCGCACCGGTTCCGGTGCTGGCGAGCAGGTTAAATTTGTGGCGTGTTCCGGGAACGGGCTGAACCTCAATGTTAAACCCAAGATCGCTAAACCAACCCGCCAGCAGATTGATTAAAGACTCATTGCTCTGATCCAGCGCTTCTTCCGTTGCGCTGATGGACGGAGTGGCAATCAGGGCGCGGTAGATCTCGATAAATGGCGGTAAGTTCATTTTCATTGTTGACACACCTTAGGTCGTGATAGTATCAATATTCATGCAATAAATGTGAATAAAAATACATTAACGTTGAGCATAAAGGAACCCGATGTTGA
>Ga0209371_1001691_pt1 | contig 14013 bp, 11 predicted proteins | sample AgamicAtAmrz_FD_187165 | JGI IMG/M metagenome (GOLD analysis project Ga0209371, IMG submission 187165) | Agave microbial communities from Guanajuato, Mexico - At.Am.rz (SPAdes) (version 2) | ecosystem: Host-associated > Plants > Roots > Rhizosphere | place: Guanajato, Mexico | collected 2012-06-07
AAAGATGGAGATGGGCTTGCGGGAAGGAACTGACGCGCAAGACGCTCGGCCGCGGCGGCGGTGTCTGCTGACCCATCGCATAATTGAGGAAGCGCCACTTCCACTCATCGGGGAGGCCGGCAAATCCATGCACGACGCCCTGGCTGCCGATGCCGGTGAACTTGTTGATCCGCGGCAGCTCCCTGCGGCGCACGAACATGTCGAGCCGTGCCGCACCGGCTTCGAGAGCGGTCGCGGCATTGTCCATCGCCGAGGCGCCGGCACCAATCACGCCAATCCGCTTGCCGCGCAGCACGGTGAAATCGATGTCATCGGCGGTATGCGCCCAGAACTTGCGGCCGATGCTTTTCGCAATATCAGGCACGAACGGGCCGCCCAGACCATCGCGGCCGGTCGCCAACACCGCATGACGCGCAATGATCGTCTCCTTGAGGCCATCCTTGATGCAGACAAGATCAAGCATTCCGTCCTCGCGTGGGAGGATCGCATCGACCGTCACACCGTTGCGGACGGGAAGCTCGAGCACCTTGCGGTACCAGATCAGATATTCCATCCACGTCACACGCGGCGCGCGGTCAAGCGCGACCCACGCCTCGCGGCCGAAACGCGCTTCGTAATAGGCACGAAACGTCAGAGCGGGCAGCCCCATCGCCGGCCCGGTGAGCTGCTTCGGAGAACGCAGCGTTCGCATCCGGGCGAAGGTGACCCACGGCCCTTCCTGACCAGCAGTCGCCTTGTCGAGGACGAGATGGTTGGCGACCCCGAGACGCTTCAGCATACCGGACGCAACAAGCCCGGCCATGCCTGCACCAATGATGACGACATCGACGACAGGCTGACCGTCAACCACGCGCGGCGGCACCCAGGATTTGGCCGGCAGTTCCAGCCAGGCGAGATCCTGCCGCAGCCGCGCCTCAAGAGCATCGAGGCCGTCCGGCAAGGTGGACAGATCGCTCATATCGACGCTCCCTCAGGTCGCGGAGCCCGCCCGTAAACGGTATCGGCCAGCGCTTCTGCGCCGCTCGAGTCGAACAGGCGGCAGCCTGGCATCGCCAAAGCCACCGCGCGCGCCGCCTCGATCACGGCTGTGATCGTTGAAGTAAGCGGCAGCGCGGCTGGCGATATCGCGCCAAACAGGAAGGGGATGGTGTGATCGAGCACGCGCATGACGACACCGTCAAGCGGCACGCCGACCACGGTCGCCGGCTCGACGATGCCAACCCCAAGTCCTGCCCGAACCAACGAAAGCGCCGTCAATGAAGCATTGACGTCGATGATCCGGTCCGGCGAGACCTCTGCCCGTTCCAGCGCCTCATCGACCCGGTGCCGCAAGCGATATGGATTTGCCAGGGTGATGATACGGCGGTCAGCGAGATCGGCAAGACGCACCACGTCGCGGTCGGCAAGCGGATCGTTTGCGCCGATAGCGACGACACATGGCGCCTCCGCGATCCAGTGTATTTCGAGGCCCGGATGTTCGAGCGGCAGGCTTGCAATCCCGAAATCCGCCGAGCGGGCGAGCACGGCCTGAACGACGTTTTCGGCCGCAAGCGCCTGCACATGCAGGTGACGCGGGATCAGATTCGCGGCGACGGCTGCAAGTGCCTGCGGCAGAACGCCCGCAGCAAGCGACGGCGTGGCCGCGATCGTCAGCGTCGGCGGCTCATCACGACCGATCGCCTCCGCACGCTCACGGATATGCGTGAGATTGGCGAGATGACGCTCGACCTCGGAATGAAACAGCACGCCCCGCGAGGTCGGTGTGATCCGTGGACCGCTTCGATGCAGGAGCGCATAGCCGATATCGGCTTCCAGATCCTGGATGAGCCTGGTGACTGCCGGTTGCGATCGGCCCAGCAGCCGCGCTGCCCCGGTCACGCTGCCTGCGGAAATTACGGCTGCGAAGGCTTCAAGTTGCCGAATATCGAAAGAGTTAGAATGCATATATGACATAAACCACTCCTCTTAATGCGAGTAAAGCATAGGAATTCTCACTTGACGATCGGAATTAGATAATTTTTTTGCATCGAAACCGCTCTATCATTATTATTTGACATAATGACACGCTGCGCCTACCTAGATGCCATCCCACAGACGCAGCGAGGAGCCTGTTTTGACACTCATCGAAACCCTAGTCTCCGTGAAGCCTGGCTCGGCGCTCGCCGAAGCCATGGAAAAGCGCGGGGAGATCCTGCGCCTGAGCGAAGCAGCCCATGACGCCGTGCTGCTGCCGCGCGATCCTGGCGGTCTGTCCTATGGACTTCGCGCAGCGCTTGCCGCCCGCATGGCCCGGCAAAATCACAACGAGGCGCTGGCGCGTCACTATGATGCTCTCGTGGAACGGGCGGGCGAACCTGCGATTGCCCCGCTCTCCGCACCGGGCACGATTGCGCAGGACCCACGCGTCGCCGAGATCGTTCGTCACGCTGACCGGCTGACCGTCGCACCAAGGGAGGCAACCCGCGCGAACATAGAAGCATTGCGCGCCAGCGGCGTGACCGATGCCGACATCGTCCGGCTCTCCGAACTGGCGGCCTTCGTGAACTACCAGGTGCGCGTCATCGCGGGATTGGCACTGATCGGAGCAAGACAATGAGCGAAGTCGTCCACGCTTTCACCACCAAAATTCCGCGTTGGCAGCCCTATGTCGTTCCGGTCGACCTGGAGACTGCGACCGAGGAACAGCGCGCGGCCATGCAGGTAACGCCGTCCAACAAAGGCATTTCACCCTATGTTCTGACGCTTGCGCACGATCCGGAATCGCTCACCGTCCGCTCTCCCCTGTTCAATCTGATCATGTACGGAAAGGACGGGCTTGCTTCGAGCGAGCGAGAACTGGGCGCGACGGCCGCATCCGTCGTCAACCGCTGCGTCTACTGCGCCGCGGTTCACGCCTCCCGGTTCATCAGCCAGACCAAAAGAACCGACGTGATCGAAGCAATTTTCGCGGACGGCCTCGATGCGGAACTCGACGAGCACCTGCAGGCGATCTTCGATTTTTCCGCACGCCTCTCGCCAACGCCGCCCAAGGCCACGAAAGCCGACGCGCAGGCATTGGCCGATGTGGGCTTCTCTGAATTGGAATCCCTCGACCTCGTGCTGTCGTCAGCCATCTTCGGCTGGGCGAACCGTCTTATGCATACGCTCGGCGAGCCGGTAGCCGATTAGGCGGGATAGACCAAGAGAGCCGTTTCTGGATCGGTCAGCCGGCTTGCCTGCACGCACGGCCGTATGTTTCGAGGACATCGCCGACAAACGTCTTGACGATCCTGCCTACACTGTTCTTCGCGCCGATCCTGTCTGCCATCCGCCCCAGGAACTGGCTTGCCAGCGTCGGCGGGATTTCGCGGCCATTGAGTGTATCGGTGAGCTTTTGAACGGCGCCGACAGCTTCCGGATAACCCCAATAATAACGGATTCTGTCACTGTAGCTGTAGCGAAGTTGAAGCCGGATAGCCTCGTCGCTGCCGTGGTAATGTCCCGCCCAGTCGCCTGTATGCTTCAGCATTAGGCGCTCCATGGTGACGGCAAGGTTGCGGTTGTAGTCCCGCTCAAGTTCCGTTGCAATCAAGTCGAGCGCGAAGAGGCCTTCTCGCAGCGCGAACGTCAATCCAGGCCCAACCTTCAGGATTGGAAATCCGTCGCGCACCAGTGCGGTCAGCGCACTTTCCGACTGGTAGTCGGTCGAATGCGCTTCGAAAACCAGACCCACTTCATGATCGAGTACCCTGGTCAGTTTCCTAGCGAGCTCAGGTCTGTAGCCAACCACGTTTTCATTGCCGAACTCCACGCCCGGCTGGACGACAAAGGCAATGCATCTGTCGAACGCCTCCGACAACCCTTCCCTTGCGAAAATCTCGCGATGAGTCTCGATGGTGGCCCTGGCGGCTTCAGCCCCGGTCGGTTCGACGACGTCGAGCGCGTGGTCCGCGCCTCCCGGTACCGGGACCTCCGTCCCCAGCACATAAAGCGGCTTGGTGCCCGCTTCCTGCGCAGCCTGCTCGGCAATTTTGGCAAGCTTTGCCGCCCTTTGAGCCACGATCGCATCGTCGAGGGCGGATGGGTCATCGGCGCAGGCCATGGATGCGTCGAGGTGGATTTTCGTGAAGCCCGCTCTCACATATTCAGCAACCATGACCTCGGCTTTGGCCATTGCCGCGGAGGCGCTCTCTCGCCGCCAGGGATTGGGTCCGAGATGGTCGCCACCGAGGATGACATCCGAAGTCGCGACCCCGTTGGCCTCGGCGAGCGCGAGAACATCTCCGGCAAAATCCGCCGGCGTTTTTCCGGTGTAGCCGCCGAACTGATTAACCTGGTTACAGGTAGCCTCTATCAGGACGGGACCGCCCTCCCGTCGAGCCAGCGACATCGTCGCTTCAAGCACGAGCGGGTGCGCCGAGCACACCGACGTAATTCCGACCGGCTTGCCCGCGCGGCGCGCATCTGCAAGGCTTTTGAGGAAGAGGTTCATGCCGCCCTCCGCGGATTGGTGGACAGGAAAAAATCAAGTTGGGCGATGTCGGGCAGACCGGTCATAGGCCCCATCCGGGTCACGTTATGGGCCCCCGCCGCCGCGGCCCGCTCCAAGGCGATTTCCGGGCCAAGGCCTTGCCGGCGCGACGTCAAATAAGTCGCGCCAAAAGCATCTCCTGCACCGGTTGGATCGACTTCGTTCACTTCGAACCCGTGGAAATCATATCTAGCGCCCGAGGCCCCGAAGAAGGTCGCTCCCTTCTTACCGCGTTTCAACACAATTTCGTTGACACCACGAGCCTGCAGCGCCTTGACCGCCGCGGTCTCCCCGTCCGTTCCCGCGGCCACAAAAAGCTCTTCGCCGGACGGCAGCAGAAGATCCGCATTCTGGATCATGGTTTCGAACTGGCTCCGGAAATTTCCCGACCCGAGGAGTTCCTTGCGGACGTTCGGATCGAATGAAACCGATCCGCCGCGGGAACGAACCGAACTGATGGCGGCATCGATAACCTTATCTGCTCCTGGAATTGCAAAGGCGGATCCCATCACATGCACGTGTCCGGCCTTCGCAATCAAGGTTTCCGCCGGAGGGCTCAGGGTTATCGAGCCCGCCGCCGAGTGCATGATGTTGAATATGAAGTCCCTCGATCCGTCGTCGCGATAGCGGACGAACGCACTTCCGGTCGGTCGATCGGGCGAGATGCATATGGCCGACGTATCAACGCCGTCCTGCGTGAGGCGTTCTATGTTCATAGCGCCGAAATCGTCGGCCCCTACCGTTGCGATGATGCCTGCCGCGCCGCCGAGGCGAGCGACCTGATCGATGAATATTGCCGGTGCGCCACTCGGAAACGGGCCGATGAGCGCCTGAGGCTCCTTGAATCCGGACCCGGTGGTGCTCGCCATGATCTCGACGAGTATCTCCCCGACCGTGATCGTCGGGCCGAAGCTTTCCGGGGCTATGCGCCCATTGTGAACCGTCATCGTGCTCATCCTCCCTGCTGCATTGAGCAGGTACGTCTTCCAAAGGCTCGCGTCAATCATAAGTTTACGCATGAAAATTTTTTTGAAAGTGCGTATTTTAATCGCCAACAGGCACATCGATATGAAATTGAGAATAATATGTTTTATTTTCAATTGTTTAGTGATAAATCGCCAAAGCGCATCACCCTCTGTCAATAATTATCGATTGACTCTGAGCCCACGCTAGAGAATTTAATATTTACGCACGTAATCTTGTGCGCCAACGCTCGTAAGGAGGAGCGAGACGATGAAGAGGATTCTTGCTGTAATGCTGTCTTCGGCGGCCGGCTGCACGCTGGCCGCAGGTTTGGCTCAGGCTGAGGAGTTGACCATCGCCACCGTCAACAATGGCGATATGATCATCATGCAAAAGCTTTCTCCCGAGTGGGAAAAACAGACGGGCAACAAGCTCAACTGGGTCGTTCTCGAAGAAAACGTGCTCCGCCAGAAGCTGACGACGGACATCGCGACGAAGGGCGGCCAATACGACATCATGACCATCGGCGGCTATGAGGCGCCGATCTGGGGCAAGAAGGGTTGGCTTCAGCCGATCGACGATCTCGGCGATGATTATGACTATGGTGACCTGCTTGCGCCCATCAAATCCGGCCTGACTGTCGACGGCAAGCTCTATGCCATACCGTTCTACACCGAAAGCTCGTTTACCCTCTATCGCAAGGACCTGTTCGACGCTGCGGGTCTCAAGATGCCCGATCAGCCAACCTATGATCAGATCAAGGAGTTTGCGGACAAGCTCACCGACAAGTCCAAGGGGCAATATGGCCTTTGCCTACGCGGTAAGCCGGGCTGGGGCGAGAACATGGCTTTCCTCGGAACCATGATCAACACCTATGGCGGCCGCTGGTTCGACATGCACTGGAAGCCGCAGATCAACTCCAAACCGTGGAAGAAGGCCATCAGCGATTACGTCGACCTCATGAAGAAGGACGGCCCTCCCGGCGTGACTTCAAACGGCTTCAACGAGAACCAGGCCTTGTTCTCGACCGGTCATTGCGCCATGTGGATCGACGCTACTTCCGCAGCCGGTCGCGTCTATGATCCCAAGCAGAGCCAGGTGGCCGACAAGATCGCCTTCACGCGCGCTCCGGTCAACGTGACCCCGAACGGATCGAGCTGGTCATGGTCGTGGAACCTCGCGATACCAACCTCTTCCACCAAGGAAGAGGCGGCAAAATCCTTCATCAAGTGGGCCACTTCCAAGCAATATGTGAAGATGGTCGGCGAGAAGGAGGGCTGGGTTGCCGTTCCGCCCGGCACTCGCAAATCCACCTACGATCTGCCTGAATATCAGAAGGCTGCGCCATTTGCCGCCACCGTCGAGAAGGCCATCCTATCCGCCGACCCGGCACATCCGACCAAGGATCCGGTTCCCTACACCGGCGTCCAGTTTGTCGCGATCCCGGAATTCCAGGGGATCGGAACGATCGTCGGTCAACAGATCGCGTCGGCGCTTGCGGGCCAGCAAACCGTCGATGCCGCTCTCGACAATGCCCAGAAGCAGGTCGAGCGCGAGATGAAGAAGGCCGGCTACCCCAAATGAGGGAGCCGGCTTGCCCGCGGTGCCGCGACCGCGGGCTTCCTCCCGGAGGGTTCCGGCAGCGTCGGCTGTCGGAACTCCAGCCATCTTTTCGATGAAAACGGCATCGCCCTGCGCAGGTTCGAAGCCAATCCTATCACCACCAATGTTGCGCATCAGGCGCAACCTCTATCAGGGAGGAATATCATGAAGCTGAAAGACAAGGTCGCACTCATCACCGGCGGTGCGCGTGGCATCGGACTTGGCTTTGCGGAGGCCTACATCAAGGAAGGCGCGAAAGTCGTCATCGTCGATATCAATATCGAAAGAGCATCCGAGGCGGCTAGAAACCTCGGGTCGAATGCAGAGGCGATGAAACTCGATGTCACCGATCTCCAGGCCATCGACGCCGTCGTCAAGGAGGTCGACCAGACCTACGGCGGCATCGACATTCTGGTGAACAATGCCGCCATCTTCGACATGGCTCCCATCAACGAGATCACCGAGGCCAGTTATGAGAAGGTCTTTTCGATCAACCTGAAGGGTCCGCTCTTCATGATGAAGGCCGTTTCAAACGTCATGATTGCCCGCGGCCGCGGCGGCAAGATCATCAATATGGCAAGCCAGGCCGGGCGCCGTGGGGAAGCATTGGTGCTGCTCTATTGCGCATCCAAGGCAGCCATCATTTCGGCAACGCAATCGGCCGCCTTGGGCCTGGTGAAATACGGCATCAACGTAAACGCCATCGCACCTGGCGTGGTCGATGGCGAGCACTGGGATATCGTCGACGCCCATTTCGCGAAATGGGAAGGCCTGAAGCCGGGCGAGAAGAAAGCTGCCGTTGCCAAGTCCGTTCCGATCGGACGGTTCGCAACGCCCGACGATATCAAGGGTCTTGCAGTGTTTCTTGCGTCCTCGGACAGCGATTACATTCTCGCACAGACCTACAATGTCGATGGCGGCAACTGGATGAGCTGAGGGATCCGACATGAAGGCAATATGTTTCACCGAAAAAGGCGTTGCGGGGCTGGCCGATATGCCGTTGCCCGCTTTGGCGCCGGGACACGCCCTCATCCGCGTGAAGGCTGGGGGGCTCTGCCACACGGATATCGACGTTCTCCACGGCCGCTACGGCGAAGGGCGCTTTCCTCTGGTTCCCGGCCACGAATATGCAGGCGTGGTCGAGGCGGTCGCTGAAGACGTCACCGGCTTGCGGCCGGGTGCGAGGGTCGCCGTCGACCCCAACCTGCCGTGTGGCACCTGCAATCTTTGCCGCAAGGGACTTACAAATCTTTGCAAGGAGCTGAAGGCCTACGGCGTCACGCAAGACGGGGGCTTTGCCGAATACAACATCGTCAAGGTGTCACACCTGCACGATATCGGCGATCTTCCATTCGACGTCGCAGCCTTGGCCGAGCCGCTCGCCTGCGTCCTCAACGGGCTTAGCAATATCGGTCTGACGACCGGAGCACGGCGCGCAGAAAGCGCTTTGATATTCGGCGGCGGTCCGATCGGGCTTCTGCTTGCCCTGTCGATCAGGGCGCAGGGCGTCAGCGACGTCGTCGTTGCCGATATCGATGAAAGCCGGTTGAGCTTTGCCAGCGAGCTGGGATTGGAGGCCCTGCACCCTGCGTCCCCGGAACTCGAGGGTCGCAAACGATCTTTCGATCTTGTGGCCGATGCGACGGGTGTTCCGACCGTGGTGGAAAGCATGCCGGAATTTGCGCAGGACGGCGGTGCGATCTTGGTGTTCGGCGTCTGTGCGCCCGGCGCCCGGGTCTCGATATCGCCCTTCGACATCTTCCGGCGTCAGTTGACGATTGCCGGCTCGCACTCATTGAATCAGAGCCTGCCTGCTGCCCTCGATTTGCTTCGCAAGGACAACGGCACGATGGCACGCCTGATCTCCCATCGGCTTCCGCTCAAAGAGGTATTGCCCTTTTTCACCAAGAGTGGCGGTACGCCCGCGATGAAGGTGCAATTTGCCGCGGAATAATCTCGGTTCCTCCCAAGGGGAGGAACTCTCTTTTCCCTCGATAAAGAGTCGGATAGACACTTTTCCATAGAGTCTGGAGACAACATCGTGCCGAAACCGATCAGGACAATGGAGGACTTCTCGGAATTTGTCGGCCTTTCTCGTCCCACGGTGTCCAAATACTTCAACGATCCGAATTCAGTCCGAAAGAAAACGCGCGAGACTATCGAAGTTGCGCTCAAGAAATCAGGATTTCGGCCCAACCTCTTTGCCGTCAACCTCAATCGGCGCCGGACCAATATCGTTGGGATCGTTATTCCAAACTCGACCGACCAGTTCTATATGGCGCTCACCCGAAGGATTGAAGCGCTGGCGACAGAGGCGGGGTTCTTTCCGCTTGTCTTGTCGACGGATGGGCAGTCCGACCTTGAGGACAGGGCGATCCGTACCCTCAAATCGTTGAACGTGGCCGGCGCGATCATCGCACCGCTCGGGGTGGAGTCCCACCAGCAAACTCTGGCGGAATACGGCAGAAGCGTTCCGCTTGTTTATGTGGATTCGCCATTGGATGACACTTCCGCTTTCGTCGGTACCGATAACCAGCAAAGCTTTGGACTGATCGTCGATTATCTGTGCCGTTCAGGCGAGCCGCCGAGCTATCTCGGCATGCCCGATGTGAACACGAACGCCCGTACGCGTGAAGCCGCCTATGTCAACGCGATGACGCGGTTCGGTTTGACACCACACATCCTGCCTTCGACAAAAATCCGAACGTGGGATTTCGAAAGATTCGGGTTCGATGAGATGACGCGCCTCATCGACCTGAAACGATTGCCGACGAAAACCATCCTTTGCGCAAACGACCGAATTGCATTCGGTGCGATCGCCGCTGCCTACAAGATGGGCCTTAAAGTCGGGCATGGCGCCAAGTCCGACATTCGCATTGCCGGACACGACGATCATCCCCTTTCGCGATACGCCTGTCCGCCGATCACGACGGTCGCGCAGAATGTCAGCGAAATCGGCCGGCGGGCGGTTGATATGCTTCTCAGCAGGCTCGGCGACAATGACGACAGCGAGGATCGAATCGAAGAAACCTCGACTGCGCGATTTCTATTGTCCGCTGACCTGATGCTACGGGAATCGGCCTAGCATCAAGCTCGGCATAAACCCGAAACAGCGAGCTGCAATATAGCCTGCTCCGCGCCGCTGATTGCCCCAACAATGGCGCTTGCCTTCGTCATCCCGCCTCCATTTTCGCTCCTATGGGGTTGGGCGGGGTTTATTCCATTCAATGCTATGCATATCAAGTTTTCGTCCTCGACGCCGTGGCGTCATTCCTGGCCGTTCCGGCCCTCAAGTACTGCCGCGCAATTCCACGCGGGGTTCGATCAACAGATGTCTGGCATCGCGCCGGCCATCGATCCTGCTGAGCAGCACCTCCACAGCCGTCCGCCCGAGTTGCATCTGATTTTGATCGACGCTCGTCAGGCCGACGAGCGGTATGGCGGCCATCGGAGAGTTGTCGTAGCCGATGATCGCAAGATCTTCAGGAACCCTGATTGAGCTTGTCCGCGCCGCATTGATCAAGGGGACGGCATCGAGATCGGACCATACGAAAACTGCGCGCGGCCGGTCCTTTGAATCGAGGAAATTCCGGATCGTCCGCTCGCGATCGACAGCGACTGGCGGCAGCCGGATGATGCGTCCCTCAAGCCCGGCCTGCTTCATGGCATCGAGATAGCCCTCTTCGCGCTGTACGGCAACGATGGTCGCCGGCGAATCCAGGAGGTCATAGCTCAGCATGGCGATATCCCGATAGCCTGCATGCAGCGCGGCCTGGACAGCCATATATCCGCCTCGTCGATCGTCCGAATTGACGGTGTCATAGGTTTCGGCATGCGGCTCGTGATGCGCGATGACCACGATCGGAATCTGCCGCGCATAGCGCTCCAGAACCTTGCCGGATATGCGCGGGGCGATGATGACGACGCCATCCATCCGGTTGTCGATCATCGATTCGATCATTGACGCTTCGATCGAGCTCGCGGAACGCCCAATGCCGATCAATGCCTTAAAGCCGTTTTCCGACAGAGCAGCATTGGCCTCTTCGATGACACCTGGAAGGAACGGGTTCGATAGCTCGATCACCAAAACACCAACGGTCTGCGTCCGTCCGCGCATCGCTCGCGCCGCAACCGATGGGCGATAGCGAAGCTTTTCGATCGAGGCTTCGACCCTGCCTCTCAGACCGTCGCTGACGCCATAAGCATTGCGCAAGACTTTCGATACCGCCGCAACAGATACACCTGCATCTTCTGCCACATGCCGGATGGTCACCCTCTCCTGCGCCGCGTTAACGATCTGATTTTTCGTCATAAACTGTCTCATTCCCCTATCCTGGCAAATTATAGGCACAAAACTCTTGCGCCGCAATCGATTGTGTAGAATGATATACATAGAACGATACACAAAATCGTATCCCGCCGGAGGACAGGCGGCTGAGGAGGCAAGCAATGACAATTCGCTCAGACCACGGCGCCGCCGTGGCCAAGACCCGTGTCGATTCCACAGTCCAATTTGCTGCATCGATGATCGCGCCGGCTTGCGATGCCGGCCAGGGAACCGCAGGGACATTCGTCTCCCGGCAATTCACGCTGGAAAAGCTGCCAACCGAAGCGACGCTGACTATTTCTGCGCTGGGACTCTATCGCGCTTTCGTCAACGGTCGGCGCGTGGGCGACGATCTGCTCACGCCGGGCTGGACCTGCTATGATGACCGGATTGCCTACCAGACCTACGACGTTGCTGCGCATCTGCGCACCGGCGAGAACCGCATCGAGATCTGGCTCGGGGATGGATGGTACCGCAGCCAGCTGATGTGGGCGCTTAATCCGGTCTTCAATTGCTGGGGCGAACGGGCGGCAGCAATTGCGGAGCTGAATGCCGACGGCGTGCTGCTCTTGAAGACCGACGACAGCTGGAAGAGCGGTTTCACGCCGGTCACCCGCAACGGCATCTACTATGGAGAGGATTACGACGCCCGCATTGCGCCATACGACAGCCATGGCGTCGACGTTCTCGCCTTTGACAAGGGATTGCTCATTCCGCACGAGACGAACCCCGTCAAGGAACTCCCCGAGCACACACCGATCGACAGCTGGATCGAGGGCGACGGCAGCAGCGTCTATGATTTTGGCCAGAATGCCGGCGCCTATATCCGCATCCGCGTGAAAGGTGAGAAAGGCGCCAAGCTCCGTATCGAACATTCCGAAGTGCTCGGTCCGGGGCGATTTTTCGACAATCGCAACTATCGCAGCGCACGCGCCGAGCTGATCTATACGCTCGCCGGCGAAGGAGAAGAGGTCTACGCGCCGCTCTTCACCTTCATGGGCTTCCGCTATGCGCGCGTCCACATCACTGGCCAGGCGGAACTGGTCGGCATCGCCATGGTCCCGATATCATCCGTACCCGTGGCGGCCGGTGGTTTCAACTGCGGCGTCGCGGCGGTCAACCGCCTGGTCGAAAACACCATCTGGTCGCAGCGCTCCAACTTCATCGAGGTGCCGACAGACTGCCCGCAGCGCGATGAACGATTGGGCTGGACCGGCGATGCGCAGGTCTTCGCCGGGACGGCGTGCTGGCTGGCGGACAGCCAATCCTTCCTGCGGAAATTCCTCCGCGATGTCATGCATGATCAACGCGCCAATGGGGCAATCTCGCATTTTTCACCGGACCCGACACGGCTTCACCCGATCGATAGCCGTGGCGACTGGGCTGGATCGACCGGCTGGGGGGACGCCATCGTCATCATCCCCTGGCAGCTTTACCTCCACTATGGCGATACAGCCGTGCTTAGGGAATGCTTCCCGGCCATGCAGCGCTGGCTGGACTATTTGTGGGGCATTTCCAATGGACCGATCATTCGCCCTCCGGCCGTCTGGGGAGTGAATGGCTTCACCTTCGGCGACTGGCTGCAGCCCGTTGGTGATAATCGTAAACCGCGACCCACAATCGCCGATGATTGCGCAGCGACCCTCTATCATTTCATTTCCACCCAGTTGACGGCAAAGATCGCCCGCATCCTTGATGACCGTGGCGAGGCGGAGCGCCTGGAAGCTCGCACGGAAGAGATCCGGGCCGCCTTCGCGACCGAATTCTTTACGCCATCAGGCCGTATTGCGCACAACGATCAGACATCATGGGCGCTGGCCTTCCTGTATGGCCTTGTGCCGCCGGAGCATGAAAAAGCCGCCCGTACCTATTTCCGGCGCGTGTCCGAAGAAACCGACGGCGTCATCGGCACTGGCTTCATAGGAACCCCCGCGCTGCTTCCGGCTCTCACGCGGCTCGGCATGTATGACCTTGCCGAAAAGATGTTCCTCAATCGCAAGGTGCCAGGCTGGCTATACCAGGTTGATCAAGGCGCTACATCAATATGGGAGCGATGGAATGCGCTTGCCGAGGACGGCACGATCTACGATCCAGACATGAACAGCTACAATCACTATGCCTATGGAGCCGTATGCCAATGGCTCTTTGAGGATGTGGCCGGGATCAGGCCGCTGGAGGACGCGCCGGGCTTCGAAGAAATCTCATTCGATCCTACCATCCTGCCGGCGCTGTCGCCGGTCTCAGCGTGGCACGACACGCGGTTCGGCCGCATCGAGACCGCATGGGCGGTGAAGGGAGAAACCGTCACATGCCGTCTGTTGCTGCCGGAAGGAATAACGGCCCGCCTGGCAGCGGGACAGAATAGAAAATCGTTGACGGTGGATGGCGCCTGGATCGAGCCAGGCAGGGAACCCAAACTGAGCAAAGGGGAACATACGATCACCTTTGCCATCTGATACAGCTTGCGGCACTTCATCCCGCAAGCAGGCAGCTCAATTCATCCGGTCTTCAGGAGGAGGAAATGACTATGAGAATGATGAAGTGCATCCTCGCCGCAATTTCAATGTCGCTGACGGCGGGTGTCGCGCATGCCGACGTGACGCTCAGCGTC
>Ga0209371_1001700_pt1 | contig 13949 bp, 5 predicted proteins | sample AgamicAtAmrz_FD_187165 | JGI IMG/M metagenome (GOLD analysis project Ga0209371, IMG submission 187165) | Agave microbial communities from Guanajuato, Mexico - At.Am.rz (SPAdes) (version 2) | ecosystem: Host-associated > Plants > Roots > Rhizosphere | place: Guanajato, Mexico | collected 2012-06-07
GTCTTAACGCAGGGCTAAGACAGCGATGAGGCTATCTCAGCATCGGCACCGATTGTAATCGTGTGGGACAGGTGTCCAATTGTGTATCCTCATCAGTAAAAATTTCGCCGGCATTGTAGACGCTTTGCTCCGTCAGAGCGAAGACAAATCGCGCATCGTTTAAGCGGGGTTGAACAGGCATGAGATAATCACGCATTTTCACCACAATCAGGCTGGAGTATCTGCTAAAAAACGTTTCATAATTAATTATCTGCGCTCATCCAAATACCCTAAGGTCTGACATGCAACCTCTATGCCTGCAAAACAGATATCGTTCTGCAAACGAAAACACCATCGCGTTGTGGGCGAAAAATGCAGGCATCGGAAACATCCGTGAAGAGAATTACTACGATCCGGTAAAACTGGCGCTTGCCGCAGGGATAAAGCCGTCAGTTCCCTTACAGGTGTTACGTCTGATTGATGAATTGCAACGACTCACACTGGCAGATCCGCTTGCCGATACGCTGCCAGTGCGAGGCCTTCATTTTACTTTTTTGCCTCTGACTTTGCCGCTGTATAACGTCAACGAGCCTTTACCAGCGAAAGTGGCGCAACTGACCACAATCTGGCAGGAATTTGCTGCGAAAAAAATCGTTATTCGGGATCTGCGCTTAGTGGCGTTACCCAGTCAGTTATTGCTTGCGGGCATACCTGACACGCCTGCGATTGCCATGCGCCATTCATTCTGTGAAAAGGTTCTCGATTCAGACTGGAAAAATGAATTGCTGATGCGGCATGGCAACAGCCCGTTGCCGGCACCATTCTGGCATAGCACGCTACTGCGCTACAGCGCTGAGTTTTTACCCGCAGTTTTGCGTCAATTCTTTTATGAACGTCAGGACATCAATTTTGGCGCGGTGGCAGGAGATCTGATACTGGCGAAGACTAACTACAACTGGACGAAGTGTTATCCGTTATTGCCGGCGAGGATTTGAAGAATGATGAGTGCGCCATAACTGGCAGCCTTAAAAAAATGGAGCTGTGTGCGGATACTACTGATTTACCTTACGGAGTGAAGTGCGCACAATCATGATTATGTTAAATAAGATATCTGATCACGTATCTCAATCCTTCAGTTTCGCCCTTCACGCCTCTTATCCCCACAGCGGCACTAATGATTATTGACTGATACTCTTAACATTACCGGCTCGATGGTCGGGATTGTATTTGTTGGGTCAAAATAGTTCGTGTAACAGTGAATCTTCCCTTACTCAGCTCTTCAGCATTAAGGCTTAAGACCATCATTTTGATCAGTCAGATGTAGCTTAAAGGCAAGCTAAACACCCCTATTATGATGGTTATCCAAAAACATATGTTGTCTGCCGCCGAAGGAAATCAGTACAAAAAATCCCGCCAGCTATAGGCGGGAAAGTAAAATTATAGAAACTAATTCAGGTGAGCTTCAATTCGCTTACACAAAAACTCATAGAAGTTGTTCGCATAATGCAGTGAATTCCCAGAGGGTAACCTCTGAAATATTGGACACTCTCCATCTTTAAGTTGCGAGTAGTCAAAATAGAATATTTCACCAAAATCAGTTTCACTCACAACTAGTTGTTTTTCTTTTGCCTTAGCATTTTTCACATCAGTTAGATTCTGATAAACAATATCTCCACCACAGACATCCTTAAAATTTATGCCATAAATACTATATATTTCCTCGCCACCAATTTCGCCGCCAACATACTCCTTTAAAAAACCTTAGACGTTATACCGTGGGATATATCCGCGACCACCTGAAGCATCGGCCGTCACCGTCCATCACCCTGCGCGGCCACTGGATGGCTGAGCTGGGATTTGATACCGGGCAGAAGGTCGAGGTGATCACCACACCGGGGCAGATGATCATCCGGCTGGCGGCTGAGTGATAATGTAAAAATCCCGGCTCGATGGCCGGGATTTATTAGCTATTCATCCAGTGATTTTAACCAGTCTATAAAATCATCTGTCCCATAGAGGTAGTCACGGTCTGTCGAAGGAATATCTACTGCACCTAAACATTCCAGAGTTTTCCAAACAATTTGGTCTGCCACTCTGATTTCCTCATCATCTATGATTGAAAAAGCCCATTCAGATACCTGTGAACGACTTACAACACCTGCATTAAGCTGCTGTATTACTTCCTTAAGCATTTCCCTGTTTGGAAGAATATTCATAATTATCTCCTCCCTTGGTAGTTACCATCAGCATCAAAAATATGATGATTTTTTTCATCAGTAACAGGCTTAGGCGCAACACTTCTCACATTGCCTGAATGATCCAACGTCTCATACCATGTTCGGGTTTGCCCAGTTGCTGGATCCCACTCCCGTACTAATCTAGCTCCTACCATTTCGCCTTGAGTTTTAGCCGGTGTTGTATTTCCGTAAAATCTAAAGCGCCCATCTTCTAACGGTTTGATACTATCTTGACCATATTTCTCTGCCTGTCTGTAGTATTCACTGAGATGAGAGCCTTGCAAGGAACTCGCTGCAGAAACGTCACTGCTCCCCCTATTAATCAGCCTTGAAGCTTCCGTAAGGTCGCCCTTCTTCAGAGCCGTTTCTGCTGCTTTAATCGCCTTACCAGCAGCATCACCCGCGCCCGGAATAATCCCTATAGCTGCAACCAGATAATCCAGCGCCGATTGCGCTTCCGCAAAACTCTTGATGTCGCCGACCACCGGCACGAAGTCCACAGCGAACGAAGCACTGGTTTTAAGCGCCTCGATACGCTGTGCATACATTTGTGCGGAGCAGGCCTGCGCACTCATTCCGGAACAGTTTTCCTTCTTATAGCGTTCGTTTTCGGCTTTAACGTGCTCTTCGGCTTTTTGCGCCAGCGTCTTACCTTCTGACTGTGCCTGCACAATATCACTCAGCGCATTATTCTCAACCGAATTTTTCCCGGCACCGACTCCGGTTCCAATCCCCATTGACGAATCCGACGCAATCCCGCCCGCCAGTCCTGCTGCAAGCTGGCTCAACGTACTTACCATCTGCTTCTGACTTTCGGACAGACTGCTGATGTCTGTGTCCGGATACATCACTTTTACAATTGCACGCGCTGCCAGCTCACCGCCCGCCGCTCCGGCAGCACCTGCCGCCGCGCTGCTGCCGGACATCTGAGCCAGCACGGCGCCTGCCACGGCGTGTGCCATAGTGTTAGCCAGGACGTTAGTTTGCGGATTACCCTGCGCATCATAGGTTGTGGTGCCCTTTTTGATGGCGTTCGCAATATACGGTGCCATTGCCCCGCCCGCAGCTGCGCCAAGATTATTCGCGCTTAACCCACCCAGTGCGCCAGCCACGGCCGTTGCCACCATCGAATAGGTACCACCTGTACCCCACAAATCTGCTACTGCTTTATAGGCAGGATCGCTCTGTACGCGCGCATTAAACTCATCTTTCGAGAGGTTTGCGTATTCAGGATGTTCTTTAAGCAGGCGGTCAGAGGTTTCTTTTTCCGCCGCATCCATTTTGTAGGCTTTTAAGTCGCCGACAACACTTCCAGCCAGCTCTTGCACGCCCTTCGCAAAAGCCATCTGGTTGGCAACTTTCTCCTTGTCGAAAATCTTCCCAATGCTGCCATTGGCGTTTTCGGTATCCCGACTCAGATCTGCAACGTTTTGTTTCTGATTCAGCTCATCACGTACAGTAATTGTCCCGTCAGCCACCGCCGAGCGTGTGGTACCGGATGCACTTTCATGCATGTTGACAACTGCAGGGAGCGCTCCGCCGGCAAACTGTTGCCCTGACGAACTCAGATTGATTCCAACAGACGTACTGTTGGCTGAATACTCAGCGTGATTATTGATGTTGTCCCACCCGAGCGTACCAGTCGACAGTTTGTTGTTTGCCGCCTCCGCTGTTGAAGCAATCACAGCGCCATTCAGCTGAGTGTGGTTACCGACGAAAATGTTATAGCCGCCATCTCCCGCGAATAGCCCGCTCTGGTCACCGACGCTGGCATATTCGCTGTTTACTTTACTTTTACTCAGGCTAAGCCCTAATGAGCCCGTCATTGAACCAAAGGTAAAACTGAAGCCGCCGCTGGCGCTCTGCTGCTTGCTGTGATAATTGTCGGTATCCTGCAGGCTGGCCAATGTCAGGTTATTACCGGCATTAACGTTGATACTGTTGCCCAGCGCCTGGGCACCAGATAGCAGCGTGTCATTGCCGCTGCTCAGCGTCAGGTTGTCTTTGGCATTCACACGGCTGTTTACGTATTCGGTGCTGCTGCCGTTTTCCGAGCCGTCGGCCATATAGCCACTCGCCTGCACGCCAAAGCCGGTTTCCTTGCCTATGGCGATGTGCACGCCTGCGCTCCAGCCGGATGATTTATTACTGCTCTTCTGCTCGGTGTTGTTGCTGGCAGCAACCAGATTCAGGTCATGTGCGGCGGCAAGTGTGACGTTATTGCCGGTTATGCCGCTGCCTGCCAGTGTTACATCGCCGCTGGCGCCGTTTGTACCGGTCGCAACCACGGCGATATTGCCACCGCCGCTGAGCGAACTGCCGCTGACGGTGTTACTGCTGAACTCCGATGATGATTTGCTTTTGCTGGCCCCTACGCTGAGTGAAATTTTGATGCCAGCATTATTCATGTCGCCCTTCGCCAGCGCTGTTGCCGATTGCCCGGCAGCCCCCGACATCGCCCAGCCGCTTTCCAGCATCTTCACAGCGTTAAGCGCTTTGAGACGATCGTCGCCCGCCTCACCGGCGGCTTTAGCTTGCGAGCCGAGGCTTAGCAGCGCATCCGTGATTGGACTGGTCAGCTGAAGCGTCAGGCCGCTCTGCTTCTGTTCAAAGCTTTGACGACGCGACAGGGTGTCGTTGCCCGGATCTATAGTGACCGATCCGCCAACCACACTGATGTCCTGCTTCGCAATCACATCCGAACCCGCTATGTGTGCGTCATGTCCCGCAACCAGCGTCACGTTTCCAGCCGTGCTGCCGATGGTGCTGGCGCTCTGGCTTTCGGTTATGCCGTTCTGCTTCAGCTCCTGTTTCGACGAGGCACTGCCGAAGGTCACTCCAATACCACCTCCGCTAAACATGCCGCTTTTTTTGGTCTCGCTCAGGCGATAGCTTGTCTGGGTATCGGTGGCGGCCGTGACGGTAAGGTCGTTGCCCGCTTTCAGGCCGACATTGCTTTGGCCTACCACCGCTGAGCCTTTTACCAGAAGGTCATTACCGGCAATAATCGAGACGCGATCGCCACTCAGGCTGGAGCTCTTTTCTGCGGTTGAACTGTCTTCACTAACGGTATGTGTAGTTTTCTTGCTGAAAAGACCTTTTTTGGTTTTGGTCTCTTCGCGGTAGGCGTAATCACTTTCCGTCGCGGTAGTGATGTTGACGTCGTGTCCGGCCTGCAGTGCCAGATCCTTATTAGCGGTGATTGTCGCAGCTTTGCTGGTGATGTCATTACCCGCCAGCAGCGTGGTGCTGCCACCGCTGATAATTTCGGTACCCTGTTGACGCACCGTTTCGTTAATCACGGTTTTCTTGCTGCTGTGCTGGCTATTACCGGTGCGGTTTTCAGCCGTGTTCAGGTTAATATCGCGCCCTGCCTGCAGGCCGATATCGCTTTCGGCTGCCAGCGCTGCCGCCTGGCTGGTGATATCCTGCCCGGCTTTAATCGTCAAATTGCCGCCACTGGAAAGCACGCTGGCATTAAATCCGCTGGTGCTGGATTGCCTCAGACCACTCCTGTTGCTCGTCGAATCTGCTGCCAGCGTCTGATTTGCCAGAATTTGAACGTCATTGCCTGCCTGTAACGACATGTCCCCTTTAGAGTCGAATTTGCTGCCCTGCAACACGATATTCTGCCCGGCATTTAGTTCGAGACTGTCTGACGCACTGATGGTTGCAGCTGCTCCGGTTTCAGTCCGTGACATCGACATCGCGCCGGTGAAACTCTTACCTGCTGCTGTCCACTGGCGCGTTTCAGTCTGATTGATGATGCTGCCGTTTGTGCTTTCCAGTGTGATCTGCTGGCCGGAGATGCTGGACCCAATATTACGGATATCATCCAGCGCGCTCAGATTCAGCGCTCCGCTGCTGGATATCACACCCTGCTGGGTGTTGCTGATGGTGCTGTCACTGGCAAGGCTCAGGCTTCTGCCGCCCTGCAAGGTACTGCCCGCATTCGTGAGTCTTCCGCCCTTCAGGCTGACGTTATTTGCCAGGATGGTGCTGCCGGTGAGAGGTTGAACATCCTGGGTGGCCAGATAGAGTTTGGGCGCCAGTACTTTCTGGCCGTCAATCTCAACGGTCTCCCACCAGACGATACTTTCGGTTAGCGCTGCAACCTGCTCAGGTGTCAGGCTGACCCCCAGTTGCAGGCCAAGGCTCTGCTGCTGATGGGCGGCGTTATCAATGAGTGTTTGCATTTGATCGAGGTCAGAACCCACGCCATGAATATAACGTTGGCCTGTCTGGCTAAGCACGGCGTTCGACACATAGCGGGTATCAAATGCGGCATCGCCCAGGAAACGGTAGTCGCTTTCGGGTTTCAGATTCAGGCGATCAAGGAAATAGCTCGAACCAAGAACTTTACTGGTATCGGTAAACTGGCTGCGCACTTCCTGTGGTGCAGTCAATGAAGAGGTATCAAGTCCCTTGAATAGGCTACTGTCTAGTTTGCCGAGCCCGGCAATATTGGGATTTGTGACGATCAGGTAGGGGCTGTCAGGCTTATCTGTCGGCACGAACAGGCCGTTGTTACCGGTCGGTATCGGGTAATCGCCCAGAGAGGCAGCGCTATTGCCCAGGCTGCCGAGCGCATTTTTCAGACTGTTTTGCCAGCCGGTTTCCGCGCCGGGTGCTGCACTGTTCTGACTGAGTGATTTTGCCTGAGCACCATTGACCTGCCCGGTGGATATGCCCGTTGTCAGGGCAGGTTTCTGAATTGTTGGCTGACCAATCGATCCCGCATTCGCCGTCAGGCTGGTATTGCTGATGTTCTGGCTGAAATTGGCACTGAGATTTGTACCCGCCTGAATGACGGCACGATACGAACTGCCATTAGTGATTTCAATGTATTCCGGCTGCCCGACAATGCCAAAACGGAAAGGATAGGCGTTAGTTATTTTGCCATCTTTAATATATTGAGTGCAGCCTGAGTTGCCAGCGGTGTTACAGTTATAGGTCTGCCAGATCTGATAGCTACCCGTCTCTGAAGAACTATTGTTTAGGCTGGAACCGGAGAGGTTACCATTCCTGTTTGCAAGAAGATTACTTGCAAGGTTTTCAAGGGTTGTGGCGGTGATGGTTAAATCCCGGCCTGACGCAATACGTGCAGCCCCTCCATCAGCGACTGCCCCAACAGTTTTTTCACTAATTAATACTTTTTGATCGCGTACTTCCTGATTAAGTGTCAGTGGATATCTTACGTGGCAACTGTCGTTCCGTCCGCCCCCACAGCTCTCATCTTTGGTTAGTGTGTACTGTGTTGCGTCGAATCTGGAGAAAGGCAAATCGATGTAAGCGGAACTGCCATCAAAATACTGGTGCGTTTCTTCTGTTACCCGATACCCATCCCTCTGGTTTAGCAGATGCCCGGTTGAAATCGTAATATCACCGTTCGCGGTTTCAATATTGCCGGAAGTATTGATGATCTCATCGTTGGCCTGACCCGAAGCATTGCGCGCGATGGTCAGATTATTGTCTGCCAGTACATCACCACGCAGGTTATTCAGGCTCGCAGAGAACAGACGCATATTGCCCGTGCTGTACAGCAGCGCGGTATTTAGCAACTGCCCGGCACTGTTCAGCACCATGTCGCCTGCCGCACCAATAAAGCCGTTATTGGTGAGAGTGCCATGACTGGTGAGGCTTGCCGCGCCACCGGACTGAATTGATCCGCTGGCGCTGTTAGTAATGTTGGCTGCGGTAATATTCAACGGCCCGCTACCGCCTTGCAGCTTATTATTGTTCACTATGCTGCCGTCGCTGCTCAGCGTGAGTTGATTACCCTGGGTCGCACCTTCAATTGTCAGATTACCGGTACTGCTGAGCTGAAGATGCCCGCCCGCAGCCAGCGTACCGCGCTGGGCAAACGCATCGCTCACTTTCAACACCGCATCGCCGAGTGCCGCAATTTGTCCCAGCTGGCTGAATGTGGAGCCGATCAGCACTGCACCACCTGCGCTGAGTATCCGTCCGCCGGCGTTGTTGAGGAGATGATCAGCTGTGGCATTAAGCTGATGCGCTGCCATCAATGTGCCACTATTGGTCAGGCTCTGCCCGCTGAGGGTGAGGTCACGCCCCTGCAGAGTGCCGGCATTTTCAAGTGACGTGAAATGATATTCGCCGGCATTATCGCTGATCAGCGTGCCGCTATTGCTGAGGCTGTTGCCGCGATATTCCAGCTGATTGCCTTGCAGCCAGCCAATATTGACCAGCACCGGGAGTTGGAGGTTAAGTTTGCCCCCCGTCACCAGCGTGCCGCGGTTGGTCAGGGAATCCGCTGAGAGTGAAGTCGCGCCACCGGCCTGCACGTTGCCAGCGCTGTTGAGCGTTTTTGCGCTTAGCAGCAGGCTATTCTGGCTGAACAGCGACCCTGCGGCCTGATGATCCAGTGCACCGGTAAACTGCCCATCCATACTGTTGATGGCATTAATTTGCCCGCTGTTGGTCAGTCCACCCCCGCGCAACCGGGTATCCTGCGCCTGCAGCCGTCCGCTGTTAGTCAGTTGTGCAGCCGTTAGCACCAGGTCTCCCTGGCTGAGCATCTGTCCGCTGGCGGATTGCTGCGTCACACCGCTACTGATCGCGCTGAGCTGGTTCACCCCGGTCAGCTTCCCGGCATTAGTCAGGCTGGCGGCATTGATGCTCAGCGCATTACCTGCAAGCATCTGTCCGTTCTGTAGATTGCTGACATCCTGCTGCAGCTGTAAGACGATATCTTTCAGCGCGCTCAGGTTGCCACTATTGTTGAGCTGCGTGCCGCTCAGATTCAGGCTATCAGCCTGCAGCTTTCCGCTGTTGTCCAGCGTGGGGGCAGAAACCTGTAACGCGCCCTGGCTGAGAATATCTCCTCGGTTATTCACCGCAGCGGCACTGATCTGGGTACCCTGCTGCCCCATCAGCTGACCGGTATTGTTCAGCTGGTTTTGTGCCCTCAATACCAGCGGTCCGCCTGCCAGAACGCTGCCGCCGTTGCGGATGTCACCGCCCTCAAGTTGTAGCTGCTGTCCCTGCAGCTTACCGTCGTTACTGAGATTGTTGCCGTGAATGTAAAGGCTGCCGCCTGTTACTATCACCCCCGGGGTCTGATTGCTCAGGTTCCCGTTGAGCTCACCCGAGCGGCTGGCCTGAATGCGTCCACGGTTACTGATATCGCTGGCCTGAACGTGCAAATCACCAGCGGCTAGCGTGCCGCTGTTATCGAGCCCGGCGGCTGCAAGTGTCTGAGCGCCCTGTGCAATAAGTGTCCCGGTATTTTGCAGCCCGCCAGTAAGCTGAGCCTGCATTTCTCCGGCGGAGGTGGTGCCGCTGTTGTTGAGCGTATTGCCGATGATCTTCAGGCTGTTGCCCGCCAGCAGGCTTCCCTGCTGATCAATTGCCGCGACGTTCAGTTCAAGATTCTGATCAGCGGCAATGCGACCCTGTTGTAAAAGACTGCTGCCCTGCCAGCCAATGGTCTCGCCGCTGAATAACGCGCGGTTATCTGCCCTGACAACGTTAAAATGCAGCGCCCCCGTCGTGGTGAAGCTGCCCGCCAGCGTGGCCTCGCGGAAATGTCCCGTCAGAGCATTCTGCGCCTGAGTCTGCGCGGTTGCGCCACTTGTCAGGGTATCTGCGTTTAGTTCAAGCTGTTTATCTGCTGAGATCAGCCCCGCAAGACTTAAACGGTTGCCCTGTAACGACAGATTACCGCCACTGAGGAGCTGCGAATTTTCCAGCCCTGAAAAATCACCCTGCAGGGACGTGCCCTGCAGTCCGTAGGCCCTGCCACTGAGGATTGTCTATCCGGCGCTGATGTTAAGCAGATTGCCAGTGCTGCTTCCGCCCAGTGTCAGCCCGTCTGCCACATCAAAATCAAGCCCCTGCTGTGCCGCAATCACGCCGCTGCTGCTCAGCGTCTGAGAGATCAGCGACTGTGCCCCACCCGCCTGCAAAGTGCCGGCATTTTGCAGGCGATCGGCCTTCAGTGTCTGATTGCCTTTGGCCTGGATCCGGCCACTGTTATTGAGTTGCTGTAAAGTTAACGTCGTGTCGCGGTTTGCCGCCAGCTGCCCCTGATTTGCCAGTTTTGCGGCCGTCACGGACAGATCGCCCCCAGACGTCAGCGAACCCTGCCAGTCAGAATCTCCGGCAATCTCAAGCCTGCTGTTCCCGACACTGCTGACTGACGCATTATGAGTGGCGTTCAGTTGCCCTGCCCGCAGGGAGAGCGCGTTACCACTGCTTAACGTGCCGGCAAGCGCCAGGCGTCCGGCGCTCAGTGAGGTGCTGCCAGTGGTCGTGGCTGCGCTGTTTTCATCCTGCGTTATTGTGCCAGTGGCTTCAGCGTTCAGCGTGCCTGCGCTCAGTTTGCTCCTGTTCAGCGCGATATCCCCACGCGACTGCACCTGAAGCGCAGAGGCGGCCTGTTGCTCACCCTGTAACACAACGTCCTGGGCCGAAATCCTGACATCCCCGCTGGACTGCGCGTTGCCGAGCGTCAGTTTACCGTTCGCATTTAGCCGAATATCACCCTGCTTCGCAGCGAGATTGCCGAGGTTGACCCCCACGCCCTTTTCGCTGGACACCAGATGAATACGGTTAGCGTACATGCCGCCCAGCGCGCCGGTATCCACCGCAACCGAAGGCGCGGAGCCCTCTCCAGCTATCGGCGTGACGGAGCCGTCTGCGCCCACGCGGTTAGCTCCTGCCGTGACCGACAGGTCCTTCGCGTAGATCCCGGCGTTAATCTCGGTGGCGCGCGCGACGATCGACACCGCGTCGGCGCTGCTGCCGTCCAGCCCTTTGCCTTCGACGGTCACCGAGCCTTTAGTGACTTCCAGGGCAGACAAGTTGCCGTTGGCGTCCAGCTGCGGCTTGCCGGTGGTGAGCGTGACGTTTGGGGTGTTGATAAAGCCGCAACCGTTGCAGGTAATGCCGTAAGGGTTGGCAACGATGACGTTGGCCGCTTTGCCTGCCACTTCGGTGTAACCCTGCAGCTGTGAACGATTTGCGCCCGTGACTTCATTGATGATGGCCTTCGCTTCCTGCCCGGCCTTCAGGTTGGGGTTATTCTGGATCAGGCCGCCGAGTTGCGTCTGGTTGAGCTGGCCGGTGGCGTTGTTGAGGATCAGCCCTTCCTGACCGACGTTATACTGCTGGTACTGGTTATGCGACACGCCCGCTCCGTTGGGGGTAGCGATGTTGACCACCGGCACGCCGTTGCCAGCAGCATCCATTTTTGTGCCGGGTGTCACCGGGGTGATTTGTGCCGCCATAGCGGGCAGCATTGGCTGTACCGCCACCAGATAACAGATGAGGTAGCTCAGCGCGCGACGGGCGAGAGAAACGGGTTGACGATCGTCCATAATCTTTGCCTCTTAAAAAACCAGCCCGACGCGGGCGTAAATGCTGACGTGATCCGGCTGCAGGTGACCGGGATAGCTGAGCGGCATGCCGACGGTGTACTGGGTGTAGAAATAACGACCGCGGGTACTCAGGCCCACCGCGCTGCCCCACAGCGTGCCGGTGGACTCACGGTTCTGCGTATCGCTTTGGATCCATCCGCCGTCAACGGCGACCAGCGCGCTGACCTCCCCGAACACCGGTAAGGTGAAAAGGTTATAGTTCAGCTCGTTACGTAGATAGCCCCCGGCATCGCCGGAGAGATACTGTTCCTTAAAGCCGCGCACCGAGCTTTCGCCGCCGAGCGTCAGACGCTCACTGCCGTACAGGCGGTCCGGCGACCACTGACCGTACACGCTGCTGAGCCACCAGAGGTTATTGGTCAACGGGCGCTGGAAGCTGCCGCTGAGGCTCCATTTGCGAAACTGTGCTTTTGGCAGGTCGCCGTTTTTGCCGTCATCGCTTTCGGCATCAAACCATGGCATGCCGCGACTGAAAGTCGGGTTGAGCGTGGCTACGCCGCCGAAGATCTTCTGCGTGTGGTTCAGCCCGATTTGCAGACTGGTGATTTTGCGGCTGCTGCTCTGCAAAAGCGTGTTATTGAGAAAGTTATGGCTGGAGTAGTGATTCAGGCCAAGCTGCACACCGGTTTTGATATCACCGTTACGGAACAGGACCCAGGAGCCGTTCAGGCGGTGCGCGACATTGTCGCCATTGCTTAGCCAGGTAAAGCCATTATTGATAAAGCTACTGTGGTAGCTGCTCCAGCTATAGCTGTAGTCGAGCAGTCCGTAGCCGTAAGGCACGCTGACGCCAGCCTGTAAATTCTGGGCGTCGCGCCATTCGCTGAAGGCGCTACTGCGCCCGCCACTAACAAACCAGCGGTCAGCGAGACCCAGCAGGTTGTTACCGGTGAGCGAGGCGTTCAGCTGGCCGGTGCCGGTGCTCTTCTGTCCGCTGTTATCAAAGCCCAGCGAGGCGCTGAGAGGGAACTCTGGCTTTGCCGTAAGGTTCACGACGGAATATCCGGCTTTGGGCGACGGCTGAATTTCAATCTGCACCGGCGTGGTCTGCACGCGGTTAATCTGCTCCATGCCCTGCTCAATATCGCGCAGGTTGAGTACTTTTCCTTCGAGTCCGGGAAACGCCATAGCCAGCGATCGCGGATGCTGGCCGTCGAGGCGTATTTCGTCGAGTTTTCCTTCAAGCACCGGAATAACCAACTCATCAGTGGATAAATCCTGTTCGGTTAAAAAAGCCCGACTGGTGATATAACCCCGCTGCATGTACCAGTCGGAAATGGCGTGAACCAGTGAATTAATTTCCGTTAAGTTAAGGCAGCGGTTAATATAGGTTGCGGTAATATTCTGTTGCTCACTTTGAGGCAGTAAAGAGGCATTGCGTAGACTGATATGATGTACAGGAAAACATGGGCCTGATGCACCTGATTCTTCAGATGCTGTGGCCTGCGACGCAGCAGCGTTCCAAAGCGCGTCTCGCTGCTGCTGGTCTTGCTGCAGTCGCTGTTGCTGCTGGTTCTGAATATAGTCGCGGTCGCCGGGATTCAACGGTGCGGCCAGCGCTGAAGCAGTAAATAAGCTGACGCTTAGCGCCAGTAACTTCCCTGTATTTGCCATCATAGAAGACTTAAGTGAAATTGATTGTAAATGTTTTGTAAGCCTGCTTGCGCAGAATATCACTTAAACAATCAGAAAGTTCCTGATGGAGAAATAAAACGAGAATGATTCTTTGATAGCATTTAATTTGATGTGGTGTGCTGCGCTAACTCAAATCAAAAGAGAGTTATTTTATAATTACTGGCAAGCGCTGAAATTCATCAGGGGTTATTACAACTATCTCATTAATCATAGCGCTGGATTTAAAACTTACCCACTCTGACAAATTAATGAAACGAGGGTATCTCCTTGATTACGCCTATGCAGTGCTATCCAGGTGCGCATGAATGCGCACCCTACGAGATATCGCACAATTTAGTGTTTATGCGGTGCGCATGAATGCGCACCCTGCGAGGCATCACACAATTTACTTTTTCTCTGGCGCGTTTTAAGAAACAAAACCGCGCGGTTTTCCGTAGGGGCGCCATTCATGGCGACCAAAAAAGCAGGGAGAAATTCCGCAAACCCGCCGCCGCACATTGTATCACCGGGCCGACGGATTTTCCCCCACTGAGCCGCGCACCACCATCCAGCTGTCAAACGCGGGTAAGGCGCCGGGGGATTGCTGGCGGATATGGCAAATCAACCGGCGCGCGGCTTCGCGCCCCATTTCATACACCGGCTGGGCGACCACGGTCAGCGGCGGTGACATCAGCTCGGTCCAGGGAAAATCGTCGTA
>Ga0209371_1001701_pt1 | contig 13946 bp, 17 predicted proteins | sample AgamicAtAmrz_FD_187165 | JGI IMG/M metagenome (GOLD analysis project Ga0209371, IMG submission 187165) | Agave microbial communities from Guanajuato, Mexico - At.Am.rz (SPAdes) (version 2) | ecosystem: Host-associated > Plants > Roots > Rhizosphere | place: Guanajato, Mexico | collected 2012-06-07
TGCCCGTGGTGCCGCTGGAGGCGTGCAGGCGTACCACTTCTTCCTGGGGGACGGCAAACATGCCGTAGGGGTAGTTGTCGCGCAGGTCGCTCTTGCCGGTGAAGGGGAAGCGCGACAGGTCTTCGAGCGACTTCAGGTCGTCCGGGTGGGCACCGCAGGCGTCGAAGCGCTGACGGTACAGCGCCACCTTGTCATAGGCGTGGCGCAGGCTCCAACGCAGGCGTTCGAGCTGGTGCTGGCGCAGCGCATCGACACTGGCAGTTTCCATGGGGTCAAGCAGGGCGCGTTCGGCATCGTGGTACATGTTCATGGCTTCACTCGAGTTGTTCTTGTACGCCGGCCCGTCGAGGGGCCGTGAGTGTCATGGTGGGCAGCATACTGCCCGTTGCAGCGTGGGTCGCGGTCCGTTGGTCGAAGTGCCTCAAAGGCGCTCGATCACCATGGCGATGCCCTGGCCGACGCCGATGCACATGGTGCACAGCGCGTAGCGGCCGCCGGTCAGTTCCAGCTCATGCAGCGCGGTGGTGACCAGCCGCGCGCCGCTCATGCCCAGCGGATGCCCCAGGGCGATGGCGCCACCGTTGGGGTTGACCCGTGGATCGTCGTCGGCAACACCCAGCTCGCGCAGCACTGCAAGCCCTTGGGCGGCGAAGGCTTCGTTGAGCTCGATCACGTCCATCTCGGCCAGTGCAAGACCGGTCAGCTCCAGCACCTTGCGCGTCGCAGGCACCGGGCCGATGCCCATGATGCGTGGCTCGACACCTGCTGCGGCCATGCCGACGATTCGCCCGCGGGGCTTCAGGCCGTGGCGGCGGGCTGCGCTGCTGCTGGCCAGCAACAGTGCGCACGCACCGTCGTTGACCCCCGACGCGTTGCCGGCAGTGACGCTGCCACCTTCGCGAAACGGCGTGCCAAGGCGCGCCAGCTGCTCCAGGGTGGTGTCGCCGCGCGGGTGTTCGTCTTGCTCGACCAGCTTGGGCGGGCCCTTGCGCTGGGCGATCTCGACCGGGACGATTTCCCGCGCCAGGCGGCCATTGGTCTGGGCGGCGGCGGCCTTGTGCTGGCTGCGCAAGGCAAAGGCATCCTGGTCGGCGCGCGAGATGCCGAACTGCTCGGCGACGTTCTCGGCGGTCTCGGGCATCGAGTCGATGCCGTATTGGGCTTTCATCAGGGGATTGACGAAGCGCCAGCCGATGGTGGTGTCGAACAGTTCCGCACTGCGGCCGAAGGCCTGTTCGGCCTTGCCGATGACGAACGGCGCGCGGGACATGGATTCGACGCCGCCGGCCAGCATCAGCCCGGCCTCGCCACAGCGCAGGGCGCGGGCGGCGTTGCCGATGGCGTCCAGGCCGGAGCCGCACAGGCGGTTGAGGGTGGTGCCCGGCACCTCGACAGGCAGCCCGGCCAGCAGCGTGGCCATATGCGCAACGTTGCGATTGTCTTCGCCGGCCTGGTTGGCGCAGCCGAGGATCACATCGTCGATGGCCTGCCAGTCCAGTGTCGGGTGGCGGGCGATCAAGGCCTTGATCGGGATCGCCGCCAGGTCGTCGGCACGCACGCTGCTCAGGGCGCCGCCGTAGCGGCCGATGGGCGTGCGCACGGCGTCGATGATCAGGGCGTCGTTGAGGGTCGGTTCAGTCATCTTGCGTCTCCTGCGTCAGCACGCTGCCGCGCAACTTGTAGGACTTGCCATGGAAGAGCGCCACCAGCTCGCCACGCTGGTTTTCCAGGCGAACGTCGTAGAGGCCAGTGCGGCCCTTGCGCACCAGCTCGTGGGCGGTGGCGGTCAACTGGTCGCCGAGCAGCGCCGGGGCCACATAATCGATGCTGCAGCCTAGGGCCACAGTGGCCTCGTCGTGGCTGTTGCAGGCAAAGGCGAACGCCGAATCGGCCAGGGCGAAGAGAAAGCCGCCGTGGCAGGTGCCGTGGCCCTGGATCATGTCGGCGCGTACGGTCATGCGCACGGCAGCGCTGCCGGGGCCGGCCTCGAGCAGTTCGATGCCCATGCCTTGAGTGGCCCGGTCACGGGCGTACATGGCGTCGGCACAGGCGCGGGCCAGCGCTTCGGGCGTGCGAGGTGTGTCAGTCATGCAGGCGGCCTCCTTCGGCATGGGTGCGGCGCAGCAGCAGGGAAGGGCGATAGCGTTCTTCGCCGTAGGCCTGCTGCAGGTGTTCGAGGGTGTGCAACGTGTGGGCAAGGCCGATGCGTTCGGCCCAGGCCAGAGGCCCCAACGGATAATTGACCCCGGCGCACATGGCCAGGTCGATGTCGGCCGCCGAGGCGACACCTTGCAGCACCGCGTCGGCGGCTTCGTTGGCGAGCATGGCCACCGTGCGCAGCACGGCCAGGCCCGGCAGGTCGGCCAGGGCGCTGACGTTGAAACCGGCACGCTGGAGCAGCGCGACAACCTGATCGCGGGCTTCGATCGTGGTGTTCCTGGCCCAGGTAATCGCGATGCGTGTCGCGCTGCTGTAATCCAGGGCAAGGTCGATCAGGACCAGGTTCTGCAGGCCGTCGTCGCGGGCGCGCTGGCTGGCCAGGCGACCGTCGGACAGGGCCAGGGTGGCATCACCAATGCGCAACAAGCCCTGGCCGGCGCGTTGGGTCAGTTCGACGCCGCTGGCGCTCAGGCGCTGCAGCAGCGGCTGCATGACACCGAGGTCGCCGTCGACCACGCAGCGTGTAACTTCGGCAGAGCTGCGCAATTCGGCAGGCTGCGGGCGTTCGGCGCCTTCGCGGTAGTCGTAGAAACCTTGGCCGCTCTTGCGCCCCAGGCGCCCGGCGGCCACCAGTTCCTTTTGTACCTGCGAGGGCTGGAAGCGCGAATCCCCGTAATAGGCGTCGAACACCGAACAGGTGACGGCGTAGTTGACGTCATGACCGATCAGATCGGTGAGTTCGAACGCGCCCATGCGGAACCCGCCAGCCTCGCGCAACAGCGCATCGAGGCTGGCGCAATCGGCGGCACCTTCCTGCAGCAGGCGCAGGCTCTCGGCATAGAACGGACGGGCCACGCGGTTGACGATGAAACCGGGGGTGGAGCGCGCATGCACGGGCTGCTTGCCCCAGGCCTTGGCGGTGTCGTACAGCGTATCGGCCACCGCCGGTTCGGTCGCAAGCCCCGACACGACCTCGACCAACGCCATCAAGGGGGCAGGATTGAAGAAATGCATGCCGATCACGCGCTCAGGGCGGGCCAGCCCCGCTGCCAGGCGGGTAATCGACAACGACGACGTATTGCTGGCGAGGATGCAGGTTTCAGCGCAGAGGGCTTCAAGCTGACGCAGCAGTTGCTGCTTGATATCAAGGTCTTCCACGATCGCCTCGATCACCAGCGCCGCATCGGCCAGGGCCTCGAGCGACTCGGCAGGCAGCAGGCGGGCAACGGTCGACTCGCGCTCGCAGGCGTTCAGCTTGCCTTTGTCCACCAGGCGCGCCAATTGCCGAGCAATGCCGTCGATGGCCTGCGCTGCGGCGCCCGGGCGATTGTCATAAAGCCGGACCGCATGCCCGGCCTGGGCTGCAACCTGGGCAATGCCGGCCCCCATGGCGCCAGCGCCGATCACCGCAACCTGGGCTTCAATGTGCAGTGCACTCATCTCAGCACCCCTTGAACACGGGCGTACGCTTTTCCATGAAGGCGCTGACGCCTTCGCGGTAGTCGTCGCTGCGCCCGGCCAGGCGTTGCAGGTCGCGCTCGAGCGTCAGTTGCTGATCGAAACTGTTGTCGAAGCTTGCGTTGAGGCTGCGCTTGATCAGCGCCAGGCCGTAGGTGGGCTGAGCGGCCAGGTGCCGGGCCAGGCGCAGTGCTTCGTCGCGCAACTCGGCGTCGTCGACCACGCGGTGAATCAGCCCCCATTGCTCGGCCTGTTCGGCGCTCAGGCGCTCACCCAGCATCGCCAGGGCCTTCGCGCGGGCCATGCCGACCAGCCGTGGCAGCAGCCAGGTGCCTCCAGAGTCCGGAATCAGACCGATGCGGCAGAACGCCTGGATGAAGCTGGCCGAGCGGGCGGCCAGCACTAGGTCGCAAGCCAGGGGAATATTGGCCCCGGCGCCGGCAGCTACGCCGTTGACCGCACAGATCACCGGCATCGGCAAGTCGCGCAGGCTACGGATCAGCGGGTTGTAGAACTGCTCAATCGACAGGCCCAGGTCGGGCCGCTCGGCACCAGGTGCGACGTTGCGGTCGGAGAGGTCCTGGCCGGCGCAGAAACCGCGGCCTTCGCCGGTCAGCAGCAACACCCGCGCCTGTTCGCTCTGGCGTACCTGCTTGAGAGCCTCGCGCACCTCCTGGTGCATGGCGGTGTTGAAGCTGTTGAGTTGCTCGGGGCGGTTGAGCGAGAGGAGGGCGATGCCGTCCTCGATGGAAAACAGGATGTGCTGGAAGCTCATGGCAAGCGCGCTCCGTCAGTCGGTGGAATCGGGTGGGTCAGCGGCCGATGAAGCTGGCCGGGCGTTTTTCCTGGAAAGCGCGGATGCCCTCGTCGCGGTCGGCCGTGCCAGCCAGCAGGGTGAAGGCATGTCGCTCGAAGCGCAGGCCGCTGGCGAGGTCGGTATCCTGGGCCTTGAGTAGCGCCTCTTTGGCCAGGCGCACGGCCAGCGGCGCCTTTTGCGCGATGCTGCACGCCACCTGCAGGGCGCGTTCAACGGTCAATTCGGGCTGGGTCATTTCGCTGATCAGCCCGGCTTGCAGGGCATGGCGGGCATCGAGGGTTTCGCCGGTGAGCACCAGCTGCATCGCCAGTGGCTTGCCGACTGCGCGAAGCAGGCGCTGGGTGCCACCGGCGCCGGGAATGATGCCGAGGTTGATCTCTGGCTGGCCGAAGCGTGCGTCGGACCCGGCGATAACGATATCGGCGCACATCACCAGCTCGCAGCCGCCGCCGAGGGCGAAACCGTTGACGGCGGCGATCAGAGGCTTGGGAAAAGCGGCGATGCGCTGCCAGTGGGCGACACGGGGATCGTTGAGGATGCCAACCAGGTCGCGCTCGGCCATCTCGTTGATGTCCGCGCCTGCAGCAAAGGCCTTGCGATTGCCGGTGATGACCACCGCACGGGTGTGCTCGTCATGGGCGGCAGCGTCGAGTTCGTCGGCGAGCTCTGCCAGCAGCTCGGTATTCAGGGCGTTGAGGGCTTGCGGGCGGTGCAGGGTGATCAGGCGGACACCGTCCGCCTGGGCCTGCACAACGAGGTTGCTTGGCATGGTGGTACCTCAGGCTGCACGTTTGGCGCCGGTCAGTGCCGGCCAGTTCTTGGAGTCGGTTGCAGTGGTGGCGCAAGTATAGGCGCAAAGCGATACGAAATATCAACATCAAAATTAATATGATGTATCTAAACGTCTACTGCTGATCGCCGGGGTCGCTGAAGCTTCTTGTGCGTATAGGTTCCGAGCAACCAGTCGATGAGAATGACGATTCAAGAAAGCGATACAGCAACTTCAAAATTGACTGATCTATTTGAAGTGATACATGATCCTTGACCTTCATGAATCACATTGAGTCGCTCCCATGCCCTGCTATCGCCTCGACGGCTTGACCCCAGTGGTCCATCCCACCGCCTACGTCCATCCCAGTGCCGTCCTGATCGGCGATGTGATCGTCGGCCCCGGCTGTTATGTCGGGCCTCTCGCGGCGTTGCGGGGCGACTTTGGGCGCATCGTCCTGGAGGAGGGCGCCAATCTGCAGGACACCTGCGTGATGCATGGCTTTCCGGGCGGTGACACGGTCATCGAGCGCAACGGTCATGTTGGGCATGGCGCGGTGCTGCACGGGTGCCGAGTAGGGGCGGATGCGCTTGTGGGCATGAATGCGGTGGTGATGGATGGTGCGCACATCGCGCCACGCTGCATCGTGGCGGCCACGGCATTCGTCAAGGCGGGGTTCACCTGCGAGGCGCAGAGCCTGGTGGTGGGCTCGCCGGCCCAGGCCAAGCGTACGCTCAGCGATGAGGAAGTCGCCTGGAAGCAGCGCGGCACGCAGGAGTACCAGGCGCTCGCCAGACGCTGCATGGCGTCGATGGTGGAGTGTTCACCGCTGAGTGCGGTCGAGCCCGCACGCCCGCGCATGGGCGATACCGGCCTGCGGCCGAAGACGGGGCATGGCGCATGAGCATTGCCGTGTCGCGCCATGGCCAGGCGGGGCGGGGTAAAGGTATAGTCGGGGCTTTCTCCGCGCCCAGTTCCCCCATGAGCAGCCTCGCACCCCTGAACCACCTGATCACCCGCTTCCAGGAGCAGACGCCAATCCGCGCCAGCTCGCTGATCATCACGCTGTATGGCGATGCCGTCGAGCCCCACGGTGGCACGGTGTGGCTGGGTAGCCTGATCGGTTTGCTGGAGCCCTTCGGCATCAACGAGCGACTGATTCGCACGTCGATCTTCCGCCTGACCAAAGAAGGCTGGCTGACCGCTGAAAAGGTCGGTCGCCGTAGCTACTACAGCCTCACCGGCACCGGCAGACGGCGTTTCGAGAAGGCATTCAAGCGGGTCTACAGTGCCAGCCTGCCAGCCTGGGACGGCGCCTGGACGCTGGTGCTGCTCTCGCAGTTGGACGTTGCCAAGCGCAAGTCGGTACGTGAAGAGCTGGAGTGGCAAGGCTTCGGAGCCATCGCCCCTAACGTGATGGGCTGCCCGCGTGCTGATCGTGCGGATCTGGCGGCGACCCTGCGCGAGCTGGAGGCCGAGGAAGACAGTATCGTCTTCGAGACCCATGCCCAGGAAATTCTCGCCTCCAAGGCCATGCGCGCGCAGGTCAGGGAGAGCTGGGGGATCGACGAGCTGGGCCAGCATTACAGCGAGTTCATTCGCCTGTTCCGTCCGCTGTGGCAGGCACTGCGCGAACAGGAAACGCTGGAGGCGCAGGATTGCTTCCTGGCGCGCACCTTGCTGATCCACGAATACCGGCGTTTGCTGCTGCGCGATCCGCAGTTGCCCGATGAACTGCTGCCCGGCGACTGGGAGGGCCGTGCAGCGCGCCAGTTGTGTCGCAATCTCTATCGCCTGGTATCGCCCAAGGCTGAAGTCTGGCTCAATGACATGCTGGAGACGGCGGACGGACCGCTGCCGGATGCCAGCGAGAGTTTCTACCGTCGATTTGGTGGTTTGAGCTGAAACATACGTGGTACGTATCACGGTATGTTATGACGACTGAGGTCGACCATACTTCTATGGCCACCCCTGAAAGCTGGCGAGCCCTGCAGGGCGCGCCAGCCAGGGAGTCGTGCTCAACTCCGCTCGACCAACCCCGCCAATACCGTCTGCAGATCGGTGCGCGCCTGGCGCGGCGTCCCTTCAAAGTCGATCCAGCCTGCATTGAAGCCATCGAGCATTTGCATGCGCGGTAGCGGGTTCTGCATCCCTTGCTCGAGGAACAATGCCTCCCAGCTATCGCGCGGGACTGCTTGCGCCTTCACTTCACGCCCGAGCACCTGGCCAAGCGTGGCAGCGAGCTGCAGCGGTGAGATCGCTTGCGGGCCGGTCAGCTCCACTACCCGCACACCCTCCCAAGGCTCCTGCAGCAACTGCGCTGCAACGCGCCCGACATCGGCCGTGGCGACCATGTGCACCGGCTTGTCCAGCGGTTGCAGGAAGCTGTACAGGACGCCATGTTCCCGAGCGGGGGCGATGTCCCACAGGCTGTTCTCCATGAACCAGGCAGCGCGCAGAAACGTTACCGGCATGGGCAGTTGCCCCAGCACATGTTCCATTTCACTCAGCTGCGATAGCAGGTTAGGGTGGCTGGCCTGCGCGCCAACGGTGGACAGGCACACAACGCGTTCCGGGTGGCTGGCCAGCAGTGCCGCGTGCAGGTTGGCGAGTATCGCGCGGGTTTCGGGGAAATCAGGGCGAGGGTCGAAGTTCGGCGGCAGCAGCACGAACACAGCGGTAGCGCCTTGGAACGCCCGGGTCAGGGCGACACGGTCCTGCATGTCGGCTACCGCGACGCTGCACCCCTGGGCCTGCCAGGTTTCGCCCTTGGCAGCATCGCGCACCACAGCGCGCACCTCCTTGCATGCGGCCAACAGGTTGCGCGCCAGGGCGCTGGCGACTTGGCCGGTGATGCCAGTGATAACGTACATGGTATGTAACTCCTGAGTGGGAGGCGGCACAGCGCCGCGTTCGGGAGCCAGTCTGTGGTGCGTCGATTGATTAATCGATAACATGAAGCTCATTTCAATAATGACTGATTGGCATCAATATGAGTTTCGATGAGCGCAGCCTCGGTGGCATGAGTGTGTTCGTCGCCATCGTCGACAGTGGCAGCTTTGCCGCTGCTGGCGAGGTGATGGACATGTCCCAGCCGGGTGTCAGCCGGGCGTTGGCGCGCCTGGAGAAACGCCTGGGAATTCGCCTGTTTGACCGCACCACACGCTCGGTCACTCTGACCGACGAGGGGCGCCGCCTGTACGAACAGGTGGTGCCGTTGCTGGCAGCGCTGGACGAGGCGGCCAGCTCGGTGACCGAGGGGGCAGTCGTGGTCAGGGGGCGGCTGCGGGTCAATGTCGATCCGTTTTTCGCTCGCCTGATACTTGGGCCGCGCCTGGGCGGGTTTCTCGAGGCGCACCCACAACTGAACCTGGAACTGATCACTCGCGATCGCCTGGGCGACATGGTCGCCGAAGGTTTCGACCTGGCCGTGCGTTTCGGCGAGCCCCGCACGTCAAGCCTGGTGGCGCGCAAGCTGCTGGACACTCGTATCCTGACCGTGGCGGCACCGGCCTACCTCAAGCGTTTTGGCCGCCCGGCACAGCCGCAGGCCCTCAGCGAACATCGCTGCATCCAGTTCCGCGATCCGCAGAGTGGTCAGCCTTTTGCCTGGGAGTTTCACCGAGGTGCCGAGCGCCTGACCGTGGACACGCGCGGGCAATTGCTGGTCAACGATGTGGGCAGTCTGCACAGCACCTGCCTTGCCGGCTACGGAGTTGCGCAGGTGATGGCTTTGGGTAGCGAGCTGCTACTGGCCGAGGGCCGCCTGGTCGAGCTGTTCGACGACTGGCCGGACGAGCGTTTTCCGCTGTATGCACTGTACCCTTCGCGGCATCACCCGCCGGCCAAGGTTCGCGCATTTCTCGACTTCGTCCTGGAGTTGCTCAATGCACCTCAGGTGTGAGGGCAGGGCGTAGCTACGTGCGCGTGCAGCGCCTCGGCGAGCCATCCCATGAACCACAGGGCATCGTCGCCTGGAGGGTGGGGAGGGGTGAGCAACTGGTAGCTTTCCAGTGCGACCGCCTCGTCGATCCGCGACGGCGCCACGGCACAGGGCGCGCAGACCTTCTGGGCGCTGGGAATATTCGGGCAGAGCATTGCGATCAATCCACGGGAGCGTCTAGTAGTGGTGCAGTGGTCGACCTGGAAAAATGCCGAGTCGCCCAGTTCGCTGTATGACGAGCAGGCCGTCTTCGTGAATGCGGTGAGTGCGGCGCTGGCCGGAAAGCCTCGAAGCCGGCCGGTAGCGCGTGAGCTTGTCGGCTTGCGTGCTGTCGGCGAGGTATCTGGGGGTAGACATAATGCGTAGTAAGCATAACTCAACTAAATAACTATTTAGCGTAGCTATAATTTAGCCTATTAATCAGGCAGGCGACGCCCAAGCCAAACCGTCTGGCCACCGCATTCCGCGTCCTCTGCGATGTGCTCCAGCAACTCAAAGTCGTGGTTGGCAAGCAGTGCAGTGTATTCCTGAGGGTCGAGGCTCGCATGATACAGCGTTTCACCCTCGAAAACGCCCAAGGCTTCGCCATGAGAAGGCCCACTGGTGAACATCAGCAGCGCTCCAAGTGCGGCATGACGCTGAAATACCGGGAACATCTTGCGCTGATCGTCGGGCTTGAGATGAAAAAAGCTGTTCCAGGCCAGGATGGCCGCGAACTGGCGATCGAGCGCCAATGTGCGCATGTCTGCGTGAATCCATTCCTGCGTTGGAAATTGCGCGCTGCACAGTGCGAGCATCTGCTCAGACGAATCCACACCGATGACAGACGCGCCGGCGTCGATCAGATAGCGTGCCACGGGTTGGCCGGACCCGCAGCCCAGATCCAGAACGGTTGCAGACGGCGGTAGCAATAAACGGAAGCGTTCGATCCATTTGCGGTCGATGAAATGGTTGACGCGCAGATCGTTCCACGTAGCGGCGTGGCGGTCGTAGAGACTGATGATCTGTTCTGCAGATGGATGGTGAGACATGAACTGGAGCATCCTTGATCGGCTTTGAAGGGTGAAGGTTCATGAGGAGCTTGCTGAGCGTCGAATGTACCCTGGGTGTGGCCCGTATGGGAAATACAGAGATGCGCATAATGTATATTATGTTAAATCTGGTATCTGGATGTAACACTTGCCATACGCCTTTCCTCTTACATGAGCTTCTTAGCCCCGACCGCCGGTGCCACCTCGTTCACCGAACATCGTCCTCCCAGCAACCCGGCGGCACGCTCGATCCGTACCCGCTGCAGGTACCCATATACGCTACTGTCATGCAGCTGGCGAAAGCCTTCCTTCAACTTGCGGGTATTGAGCTCCACACACTGCTCCAGCGGCTCGATGGTCCAGTCATGCTCCGGCCGCGTTTCAAGTAGCCTGCGCGCCCGATCCACACGCTCCAGGTCACGGCCTTGCCGCTCGGCCGTACCACCTGCGGCGCGGGAAACTGCGCCACCCGCGCCACCCGCGCCGCCTGGTCCGACGCCCGCCGTGCTATCGAACAGCGCGCTCGGGTCGGCGTCTGTGCCGCGCTCGGGATGAGTAAAACCGCGCGGCAACGCAATCATCTTGGTTGTCGATATCTATGAGGCAGATTAGCCGTTTCAATAATCAACTTGATCGATAGTTTGAATTGTCGAACATCGTTTCCCGACAATGCTCAACTTCGCCATGCTTGGCCCCACGCGCAACATCTGGAGCTGCCAGCATGGCCACCGCCCTTCTCACCTCGTTCAAGCAAGGCGCCTACGCCGCGATCCTTGGCTACATCCTGTTCATGCTCGCGCTCACGGCCATCAATGCCCAAGGGTTGCTGTCATGACTCGAGCAAGATTCTGGGTCATTGCCTTCTTCGTACTGATCAACAATGGTTGCTCGCTGCTAGGTTTCGCCGATCGTTCGGTCGGTGGCGTGGCCAGGAGCATCGAGTCACGCTCGGAAATCGCCAGTGCGAGCGCGTTGCGCTGGGCGCAGAAGGCCACTGCTGGCGACTCGCCGCCGGATGTGAAGCGGGTGTTGGCATTCGTCTAGGGGTTGCGCTGCTACTGCGATTGTTCATGCAGCGAGCTCGGTGTTCGCATGGCTACCTCCGGCCCAGGCGCCTTGCACCTGCTCACCAGCCTCTACGATGCCCGCATGGACCATGCAGACGGTGCTGCCTGGCAAGAAGTGACCGCCACCTCGGCGACCCGGCTGAACGTTTAGTCAGCCGTGCCTGTCGCACGACAGAGACGCAGCACACTGCGCGTACCCTGACCGTGAGGACCTCACCATGAGCGCGATCTCTTCCAATGGGGCTGATACGCACCCCATCTGCCTGACCCTCAATGGTCAGTCCCGAACACTGCAGGTGCATCCTTGGGTCACCTTGCTCGACTTGCTGCGTGAGCAGTTGGACCTGGTCGGTACCAAGAAAGGTTGTGACCATGGCCAGTGCGGCGCCTGCACGGTGCTGCGTGATGGCAAGCGCGTCAATGCCTGCCTGACCTTGGCCATCATGTGCGACGGCGCCGACCTGGTGACCATCGAAGGACTGGCCAGCGGCGATGTCCTGCACCCCATGCAGCGCGCCTTCATTACCCACGATGCGTTCCAGTGTGGTTACTGCACCCCGGGGCAGATCTGCTCGGCAGTCGGGTTGGCTCATGAGGGCCGTGCCGACAACCGGGAGGCCATTCGCGAGCAGATGAGCGGCAATCTTTGCCGCTGTGGTGCCTATGGCAACATCGTCGCGGCGGTGGAAGAAGCCCTGCCGTTGATGAGGGATGGGATCGAGCCACAACGAGGGCAGAATCCATGACACCCTTCAGCTACCACAAGCCAAACTCGGTCAGCGAAGCGGTAAACCTGGCTGACGCCTGCTCGCACTTCATCGCGGGTGGTACCAACCTCGTCGACCTGATGAAGGAAAACGTGGTTCGCCCCACGCGCCTGATCGACATCTCCGGACTCGGGCTGAACGATATCCACCCTACTCCCGGCGGCGGCGTGCTGATCGGTGCACGGGTGAGCAATGCCGACCTGGCCTGGCACCCCATGATCGAGCAGCATTATCCACTGTTGTCCGACGCGATCCTGGCTGGGGCATCGCCGCAGTTGAGGAATATGGCCAGTACCGGTGGCAACTTGCTGCAACGTACCCGCTGCTACTACTTCTACGACACCGGCACCCCCTGCAACAAGCGCGAACCGGGCAGCGGATGCCCTGCCCGTACGGGCATGAACCGCATGCATGCCATTCTCGGCGCCAGCGATGCCTGTGTCGCGACCCATCCCTCGGACATGTGCGTGGCATTGGCAGCGCTCGAAGCCGTGGTGCACGTACAGGGGCCGTCCGGTGAACGGCAGATACCCTTCGCGGATTTCCATCGCCTCCCCGAGGACACCCCCGAGCGCGACAATCAACTGGCATTCGATGAACTGGTGACAGGCATCGAACTGCCGCCCCCAATGTTCGAACACCATTACCGTTATCTGAAAATACGCGACCGCGCCTCCTACGCGTTCGCGCTGGTATCAGTCGCTGCAGCCTTGAACTTCGATGGCGAAGTGATCCAACAGGCGCGCCTGACGTTGGGCGGCGTTGCCCACAAGCCTTGGCGAGACCTGGCTGTCGAACGCATGTTGGTCGGCCAGGTGCCTTCAGAAGCACTCTTCACCCGCGCCGCGCAAACGTTGCTGCAAGGTGCACAACCCCTGAGCCACAACGGTTTCAAAGTAACGCTCGCTCAGCGAGCAATCGTGCGTGCCTTGGATGACGCGGCGCGCGGCGCCGCTAACGGGGGAGCACGACCATGATCAAAAGCACACCAGTAGTCGGCACGCCAATGGACCGGGTGGACGGCGTGGCAAAGGTCACCGGGCAGGCCCGCTATGCGGGCGAATACCCCGAGGCCGGCCTGCTACACGGCAGCGTCGTGTCCAGTACCATCGCCCGCGGTCGGGTACTCGCCATCGATAGTACGCAGGCCTTGCGCGTATCCGGGGTAATCGCCGTGCTCGACCATGGCCATCGTCCGCATATATCGAGTTATGACGACGACTACAGCGATGCCGACTCTGCCGAGGGCTCGCCGTTTCGGCCCTTGTTCAATGATCGAGTGCTCTACAGCGGGCAACCGGTAGCGCTGGTGGTTGCTCAAACCCTCGAACTGGCCCGGTATGCAGGCTCGCTGCTCAAGATCGACTATGCCGACGAGGCTCACCAGACAGACCTGGGCGCATGCCAGCAGTCGCATCCGGCACCCGCCGAAACGCCGGCGCCACGTGGCGACTTCCCCGGGCAGTTTGCCGGTGCGCCGGTGCAGGTGGATGCGACCTACCTGACGGCCAACGAGCACCACAACCCGATGGAGCCCCATGCGTCGACCGTGCACTACAAGGCCGACGGCACGCTGGAAATCCACGACAAGACCCAAGGCACGCAGAACTGCCAGGACTACCTGCACAAGGTGTTCGGCCTGCCCAAGGCCAATATTCGTGTGCGCGCAGCGTTCGTCGGCGGAGCCTTCGGCTCGGGCTTGCGCCCGCAGTACCAGTTGCCGCTGGCAGTGATGGCGGCGTTGCACCTGAAGCGCTCGGTGCGCGTGACCCTGACCCGCCAGCAGATGTTCACCTTTGGCTACCGACCCCGCACCGAGCAACGCTTGCGCCTGGGTGCAGACGCAAACGGGCGCTTGCTGGCAATCGCTCACGATGCGCTTGGCCAGACCTCCCGCTTCGAGGACTTTACCGAGCACCTGGTGGAATGGAGCG